>Ga0247838_1003696_pt1 | contig 17317 bp, 20 predicted proteins | sample LaCruzMarch2015__5_FD_189097 | JGI IMG/M metagenome (GOLD analysis project Ga0247838, IMG submission 189097) | Freshwater microbial communities from meromictic Lake La Cruz, Castile-La Mancha, Spain - LaCruzMarch2015_15m | ecosystem: Environmental > Aquatic > Freshwater > Lake | place: Spain... | reverse complement strand
TCAATTGGAAGCTCCACATTTCAGTTTAATCACCCTGTTGACTTGAACAACAACTATATCAAAGAAAAAAAGACGGCGTCGGTGGTGGTGGTGTGTGTAGGATTGGGGTTAGCTTCTTAACTGAACCCATATACTGCCGTCTTATAGTATCTTACACATAGGGGTTTCACAGCAAGCTGTTCCACTGCCGAGGGATGTATCGAGCGTAGCGGGATACATCTAGAGATCATACAGTTGCGTAAGCTACTGTATGAACCGTAATACACTACCTATATCTCTCTACTATATCTAACTATATATATATAAATTTTTTAAATGGCAATCTAAAAAGAAATAAGAATAATAAGTAGATAGATAGATGGCAAATAGAGTGGATGGCAAAAAGGGTATAAGGATAAGAATTATGGCTGAATGGCAGAATGGCAGGGTCAAACAAACATTTTTAAATTTTTGTAGAATATACAGAAGATTTTTTGTTTCGGTTGCCACTGATGCCAAAGTCAGAAGCATAGCAATTGAACTATATATTTACGGCAAGACAAGGGTTGTGAAGTGATAAAAGTGTTCCAAAAGTATTTTAAAGTATTTAAAGACCATCTCCAAGGCTATGATTGGAAATATATAATATATAGTAAGTGTATTAGTAATCATGAGATGGAATATAGATAATGATGTCTGTATAAATGACTTTTACAACGCAACAAAAGATGAGCCGTATCATAGAAACGCCAATCTGTATGAAAAAGTACATTATGATATGGATTTATTATTTCAACAAGACATTTTCGATTTAGTAACATGTCGTATTTGTGATAGGACGTATGTAAAATTTATGAGTCCATGCCACAATAGCAGTTATGAGCATCAAAATGCATGTATTATATACAACTGGGCATACAATAACGATCAAGAGTTATATGTATCACTGATATCGATGCTCCAAGATTAGTATACTGAAGTAATTTATGTATTTAAAATAATTCAAAAGTATTTAAAGATAAGACTATATAAGTTAATAAGAATGAAAGGGAAAATCTATAAAATGATCAATAGCGACGGACTGATGTATATTGGATCGACTACGAAGAGTCTGAAAAGTCGGTTGGGCGGTCACCGGCGCGCTTGTAGGCGCTATCTAAATGGTAAATACCATTGGACATCATCATTCAAGCTATTAGAGAATGATGATGTTAAGATCGAGTTGATCGAGACTGTCGATGATTGCGATACAAAGGGTTTGCATGATAAGGAACGATATTGGATTGAATACTACAAAAAGAAATATGGGGATAAAGTTGTAAATAAATATATTCCGAATCGAACAAATGCCCAATATCGCAAAGATAATAAAGAGAGGCAGAAACAGTATGATAGACAGCATTACATAGACAATAAAGAAAAGTTATGCCAACAGCATAGATGTATATGCGGCGGATTATTTACGTTACCTAACAAATCACAGCATATCAAAACAGCCAAACATAGACGGTTTGATAATACGCTGAACTATCTAAAAGAGCACGACCCTGAGTTCTACAATCTAATTTTAAAAGACCATGGAACGAATATTACTTTTATCAATAACATTCATATTCATTTGTAACAGTTTTACGGTATTATATACAATACACTAAAACTAATTTCACATTATAATATATAATGCTTGAGACCGCTGTAATAATTGCAATTGTTGCCGGCGCTACTGCCGTTGTTTGTTTACTAATAAGAGCTATATACGCATCAAAATGTAAAACGGTAGAATGCGGATGTATCAAAATAGAACGTCAGGTAGAAATTGAGCCCAGTTTGCGTCATTTGAATGATAAATAAAAAATTCACTCCTGAAAAATTAAATTTCTTTAAGTATCAAAAAAATATTTAAAAACATTTAAGGATAAATAAATATAATATATTATAAATTATGAACACTGACAATTTGTACAAGATGTTAACAGGAAGTCAACGAGACCACGCCGATTTATTTGTTGCCGAGAAAAAGAGCTTGTACGTAATAACATCTTCACGTGGTAAGTCTGGTTTTTATTATGATGGAACATCACGTTTATGGTCTGAAATTTCCGATAGTCGGCTAGTAAACGACATATCACGTTTTTTGTCTTCCAAGTGTGAAGAAGTTCTTACAGAACTCTCGAAAACTCCAACGGAAGAAAATTATAGAAAAACATCTGATCTACATAAACTAAATAAAAAATTTGGTAGAGCCACCCACATGATGGGTATCATTCCATTTGTATTGTCGAGCATTGTTGACAAAAATTTTATGGGATCGTTAAATTCATCAAAAAATATTCTTCCCATTCGTGGTGGAAAAGTAATAGACTTAAAGACAAAAACAACTAGAGACCGCGTGGCAGATGATCGGTTTACGTATGAACTTAATGTAGAGTATAAGGTAGACCAACCCAACGCAAAGAGGTTTTTTGCAGAGCTGATGACGGAAATAGATTTACCGGAAAAAAAGCGAGAAGTAACGAAGTATCTACAAACTTGTCTTGGTTATTCGATTACCGGAGAAATTGATCAAAAATGTTTTTTTGTGTTACTCGGTAGCGGTGATAACGGGAAATCAAAATTATTAGAGGCTCTTTCTACGATATTTAACGAGTTTTATTCAACAGTTGAAAGATCAGTTGTGTTCAACATTGCTGGACGCGATAATATGCCGTTTATTGCAAAGTTAGCAGGGAAACGTATAGGGGCTTTAAACGAGCCTGATGCATGTATGACAATTCGCGAGTCTGATGTTAAAGCACTTGTAGGTAATGGCGATAAGGTTACAGCAAAAGCCTTATATAAAGATCCATTTGATTTTACACCGATTGTAAAGATATTCATTCTAACAAACAAAGAGGTAAAAATCGATACGACAAGCAAGGCCATATTGAAACGATTGCACTTTATCAATATGAAAGCCACGTTTAAGGATAAAGCACTCAAACCGGATCGTAAGAAATTCGAATATGTTGCCGATGAAGCTTTTGCGAGCGGAATGAAAGATGTCTACAGTGATGAAGTATTTTCATGGATAGTCGACGGTTCTTTCAAATATTACAAACAAGGGAAGATAGTAAAACCACAACAAATTATTGATGAACAAGATAAATACATTAGTAAAATCGACCCGTACAATGATTTCATAGGTAGTAAGTGCATAAAGAAAGATAATTACAAAGTAAAACGTAATATATTATTTGAGGCATTCATTGATTATTGTAAAGATACCTCCCAAGATTGCAAGGGTATCACGATGCAAAAGTTTTATGAAGCTATGCGTAACATTGGCTTTAAAGATTACAAAACCAGTGAAGCGCGATACTTCACTGGGTTGAAAGTAAAAGACAATCTTGATATGACCGATGATACCGATTCAGATTCTGTTAATACCGATACCGATTCAGATTCTGAGGTCGTAGAAGAGAAACCTATCAAGAAACAGAAATCAATTGTATCGGCCTTCAAAGACAGAATTTCAACAAAAGACAAATTTACTTACGTGCCCAATCTCGAAGGGAAGATTAAACAACAAAAAGAAGATAAGAGATCGATGAAAAAACTAATGAAGACAAACATTCTATTACAAAACAGAATAAGGTTTGATTAAATATAATTTTCCTTAAATATAATTTATCCTTAAAAACATTTAAGGATGAATTAACATATATAATTATAAATTATGAGTAAAAAATTCGATATGAAAAAGTTCAAATCCACCGAAGTAAACAGGCAATCAAAGCATGTTCAAGAAGTAACGTATTCATACAAGGCAAAGAATGGCAAGACGTTTGATGTGTCGGAAGTTAGCGGGTTGTATGAGAATATAATGAAGGAATTAAAGAAAGAGAAACTTGATAAGAAGACAAAAACCCTAGTTACTGTGTCAAACGGCATGAATAACTATTGGACGATTAAGGGATTTCGTGACAAGAATTTAAACCTAGAGGAATATGATGATTACTTTAGCGGAAAGGTACGAGATACTGCAAAGATGGATGAGATTGCACAAGTTCGTATTACTTTAAGTTACGATAGATAATTTTATTATCCTGAAGTTTTTTTTAAATATAAAAATATTTAAAAACTATATAAGGACAAACCAATATAAATAATTAGAATGAGCGAGACTGAAGAAAAATTTTATTGCATCTATTATAAAACGAACTCTGGAAAGTTCAGAGTCGTACACTCCGAGACAAAACAGATTATTGAAATCCCCCACGAAAAGATGAGTGAACTACGGTTAACCGAGCACATCCATAAAACATTGTTCTTTGAGATGAATAGATACGCAGGTAAAGAAGGAACAGATGAAGGTCTAATAGAGTATTTAGACCTATTTAAGCAATGGGTACACGAGCTAAAGAACAACGACATCTATAAAATCGATGTGCTTACTCACTACAACTGGAACTCATTAGTATATCACGTATTTGAAGACATTTCAAAATTTAAACCTAAATCACACGACAGAATAGACACAACTGAACGTAAGTGGATAGATGGTTGTTATAACAGCGGAATAAAGTTTGTTGATCCTCAAAAGTGTACGTCATACGCCTTTGATTACAGCAACAATTACGCCAAAATTATGTCTACGGAATCGTTTAAAGTGCCAACAAGAAGGGGTAAAGAGGGTATATTAACACAGATCCCCGACGATATGTATAAACTGCCGTATGGGTATTATCGATGTAAGATTACGTCTAAGGACTCGAATTTCAGAAAGATGTTTTCTACTTCTGACAACGATATTTACTTTTGCGAATCATTGAAGTTTGCCTTAATGCATGCCGAGAAGTTTGACATCAAAATAAGAATGATATTGGACGGAGAACCTAACGTATATCTATACGATGAAAAACACCTTACAAACGGCAAAAAACTATTTAAAAAATGGTTCGATGTAATGGACACACTCAAAAAAAAGTTTCCTAAAAATGTGTTAGTTAAGTTGTTATGTTCTTCGCTTCACGGTGTATTAGTAACCCACAGCAAGAAGAACGTGCCAGAACAAACGATAGACGATTTCGATTACTCATGGAGTGATAAGACAGAATGGCTTATATTAGATAAAAAGGAAAAGAGTAAATCAAACAAGTACTACACCCTTATTAATCGAAAGAATCCGTTTAAGTATAATCTACGCGTCAAATGTATTCACGCATATGCCCGTAACAAGATAGCAAGATTAGCAATGATGGACATTGATAACGTTGTACGAATAAATGTAGATAGCGTTGCGTTTACAAGAAATGCAGTAGACCCCTTGCGAACAAACAAAATACAAGTGAGTAGACTAGATCTTAATACGCTAAAACTAGAGGAGAAATACTCCGGTAAAGGTGAATGGGTCAACCTTACAACATTTGTCAAGGATTAGCTATTTAATGTGCTTTTCAAATTCTTTTATTTCATCTTCAAACCCATCAGTAATTAAATTACTCATCGGTTCATATGATGCATCTGCTCTTTTTTCCCCATTCCACCATACAAGATAGTGCGGTTCTCCCTTTATTTGCTTCTTTCCAATAATTTGTTTGACGATGAACTTGCTTTCATTTTCCTTTGCAGTTTTCAATTCAGGTGCGGTAAAACTGACATTTTTCACCCCCTCCAACAGATAGCGGTAGTTAATCGGTGCAGGATAGTACAAAATCTTTTCAACCTTGCGCGGTACTTTCGTATCAAAACGATAATCTCCCAATCTGAACGTCTTAGACGGTTGCTTATGACCAAGTGCATTGAGTGGTACCTCTGATTTGTAATAAACTGTATCACCAATGTTAAATTTTGGATGTACAGAGAAGTCTGTTTTCTCTTTTACCGTGGTTGTTAGCCAGTCGACCTCCTTCTTTGTTCTCATTTTGTTCAACTTTTTTCTGACGACATCGATAATGTCGATCCAGTCAAAGTACGTTTTGCCCGTCTTTTCTTCTTTGGCGTTCATGTAACCGTTAAATAGTCTACCGAGTTGACCGTTCAGATGCTCTACTGGTGCTTGTTGTGTATGCCTATCAGGTCGACCAACTTTATGAAAAATAGAGTTATTGTACAACCATTTAGCGAATATACCCTTAAATTCACCGCCGTCATCCGTTGCAATGCTATATTTTGGCATTGAAACAATATCCCGTTTATAGATCTTCTTTAAGGCCTCTAAAACTTCATCTGCCGTCTTTCCTTTCAAAGGTTCAATGTCAAAAGCATGTGTTCCGATGTCATCAACGACCAATAACCCCACATACTTATCTTTTGTTGTGGTTGGTAACATTAGAATGTCAATCATATGATTAAAGTTTTTCATTCTCGGAACTGTGTCTGCGAATTTCGTGAACCTCTTCGCTTTCTTGACGGGTCTTGTGTACGTTTCATCAATATCTACTTTGGCGATCTTGCTTATCTTTTCAAGGATTTTCTCCATGTTATAGGTCGCGAAAAAATAAACCTAGAATTAAGGGAATTTTTCCTTAAACGCTAAAAATATTTTAAAGGATTTAAAAACAAAATAACATATAATAATAATGGAACAAATAAACGAAGTGAAGCGCAATAAAAAGGGTCTATCATTGGATTACATAAAAGAGTACAACCGCAAGTATTACGCAGAACACAAGTCTGAGATCATGAAAAAGCTTTGTACAAAAGAGAAATGCCCGTTATGCGGAAAGCTTATAAGTCATAGCAATATGAAAAACCATCAACAAAAGTCGCAGTGCAAGGCAAAACAGAACCAAAAAACGGTTGATATTGAAGCCCTTCAAACAGAAATCAATCAGCTGGTGCAGAAATTATCAGGAATAAAATTATGAAAGACATATCATAAATTAAAAATATAACAAATCATTATGTTTTTAATCTGACAAATCTATTAGAAGTATACATTTAGATCAGTTCAATCATGCCGTTCTTTAATATAAGTGATCGTTGGTATTCCATCAAGGCATATGCCGAGTATGAACCACCATCTGCACCTAGTACAGCGGTTCTAATAGCCGTAGGAATAGCGCCACCATCGCTGTTTTCATTCCACTGAATAGTGACGGTTGAAGATGCATCTTTTAAGTTCATGCCATTTCTAAGTATCTCTGAGTTCTCATTTATGATCTTCTCGAAGTTTGAATACACGAAGAACGATACAAAAGTAGCAGGCAGACTACTAGCTAAAGTAGTCGCATTTGGTGCACATTCCATTGCGTGAGCAATATATGGATTGTTGCATACAAAGTTTGATAATTCATTACCGACAGTACCCCTTGATCTTGAATTGTAAAGCATGATATCGGTTGCTCTATTCAAAGGGTTGGAAGGAATATTATTGTTATTAACTTTCATCTGAAACCCGTTAATTCCTAGATAGTGGAAGTTACTATTACACCATCCATTCTGTGCCTTCGCTGTTGTACCTGATTGCTGGTAGAATAGTATACTCTTAAGGTTAGCTGTTGAAAGATTACATTGAAGTTGACGCGCTGATTTCTGATGAGGATAAGTTGCATTCTGAACGGCGTAATCATCGAACGGTAGAATTATACCTTCTGGTGACGCTGCCATCATTCTATAACGGTTGTTTAACACGTCTGAGCATGTAATAAGATCACACACCAGCTTGATGTTTGTTACGTCATACGAAATTATATTTTGTGCTACTCCAGCAGCGCTATTGTCAGTTATTTGAAGGAATAGATCAGTGCAAAACGCTTGTTGGGGTGATGCGTAATATATGGAGAAAATCACGTCTTTTAGCAAGAATAAGGGCAAGTATCGCATTTGTGTAAAAAATGGGCAAATGTCGCCAAGTTTGATCGTTACCGTTCGTCTCGCTGAAGACGGCTGAAAACTATTTTCGTAGCCGTAACCTGATGTCCCAATAGCAGCAGTTATGCCCGATACTGATGTTGGGAAGCCCATAACATCTGTTCCCGCTTTTGCAGATGGTGCAGGTGTCATAGAAAAATTCGCGGGGGAATTAGACAAAGTGGCGTACAATGCAGGTGAAAACGGTAACGTTGTTGGCGACTGTACAATTGGACAGAGTTTGGCACAACCCGGGTTCAAAAGTAATGCATCGTTTGGTAAATGACTCGTCATTGCCCCATTCAAATATTTGGCATTCATATGCTTGTTTAACTCATTCATTGTTGACAAATTGACACCACCAACAGAAACGTTCAGTCTAGACAAAACGGCATAAGCACCATCCAAAACACAATAGTTTGCATACATGGTATAATCAGCTGGTGCGGCAGGTACTACGATATTTCCAACGTCGAAAGTTAAACATAAAGTAGATGTATCAACCCATCTCGAGGGATCAGATAATTTTATTTCTGTTACATTTCCAATAGAAGATGATGATATACCTTGTACGGTGCTCTGCGGGGGATTGATCTCAACATATTCACGTCTTAGAACATCCGAAGATAATGCTAGATCTCTCTCATAGTTAATTTCATTGGGCAGATAATCCCTAATTCCTGTTGCTACGTAATCGTAAGATTCCATTATACTATAGACAATGAAAATTTTTATTTAGATTATTTTTATTATATTTCTTATAGTTTATCAATTACGCCAGATGCAGCAGTCGTTGCTCCGGCTATAGCGCTTCCAACAGGTCCAGCCATTGAAATCACAGGCGCAACATATTTATTAAACGGCTTTAAAATAGCGCTAGTATATCCTAACCCTTTTTTAAATCCATACGCAAAATCTTTAAAAAAGTTTCCTGAATTTCCGTGTTTTCTTTCATATTCTCTAATTCGGGCATTCTCTGCATTTATATATGCAACTTTTTCATCATATTGTCTTTTTATTTCCTTTTTTCTTTCCTCTAATGCGGGCGCTGATTTTTGATATGATTCATCAGCTAATTGTCTGCCTAATTTTTGCTGTTGTGCATAAAAATCAGTCGATTGATAGGGTTGTGATCGTCTATACATATATTATAACAATATATTATATTTTTTCACAGCTAGTTAAGAGTTTCGCTGTCTCTGCTTGCCTGTGGTCTCACTATATGTGTGGTATTGTCTGGTCTAATATGTGCAAACCTATCCTTTTCAAATGCATAGTTGTTTATAAGCAGTACATTACCAAGTCCATTTTTACGAATTTCAAAAAATATCTTCTCAATATCTTTCTTATCAAAATACATATTCTCATGTTCCTCTCCTATTTTTTGTATATCAGACTTTCCCAAACTGCAAACAAACATATATTTAAAATTTAGAGATCGCAACGATGGAATGACTTGCATGTATTTTTGTGATGTTATAATCATACTTATATTAACGTGTCTATAGTTCGCTGAGATCTCCTCTAAAATGGATGGTTGCGATCTATTCGCTTTCATAAACTGTGGAAACGTTAGTATATCATCGGCTACGATAAGTATATTCTTAGGTGGTTGCTTATTCTCTACTAACTTAATTTGTGTATCCTCTAGCCTCTTGTAATAGTTTCTTAAATCCTGTTCTACATATGTATAAAGTATTTTAATAACAGGCTTTTTACCCTTTTCGGCCATATCTAAAAACGTATTTGTTGCATCCTTTGCACCTAGATAAACAATAATCTCATCAAACTTATGTTTAATACTTTTTAGATAGTTTAATAATAGGTAGCTTTTGCCCGATCTTGGCACGCCGTATATTGTTATTATAGCAGGCCATGTTAAGCCGTACATCTCATCCTTCCATTCATGAGCTTCAGAGAAGGCAGTTGAAAACTTTGACGTCATTAATTCTATACAATTAAGATAGAAAAGAATCTGTTTAAATAATATACATGTCCTTCGATTGGAAACACCAGAGATCTTTACATCAGAAGTATAAACTTGAGTCAACTTTAAAGCCCTATTCGAAAAGTCCATTATCAGACTATCATAGCATCGCAAAAGAGGCCTATTCGAAACAACCAAAGGCTGATCTAGGTGATTGGCATCTTGTTACACATGATAAGAACAACAAAGTATATCAGAATCGACAAACCCTTGAGATAGTTAATGGTATCTCGGGAAGTAAAACATTGTCGGACTTTGTTAATGACGGCCTGCAGATATTGGGTCTTAGAAATAACCGATTAGCTAAACAGAGATACGCTGAATCTGTGTCGATGATGGACAGATTGCATTCACTTAGACGTCCGCCGACCATATCAACCGCGTCGCACTCTTTAGGCTCTAACATCGCAAACAAGCTAATGAACGACGGTAAGGTTAGCGGTATGAACTACAATCATAATGGTTTCTATGCTAGACAGAGTGATAATATTGACAGTGATAGAGTGGTTAATATCAGAAATAAACACGATAAAGCCAGCTATTTAAGCCGTAACAACAACAACACGATTGAACTAGACGGAAAGAAGGGCCTTATTTCATCTCATCTTATCGATAATATTAATTTACCTAGCAAATTTGTTTAATTTTTTTATATAGTTAATCGTAAAGATGGACTTTGTTTTTAAAAGAAGCAACAGAAAGAATAAAAAGTATGCAGTACAAGTGGATGGTCAGAACAAATGGATTCACTTCGGTCATACTTCTTACGAACAATATAAGGATTCAACTCCTTTAAAATTATACAGTCATTTGAACCATTCAGATGAAGAAAGAAGAGCAAACTATAAAAGGCGACATGATGCCACAAGACATAAAAAGTATTCTGCTAGCTGGTTCGCTGATCGCTTTTTATGGTAACATTGGTAAACATGTTTAGCATGTTTTATTTTCTATATATAATATTATATGGAGAATACAGAAATACACAAAAATACTGAACCAAATACTGAACCAATTACTGAACCAGTAAAGGTTGACTCAGTAAAGGTTGACCCAGTAAAGGAGAAAAAGGCAAGAAAGCCCCTATCTGAGGAAAGTAAGCAAAAAAGACGTGAGGTACTGCAAAGAGCCCGCAACATTAAGATCGAGATGCAGAAGAGGGCGAAAGAGAAGAAACTAGATGAGTTGGTAAAGCAGGAAAAGCCAAAGCTAAACACAGTTAGAGAAGACCCTATAAAACACGCAGAGCAAACAACCATGGTAACCATGGTTACACCAAATGTTCAAAATAGAAAGCAAGAGGTTGAAAGTATTGTGATAGAAAAGTTAACAGAGTTCGATAAGAAATTAAAACAAGAAAAACAAAATAGATCACAAGAGAAACAAAAGTATTTGAGTGAAATGAAAAACTTAGAGAATTATAACCGATTAAAAAATCTGTTCTAATAATATAGATGCAGTTCAATAACATCGTTGCAAATTCAGCACTCGCAAGCCAGAGAACAAATGAATTTTTGTTTACAATTAACTATCAAGATTATATAATTATGCCTAAAAGTGTTTCATTATCTAAATGTAGTATTCCTAACACTATGCTTTCATTTCGAGCCACACAATTATCTATATTTTTGACGTGGTTAAATGCGACATATGAGGTGGTAATTCAAAACGGATACTATGATGACATGGCTGAATTCATACCCATGTTGAATAATGCAATACAAGAAACGGTTTCAAGTGAATTCACATTTTCTTACGATACAGCACATGAATGTTTGAAACTCACAAATACATCCAATCATCCATTTACAATTTTACCTTATTCCTACTCGCCAAGGTCTTGTGTAAAGAGATTGGGTTTCAATGAGAATTTTGGGTATGCTTCATACTCTGAAGGTGATAACCAAGTTGTATATGCAACGGGTTTGTGTCGTCTAACTCGAACCACTGGGTTTTTCCTTGTTTCTAATCTTGTGTCTTCTTGCAATTACACGGCATCACCGAACAATGTAAACAATATTATAGATTACATACCTATCGAGTTGAGTAATTTAGCTTACGGCGACTCGATAGTTGTAATTAATTCAAATATTCCACAGAACCGTGTAACTCTGTCACAAAACGAATCATATAATGCAACATCAAGCTTTACGTTTCAGATACTCGATGATGAATTTCAAACCATTGACGAACCAGACAAAGGAGCTAATACAATCCTTTTTCTAAATCTTGACTACGATTAAACATTAAATTTTATCTTTTCCTATTTTATAATGCAAAGTTCGAAAATTCCAGATCATATACTTAAACCCGTGTACGATCATACCGACAACAAAACTTATTTAGATAAGATTAAAAAATATGAAGCTATAAATGCCCGCAAAAATGCACAGCGCTCTCAATATCGATACAATCCACCCATTCCTGTAAATGCTGTAAAGAAGATGATTGACCCTGTTAATTATTCAGTTAGAACGCCAACAGATCAACAGGAAATAAATGAACTAATTAGAATGGCTAAGATGACGGCCAGAACAGCACGATTAAATAGATCAGATGAAGAATATACAGCAGAAAGACGATCTTTTATGACTACTTATTCAAGGTTGATTAGTAAATTCAATCTTTACACTAAGATGAATGAAATTTTTAATAGCTTCCAAGACGTCAATTATTCTGAACCCGCTTTTGATAAGGATTATTTAGGTGCTTCTGCATCAAACAATTATCAGCAGGCACTAGAAAAAAGGATTGTTGGTGAGAATCTTGCAAGAAACGTTAAAGAGTCCGTAAAGCATAGAGTTCCTACACGTCATGATGTGGGAATTTTCGGCGACATGCGTTTATCCGATGATGGAAGTAAATACGTAGTAGAATCAACGGTCATAAAACGAATCAATAAGGAAATAGGTATTATAGAAAATAATATAAAAGAAACACAAATGGAAATAAAAACCCTTGAAGATTACAAGCGCAGAAAAGAAAGAGAATACAAAAAAGATCAAATGACTGGCGAACGACTTTTAGAAATTGACACAGTGAAAACATCGATAGAGCAGAAAGAAAGATACTTACAGGAAATCAAAAGAGAGCTTAGGGTGCTAGAAGATGAAAAGACTGAAGTTAACAGTATGCTAAGAATGATTGACAAAGAAGAAGAACGAAAAATAAAGAGAGAGAAAGAAGAATATATGTCTTTAAGAAAAGAAAGAGATGAAGTGCGAAAACAAATAGATAATAAGGATACGTCAGTGTCAGAAAGAAATAGATTGAGGCAAGATTTAGAAGTAATCGAAGCTGGAATGGAAGAAATGCAAACGATTGTTACACAGAGAAGGCAACAAAGAATAGAAACAGGACACGGTGATGCACCTATGCTTATTCCTGATTTTAGAACAATGCCAGCTGAAGATGTTTTGCGTGGTGTTTCTTACTCACATGTTGAAGGTGTCGGTGAGGGAGATAGTTCTGACGCTTATGTCGGAGAGGCATATTTAAGAGGGCAGTTGGAAAGAATGAGTCATGATGATGCATACGATAGGCGCGGAGAAGTTTATATACCTTCTTCTCATTCGTCGGGTTTGCCTCCTGTTTCTCCACCGCCTGTACCCGTTGGACCGTCTCGAAGAAGCAATAGGAGAGGATAAGCAGATTAACACGTACTAATTTATTAAATATTTCTTTCCCATACTATATTATAAATGACATCGAAACAGTTTTATACGAACTTGGTTAATCCTAATCCAAGTTATAACGCTGGAAATAATGGAAGTGTAGCGAACCCAATGACGGTTACACTTGATTGCGCACAGAATAGCATAATTAACTTACCCGAACCCGTTAATGCAGGGGATGCTGTTAATCTTTCATATCTGGAGGCAACCATACCAAATTTAGATGAATTTGTGTCAAACCCCTTGACAGAAACATTGAACGCCAATAATAACATCATATCAAATGTGGTAGGTTTCACTATGAAGGATGCCGTCCAGAATCTAACAACGTACTCAATGTTTCTAATGAACGGTGGTGTTGCAACTGTAAACGCAAGTGATTCGTTATCAGTCCAACACTGTATTACAATCAATGAAACGGAGGGAAAACCATACTTCACCGATTTTAGAAGTCATGGAGTGACAAATTTATCTAGTGTTGGTTTCTCTGATGGGGGTGTTATATCAATTGGAAGCTCCACATTTCAGTTTAATCACCCTGTTGACTTGAACAACAACTATATCAAAGATGTTCAATACCTAGAGTTTTATAACGGCGGGAGTTTGGATTGCGACCCATCAGACAATCTTACATATAATAGTGATATAGTTGTAACATCGGCTAATATAGATACATACATCGCCAAAGCAAGTTGGGAGGCTACGGCTAACTCGGATCTTGAGATGGATGAATACAACATAAATTTGTCAGGTGGTAAAGTTTATCTATCTCAACAACTAGCACTGACTGCAGAATCAGATTCAACACTAACATATGGCGGGTGTGAGGTTATTGTTCGAAAGCCCGATATCTCTGAAACTATTTCTTTTACAGAGTACTCGCCCACGACATCGGTAAATGTTAATGTCGAAGGAGGATTTCCTATGTCTGGGTCAGATGCTACAATTGGAAGCAGTGACATAAATCTTTCTTCCCCTACTTTCGACGTGAATGTTGCGATTACCACATCTACCAGCACAAGCTTTGATATTACAACGGCGTACGTGATAATAGGGTTGTGCGATCAAACAAACCCAGTAAACAGCGATCATACTGCAGAGTTCTTAAAGGTACATGGTGCATGCTTTACTTCAACCGGATCGGGTAATTATTTCGTAAAAGTTAACACTGGTGACTCAAACCCTAATGTAGATGTGCTTATGCCGTGGTCAAACGTTTGGACAGCCTTGACGGTGAATACTGCCTATGTTTACGCAAGTATGTATGCTCAAACTGGTAGCGGTGGCGATGTATATATTGGTTCATTTGTTTGTAGTATTAATGTAGTTGAATCAACCTCAGACAATGACTTTTATTTATCTATAGATAAGACTAAACTTTCAAATGGTATCGTAACGATAAACAACGCTAGCGAATTAATACAAACATATCAAGGTGTAAGTAATGTAAGTCAAACGAATGGTTTAAATAATCTATACACCGTCAATTTGCCCACTATTTCGGGCGATGGTTTAATTTATTTAAGTGGTTTAATAGCAAGCTCACATTACGTTGTTAAAATAAAGTGTATAATACAAAATGGTTCAATAGTATCGGGATCTAATACGGCGACCGTTATTTTTGAGCAAGGTAATGTGTTAACTGATGCTACTTTTGTAAGTGAAAATGGGCATATAATTGTCCAAAATACTATTGCAGCAGAAGACGAATATAACAATGCTACAGTTAAAGTTAAAATTATTGTTGTCGATTATTAATTTAATAAAATTTATTTTCTTTTGTGATTATATAAATGTCTAGTCATAGAATTTCTGCAATTGGTGATTTACACCTTACTTCTAAAAATGGAGAAATAAAAGCCAACGTACCAGTTACATTTTTACATGCCGATGATAGCTTTTTGGCCGATGTCAAAGGCTTGAAGGGTACATTAGCTAGTGGTGATCTGCTCAAGTTTGACGGTACAAACGTCGTTGCGCAGGCATCCTCAGCATTTGCTCAGGCCTCCGCATTATCTGATTATTTGACAACCGCAAACGCGTCATCTACCTATTTAACTTCTGCTACTGCCAGCAGTACCTATTTAGCTCAGGCTAATGAGTTCGTTCAGAGTGTAGAGGCTGGTGTCCTTTCAGTATCTGCTGGAGAATTGAGTATTGATCTATCTAGCTATTTGCTATCTGCTAACCAATATGTAAAGTCAGTCGGCTCTAATTTAAGTGTTAATGGATCTGGAGAATTGACAGTAGATCTATCCGGTTTGTTAGTTAGCGGTGACCTCTCTGGTTACCTACAAACTGCCGATCTTGGGTCTGCAGTAACTAGTTTAGCAGTAGTCGATGCGTCTGTATTGAAGGTCGGAGCTAAGAGAGATAAGGGTGCTACAGTCACATATACCGCATCTTTTGCACAAGCCTTAAGCATCCCAATGACCAACGACAAGGGTTATAGGGTCTGTATTGAAGCCGTATACAGAAAATCAGATCATTCCAAGTTTGGTAGTCTGAAATACGAGGCCATTTACAAGAGAATCGCGGACGAATGCGTTTTGGTGAGCGGTACTGACTCGTGGAGTGTAGTAGGTGACTGCGCAGGCGACGAGCTTGAGGTTGTTGATGCTACCGGTAATGCTAGTATCCGCGTAAAAGGATCTGCATCTGGTGGGGTTGGCTCTGCCGGCGATGTGTCCGTTTCAGCATATTGGATTGAAGCATAACTTGAAGCATAACTTGAAGCTCTTTTAGTTTTATTGTACCTGATTATGGTAGTGTAAAACGGTGTTATAGGTAAAAAAAAATGAAGCAAAAGGTCGATAGGTTGACCCCTTTTGGCCTCGAGACCGCTGGTGGTTGCCGGCGTTGCCCCCTCATGGCCACGTTGTATTGCGCTTGATTGCGCTGTCGATGTTTCCCACATTCCGATCGCTCACAGCAGGGGGCATCTGCTATTTGCTTTCAGTTTGCGGTACTCCATTGCGTGCAAAGTTCCTCTGGTGCGGTTTGATCAACCCAGTAAGTGCCCCCCACAGCCAACACGGCTATGGACATACTGAGTGACATTCCACCCCATCGGGCTTACTGCTCACGTCTTACACATGATAGTATGCGCTATCTATATAAACTATGCACAGAAGCGGATTAGCATCGAAATAGACTGAGCAACACCTTCATCTAAGACCTTCATTCAATCTTTTCAATCTTTTTTCGACACTCTCAGCAGAAGATTCTGACAAAAAAACACTCTTGGTTCGAAGCAACGGAAGCGAGCGACATCGTCGGCTTGTATGCCTGCCAGAGATATTCATATGAGAACACATTAACCAAGCACAGAATGACCGTAGCATACATACCCAGCGTGCACGGTCTGAAAACAGTTGAAGAAATCGTGTGGGAAAGTTGGCAACCCAAAACAACAACGGTACAAGCGACGGTGACATGCGTGCTTTGAAAGGGCTGGTATATATCATTAATAAACACTAGAGCATGTGTCGGCGACAGCGTTGGCGCATCACAGCGTGCGCACCATGATAAGATACGCTGGTATAAAAATGGCCCTTTCAGGGTGACAAAAAAACCCGCGCCAACGCTGTAATTGACACGCACTCCATCATCTATATATATACAGCACCCACCATGTGCGAAATCATCGATCATCTCCCTCGACAGCGTGAGCACGGGGCCAAACAAGCCTATCAGTTGTGGTGCAACGCTGTAAATTCACTTGTCCTGCCGTAAAAATAAACTTCAATTGCTATGCTTGTGACTTGGCATCAGTGGCAACCGAAACAAAAAATCTTCTGTATATTCTACAAAAATTTAAAAATGTTTGTTTGACCCTGCCATT
>Ga0247838_1003685_pt1 | contig 17366 bp, 16 predicted proteins | sample LaCruzMarch2015__5_FD_189097 | JGI IMG/M metagenome (GOLD analysis project Ga0247838, IMG submission 189097) | Freshwater microbial communities from meromictic Lake La Cruz, Castile-La Mancha, Spain - LaCruzMarch2015_15m | ecosystem: Environmental > Aquatic > Freshwater > Lake | place: Spain... | reverse complement strand
TCAAAAGACCGTTAAAAGCTTTGAAATATAAAACGCCTTATGATATAATCATCGAGCAGTTCGATCAAAATCCGACTGCTTTTAATTTAAATCCAAACCATAAAATTATGGGACTAAACAAATAGTGTTGATCTGATTTTTACTGCCCATTCTTCTGCCGCCAAAAAATTTGCTTTACATAATTGTGATATTTGTTCGGATTCTATTTTGTGTGTTTGGTCGCCTTTGTTAAGTTCGCCCAAAAGAAACTTCTTTTCTTCTTCTTCAAGTGCCGGAGAATCGGCAATTTTCTCGGAAATCGGACTTATTTTAAACATTAAATCTTTTTTTGTGTCGGAATCCAAATCGCTTGAACGGATTTGTTCGGCTAGAATTATTCTTTCATACCCTTTGATCCGACTTTTCTCAATATCAGTGTTGAGAATGTTTCTTGAATTTTGATCGAGAGTAAACGAAGATTCTATACTTTCTTTAAGGCGATTCATATGAGTTCGAAAACTGTTTTCATCATGAAAATGAGATGGTTTTAATAAATCTAAGCGATCTTTTGATTTTTTACTAAATCTCGTTTTATCGGCAATTTCTATGAGGTTGGTTTGTTGTTGTAATAAATCGATTGTTTCTCCGTCAAAGTGTGAGCTATATTTTTCGATGCAAGTTTGCATCACTTCTTTGCGTTCCCCGGAAAAACTACTTTGTTCGATTGCGGCGGAAATATCATGAAATTCTTGCTCGGTAAGAGTCGAGCTTTCCGGTAAGAGTCGAGCTTTCCGGTGATATTCCGAACTTACGACAAATTTTCCTGCGGATATTAGAAATATCGCGGCGGCAATTTTTTAACCTCATTTCTTGTATCCGCTCGGGCTTAATATCCGCCATAGAATATCCTTGCTTGATAATACTGCCTCGATTATAAAACAAATATGTTAATAATCGGTTAATCAAACGCTTGGAAAATATACCTATCACAACTTTAAGATTGTGATAGGTATATGAAAATCGTCTCCCGAAAGGAGCGATTTTCCGCTGCGAAGCAAAGCGTAACAAAATTTCAAAAGCACAACTTTTGAAATAAGAGAGAGGTATATGAATAACAGAGATAAATTCACGGTCGGGTTGATTCAGATGCAAATGTCGGCAGATGTTAATGCCAATGTTGCCAAAGCCTGCTCAATGCTTGAAGATGCCGGAGATATGGGGGTAAATGTAGTTTGTTTGCCCGAGCTTTTCCGCAGTCTTTATTTCTGCCAAAGCGAGAATCCGGCTAATTTTGATCTTGCCGAGACATTGCCGAGTGCGACAAGCAGGTTGCTCTCTGAAATTGCAGCTAAGCGTAATATGGTAATTATCGGCTCGTTGTTTGAAAAACGCACAATCGGGCTTTATCATAATACTTCGCTGGTTTTTGATGCAAACGGCGAGCAAATCGCAACTTACCGCAAGATGCATATTCCCGACGACCCCCAATTTTACGAGAAATATTATTTCACTCCCGGCGATTTGGGCTTTTCTTGTTGTGATAGTAAATATGCCAAGATCGGCACTTTGATTTGCTGGGATCAATGGTATCCCGAAGCTGCCCGTTTGACCGCCTTGCAAGGGGCAAATATTTTGTTCTATCCGACCGCAATCGGCTGGCAGGAATCCGAGAAAGCAGAACTCGGAGCATCGCAAGTTGAGGCGTGGCAGATTATGCAGCGTAGTCATGCGATTGCCAACGGGGTTTATGTTGCGGCTTGTAACCGTATCGGAGTTGAGGGTAACAAAGAAGAGGGCGAGCTTGAATTTTGGGGCAATTCCTTCATTGCCGATCCTTTGGGGCGGATTATCGCCCAAGCCTCAAGCGACAAAGAGGAGATTATCACTGCGGTTTGTGATCCCGCTTTGCAGGAAGAGGCTCGCAGAAGCTGGCCGTTCTTGAGGGATCGCCGCATTGATGCTTACGGGGGAATTACCCGGAGATTTGCCGATTAAGCAATATAAACAAAAAAAGCTTGTAATTTCTTCGCCGCTTTGCATGATGTGCAGATTGCATATATTATATAGTATATATTAGGAGAATGAATATGGTTGCCAAGCTTGATAATCCCGGACGTGGAAGAATTTACGAAAATATCATCGAGACTATTGGTAACACTCCTTTGGTGCGTTTGGGTAATATGGCAAAAGAAGCCGGTTGCGTTGCCGATATTTTACTTAAGCTTGAATTTTTCAATCCTCTTTCTTCGGTAAAAGATCGCATCGCTTTGGGTATGATTGAGGCTGCCGAGGCTTCAGGCAAATTAACCAAAGACTCTATTCTTGTCGAGCCGACTTCGGGCAACACCGGGATTGCACTTGCGTTTGTTTGTGCGGCTAAGGGTTATAAATTGATTTTGACGATGCCGGAGAGTATGTCGATCGAGCGTCGCAAAATGCTCAAAATTCTCGGTGCCGAGTTGGAGTTGACTCCTGCCGCCAAGGGTATGCGTGGGGCAATCGAGCGTGCCGAAGAAATCGTTGCCGAAAATCCTGCAGCTTTGATGTTGCAGCAATTTAAAAATGCCGCCAATCCGGCAATTCACCGCAGAACTACTGCTCTTGAAATTTGGAACGATACAGCGGGTAATGTTGATGTGTTTGTAACCGGAGTCGGTACCGGCGGAACCGTAACCGGAGTTGCAAGCGTATTAAAAGAGAAAAATACCGATATAAAAATAGTGGCGGTTGAGCCGGAAGATAGTCCTGTGCTTTCTGGTGGCAAGCCGGGGCCGCATAAGATTCAGGGTATCGGTGCGGGCTTCATTCCTGATATATTGGAGCGTTCTTTGATCGATGAGGTTATAACAATAGGTAATGAAACCGCTTTCGTAACCGCACGCAAAATTGCCAAAGTCGAGGGGGTTGCGGTCGGAATATCTTCGGGGGCGACGATTGCTGCGGCAATTGAAATTGCCAAACGTCCGGAAATGAAGGGTAAGCAGATAGTTGTGATCGTCGCTTCGAGTGCAGAACGCTATCTTTCAACCGATTTATTCGCCGATTGTTAGTTTTTGTATTGCAAAAATGTCGCTATAAAATGTTTTTGTTCGTTTGTGTGTTAGTTTTTGTTTGAATGTTGCCTAGTGTTTGTTGTATGGTATTTTTATATTTGTGCCTATAGGTATTGTTTGTAAATTAGGTTGAGGGTTTTTATATATGCGTTTGATTATAATATTCGTTGCTATGGCTTTGGCTCTCGGGGCTTTTGTGCTTACTATGCAGTTTACTGCAAAGCCGCCGGCTCCCCCTGAAATAAAAGCCGTTGTGGTTGATCCTAAGCCGGTGGTTCCCGAGGTTCCTACCGTAGATGTCTATATTGCCAAGGTTGATATGGCTCCCGGTGAAATTGTAAAGCAAGAGGCTTTGGATATTCAGCCTTGGCCGCGTCATTTGGTAAATGAAGATATGATTCCTGCCAATTCGCCTAAAGCTGCCGAAATAGTTAAGATGATCGTCCGCACTCCATTTTCTAGGGGGGAGCCGATTATAATCAATAAATTGGCAAATGATAAAGATCCTAGCTTTATATCTGCTTCTTTGGGTGAGGGTATGCGTCTGGTTTCAGTTGCTGTTGACGCAATTTCCGGCGGTGGTGGTTTTGTGTTCCCCGGTGATAAAGTTGATGTGCTTATTACTCATGATGTTACTTTTGATTCGCCGAGATTTTCTGCAATGGGCGGATTGTCGGTCGGGGGTATGCAGCAAAAAAGTCCGGTTACCGAGCTTTTGATTCGCAATGTTAAAGTTCTTGCGGTTAATCAAAAGACATCTTCTAAGCCTGGTGAGCCTTTGCAGATTCCTACTAATATATCTCTTGAATTGTCTCTTGTCGATGCACAGAAGATTCGTCTTCTTGAAAACGGCAATGGTCGCATGTCTTTGCTCTTGCGTTCGTTAAAAGAGTCTGAAGTCGTAGATGCTCCTCTTATCACAAGGATAAGTGATTTGTCTAATGCGCCGAAGTTGGGAGAGTTTAAAGAGGTTACCGTAGTTAAGGGTGTTAATGCCCAGTCGGTTGGAGTTTCGCTGCCATGAATTTTAAATTAAAGGTTTTTTCGAAAATGAACTATAAAAATTTTGTCAGATTATTCTGCTGTTTGTCGATTTCAGTTTTGTCTCTCGGTTTTGCTTCTGCCGAGGCGGCGAGTGGCGGAGACGGTGGCATGCTTCTTTCTATCGGGCGTTCCGAGCTGGTGATCGTAAATAACGATATATCGGAAATTATAGTTGCTGATCCTGATGTTGCAGATGTTCATGTTTTGGGGTTGCGTCGTGTAATATTGATCGGCAAAAAAGTCGGTCGCACCAATGCCAAGATATTTGATAAGGCAAATGGTATTATACGTCAGTTTGATATTGTAGTCGGTTATGATTTGCCGGCAATTCGTAAGGCTTTGCACTTCTTTGTTCCCGGTGAACGAATTGCGGTTGAGCTTGTAAATAGTAATATAGCTTTGACCGGTGAAGTTAGCGACGCTGCTTCTGCCGACAAAGCAATGAAGATTGTCAATCAATTTGTCGGAGGCGGTTCGTCTTCGGGCGGTGCAGCAGCGGCTGCTCCTGCCGGTGCAGTTGCAAGTGTAGGTGCTGCGGTCGGCGGTGCTGGTGCAACTGCAGGCGGCTCTTCATCGGGGGTTCTCAATTTCCTTAAAATTTCCTCAGGTCAACAAGTTATGCTTAGGGTCCGGGTCGGTGAGGTTCAGCGGACTGCTTTGAAAAATCTCGGCGTGAGTTTGAGTGGAGTAAGTAGGGACGGTACTATTGTGGGTGCTACAACAAATAAAATAGGAAATTTTGTAACCGATTCTGGTTTGACTTGGTCTGGTTTGACTTATAATCCTGATTCTGCAGGTGTTTTTAATGCAGCTTTAACATCTGGTAATCTTGGTCTAAGTGCGGCACTTGAGGCTTTGGAAACTCAAGGTTTGATGAAATTGCTTGCCGAGCCGAATTTGGTCGCAATTTCGGGTGAAAAAGCCGAGTTTCTTGCCGGCGGTCAATATCCTTATACCGTCGCACAAGCAGGCGGTGCTGGTGCGGTTAATACTGTGCAGTTCCAGAATTACGGTATTTCGGTGCAGTTTTTGCCTTACGTGATTTCTCAGGACAAAATACGTTTAGTGGTGCAGCCTGAGGTTTCCGAGCTTGATTTTACCAGCATTCCTGCCGGAACTACTCAGCCTGCAATTACGACGAGAAAAGCAAAGACTACGGTTGAATTGGCTCCAGGTGAAAGCTTCATGATTGCCGGTCTTATGACCGACCGTCTTAATTCAAGCATCAAACAGATTCCCGGTGCTTCGGAAATCCCGATTCTCGGTGCATTGCTAAGAAGCACTGCCTATAAACGCGGAGAGACCGAGCTTGTAATCGCAATCACTCCTTATATCGTGGACCCTCTAAAATCTAGTGATGTTAAAATGCCCGGTGATGATATGCGTCCTGCAAGTGATATGGAGATGTTCTTCTACGGTGCATTGGGAACTTTGTCAGGTAATGCTTATCGCACTTCGCAGACTCCGAGCCTAGAAGGTCCAATCGGTTTTGTAATTGATTAAAATATGTTAGGTTATTGTATGGTTAGAAAAATATTATTTACAAGTGCTGCGGCTTGCGTTTTGGTTGCTTGTTCGCAGATACCAAGAGAGGCTTACTATAATCGCGGTAATCCGGAAAGTTTGTTGGATACTTCGTCTGAAGTTGTTAACATAAAATTAGGTTCGCATTCTTCTTTGCAAGAGCTTGCTAATATAATTGATAAAGATCAACCAACTCGTGCCGATCTGAAATGTGCGAATAACGATGCAAATTGTGTGCGGGCAAAAAAGATTTTGCAGCAATTTGCGGTTCCGGTTAATGATGTTCAAGCGAAATCTTCTTCGGTTTCCTTGGTTTATGAACGCGTGGTTGCTCGTGATTGTGATAATCGTTATATAGATAATCCTATCAATCCGTATAATTTAAACCACCCGGTTTTTGGTTGCTCGATCGCTGCAAATACGCTTCAGATGGTTAGTGATAAACGCCAATTTACCGCTCCGTTATTGGTAGGGAAAACTGATGCATTTAAGGGATTGCAAGCTATGGACGCTTATAGTGCTGCTCCTGTAGCAGGCGGTGTTTCTGGAGGAGGAGATGCCGGAGGCGGTGCTGCTGCAGGCGGAACTACTGCAGGTTCTGCAGGCGGCACCAGTAGATAGGAATAAATAAATGTCATTAACCTCACCCGATATAATTGCTATTATTAGTGATGAGAGCGATCGTCAATTTGTTGATTCGGTCGTCGGAGCTCAAGAGATCGATGCTTTTAAGGTAATCGTTTCAGCTCCTTCCGAAGCAGCAAAAGTAATAGAAAAGAATGGTTATTCTCCTTATTATATCTTAATAGATATCGGCTTGCATTCTTATGATATGCTTGCCGAGATTGATGCTTTGTCTTCGGTTTGTAATCCCAGCACTCGTGTGGTTGTTTTGGGTACTATCAATGATATAAATTTTTATCGTGAGTTGAAATTACGTGGAGTTTTGGAATATTTTGCAAAACCCATAAATCCTGAAGACGTTAAAACCGCTTTGTTTTCCGGTCAGGTAATAACGAGTAGAAAAAATGGTACTGTTATATCGTTTATGGGAGCGGCATCTGCCGACGGTGCAAGTACGCTTGCCATAAATACGGCATATTCTTTGGCACGTGATTATAATAAATCGGTCGTATTGGTTGATATGGATTATCAATTCGGAATGATTGCCAAAAATTTGGGACTTACTGGTAGATTTGGAATTAAAGAATTGTTTGATAATCCCGAACGCGGAATTGACTCTACTTTGATCGAACGGATTATCGTGCCTTATAAAAACAGTAATTTGAAAATCATATCGGCACCCAACCAATTATATTTATATCCCGAGGTTAAGGCCAATATTGTTGCTAATTTAATTTCTACCCTAAAACGTAATTACGATTTTGTTGTTTTGGATTTGCCGCATAATTGGAATAATTTTACAATTTCTGCTATTTCTAACAGCAATCACGTTATTATAGCTGCTCAATTATGGTTGCGTTCGATAACCCATTCTGCTCGCCTTATACCTGCTTTGCGTCAGGCAGGGGTGGTTAATGAGGCAATTCATTTGGTTGCAAATCGTAGCGGTGCAAAATTTAAGGAAGCGGTTAATCCGAGTGATTTCGAAAAAGTTTGCGGTCTACCGTTTGAGTATTATTTTATAAACGATACTAAAAACGTAGTGTCTGCCGAGAATAACGGTCGCACGATATTGGAAGAAGAAGGCTCTAAGTTGGCTCGGGAATTTAAAGAATTTGCATCTAATTTTGTCCAAGCAGAAATAGAATTACAAAAACAAGAAGAATTAGTTCCCGTGAAATCATCAGGTTTTTTCTCTTCCTTTACTAAGAAATAATTTAACGTAGAAAGCTGATGTTTATGGAAAAGCCTTTTGTTGCTTGGCTTGGTTTTTTTGTAATAATAACCCTGCTTTTGATTTTTGATCTCGGGCTTTTAAACCGCAAAGAGCGAGAAATAAGTATTAAAAAAAGCCTATGGCTTAGTTTGTTTTATATAACTATCGCTATTATATTCGGATTGGTCGTAACTTTCTTTATCGGTGCGAAAGAGGGCGATGATTTCTTTACCGCATATTTAGTCGAAAAAAGCCTGTCCCTGGATAATATTTTTGCGATTTCTTTGGTATTTACCCATTTTTCTATTCCCCCGAAATATCAGCACAGAGTGTTGTTTTGGGGTATTATCGGTGCGATTGTGATGCGTGGCATCATGATATATGTGGGGGCGACAATCATAGAGCAGTTCCATTTTGTTTTATATATTTTTGGTGCTTTTCTTATATTTACTGGAATAAAAATGTTGTTTCTTGCCGATGATGAAGAAAAGTCCATGGAAGAAAATAAGCTTCTTGCATGGTTACAAAAAAAAATGCCGCTGACTGATGAACTTGCAGGAAATAAATTTTTCGTACGTGAGAATAATGTTCTTAAAGCAACCCCGTTGTTTTTGGTTCTAATCTTTATTGAGCTTGCCGACGTTATATTTGCAGTTGATAGTGTACCAGCGGTTTTTTCGATTACGACCGATAAATTTGTGGTTTACACTAGCAATATCTTTGCAATTTTAGGGCTTAGGGCTTTATATTTTGCTTTATGTGCGATGCTGCATCGTTTTGTTTATCTTAAATATGCAATATCTTTGATATTGGTTTTCATAGGAAGCAAAATATTCTTGGTAAAGATAATTGAAATATCTTCAGGAGTTTCACTTGCTGTAACAGTAGGATTGCTTGCTAGCGGAGTGATATTGTCTCTTCACAAGACTCGCGTGCGTTAAAAAGGATTATATAGTAATATTCCCATTTTTATCGACTCTTTCGTTATAGCCCGAATTGCAAAGCAATTATAGGCTCTTTGATATTTTTCTATAGCTTGCTGCAAACGCCGATTTTCTCCGCTTCGCTCCTGCCGTACTTATTTGTACGCTGCGGTGCGATGCTCGAAAATACGACGTTTTCGCTTACGCTCTAACAAGATCTCAACAGAACTTAGGGCGATCTCACGAGATAGCCCTATAAATTTCTACGAAAATTCGGGTAATGACGGGGTGGGATAAAGCAATAAAAATAGAAAGACTATAGCAATTAACCTTTTAATTGCTATAAAAACCGCCTTCGTAAACGGCGGTTTTACGCTGCGAAGCAAGCGGACAACCTTTTTATTTACTCTAAATAAAAAGGAGAAATACTATATATATATTTGCCAGCAAAAATACTCGCATTAAATGTCCAATTTATTATGGGAGATGGTATAAATCTCCCCAAACACTTTTTCGATTATGCCAAATTTGACAATGATTCGATCATTTTTGTTATATTTCCGTTGGCATCGACGAATTTGTAGGCGATGAAAGTATATAAAGTTAATGACCAAGTTGCATGGAGAAAGGTTATAATTTCTGCGGCAATTTCGGGTTGTTGGAAGATAAACCAACGAATTAGCGAATATAACGAGCCGATCAAGTTAATCACCAGGAATGGTGCGGAAAAATATACTGAAGTATAAACCAATGCATCATGGTTGGCACCCGAAAAATATGCCATAGCATAGGTAACGGTTACCAACATGAAACCAAATAATAAATAACTTGTTCTCGACACTATATTTTACCCTGGTTGACGGTTTTTATTGATAGTGTCGAATACACTTAGTGCTTGAGCAACCATTGAGCCGGCATCACCGACATTTGCGGGCATAAGAATAGTATTGCCGACCTTGGCAAGATTTGCAAAAGCACCGACAAATTGTTCGGCGACTTTTAGCTCGATTGCATCACGTCCGCCCGGTGCATTTATTGCAACGGCAATTTTGCTAATGCTTGCAGCGGTTGCGGTTGCGACCATAAGCAATGCTTCTGCTTCACCTTTTGCTCGATTGATTTGGTCGATCTGTGAAGCTTCGGATTGTAAAACTATTTCTTGTTTGCGTGCTTCTGCATTTAAAACGGTTTGTTGTTGGTCGCCTTCGGCACGTAATATGGTTTCTTGTTTGAAGCCTTCGGCAATATTGATTTGCGATTGGCGTTTACCTTCGGATTCAAGAATTAAGGCTCTTTTCTGGCGGTCGGCGGCAACTTGCATTTCCATTGATTTGAGAACGCTTGCCGGTGGGGTGATGTTGCGGATTTCATAACGCATGCACTGAATGCCCCAGCTTTGGGCGGCTTCGTTGATTGCGGTAACTATATTGGTGTTTAAGCGATCTCTTTCTTCAAACGCAGCTTCCATGGTCAATTTGCCGATTTCCGAACGCATGGTGGTTTGGGCAAGTTGGGTGACTGCGAAAACCGGATTGCTGACACCGTAAGAAGCATGTACGGGGTCGATGATTTTGAGATAGATCAAGCCGTCGATTAGCAAGGTTACGTTGTCACGGGTGATTGCGGTTTGTTCTTGTACGTCCATTGCATATTCTTTGAGCGAATGGCGATAGGCAACAGTCTCTATGTAAGGAATTAGAAAGCTTAGACCCGGTTCAAGTGTACGGTCAAATTTGCCGAGTTTTTCGACTATCCAAACCGATTGTTGAGGAACTATGCGAACGCCTTGGAATATAGTCAGCACAACCAAGAATGCAAAAACTAAACCGATAATTAAACTAGTATCCATATCAAATCCCCAATAAAATTTAACTTTTAAACAATAATGCAACTATCACGATTAAAACAAGACAAACTATTAGCAAAATACTCATGATTTAGCACTGACTTTTAATACGTTGCCGACGACCGATTTTATAATGACTTGTGAGTCTACGGCAATTTCTTCGCCCGTAAATGACTCATCAATTTCTGCCCGCATAATCGTGCCGGACCAGGTAACTTGTCCGGTTTCTCCAATCTTAAGCGGATTATTTGTAACTATTGCGGTGTCTCCTACCATGTTTGATAAATGTAAACGGTTTTTGCTATTGCCGGTACGTAATTTTCTAAGATATTTCCATAAAACAGCTGCCCAGGCGGCTGTAAAGGAAAGAAAAGTTACCGATTGGGCAAGTAAACCCTCGACATAGCCGAGCTGTAAAATTATCCCGGTGCTTAATGCTCCCAGACCTGCGAATAAAAGACCGAGTCCGGGAATCGTCGAAACCTCAAAAATGATCAATGCGGCACCGAAGATAAGCCAAATATAAACAGGATTTGAAAATATTTCGCTCATATTATTTCTCCGAGAAATTAGCTTTTATATAGGCAATCAAAGCGGCGCGTTCTTCGGGTTTTTTAAGTCCTGCGAATGCCATTTTGGTTCCTGCAACAGATTTGCTCGGTGCTTCAAGGAAATTTGAAAGTTCTTGTTCGCTCCAATTGCCGCCTTTGGCTTGCATTGCAGCTGAATAGCTATATCCGGGCGTACTTGCAATTTTGCGTCCGATTAGTCCAAATTGGTTAGGACCTACGCCGTTTGGTTTGCCTTTTTCAAAAGAATGGCAGGCTTGGCAACGTTTGAGAAGTTGTTCACCCAATTTCAAATCCGCTTTCTCGATGAACGGTGCAATATCGACAGGCTTGTCGTCGGCCGCAGTTTTCATAGCGTTAGATGCTCCGCCGGCATTTTGTTTAGGCTCGCTCGGGGTGATTATTTCGGCCGTATAACCGCGTTTTTCCTGCTTGGGAAGCCCGTAAAAAACATCGGAAAAACCGATTACTCCAACAGTTATAATTAAAGCTGCGATTATTGCGGCGATTATGGTCGGAAGAAGTTTGCACATATCTTGTCTCGGTTGTTATTCATGTTTAAGTATAGCTATAATTGTCTTTGCTAGCTTGTTCAATAAAATACTACTTCAATTGATTAAGTGCGTCGATTACGGCATCGCCCATTTGGCTTGTCGAAACTTTTTTGCCGCCTTCTTGCATAATATCGGCGGTGCGGAAGCCTGAGGCAAGGACGTTTGTGACCGCTTGTTCAAGCAAATCGGCTTCTTTGCCGAGGCTGAATGAATAACGCAACATCATCGCAAAGCTTAAGATTGTGGCAATCGGGTTGGCGATGTTTTGTCCGGCAATATCGGGTGCTGATCCATGTACGGGTTCGTAAAGGGCAGGGGTTTTGCCGTTTGCATCTTTTGCTCCGAGCGATGCCGAAGGAAGCATGCCGAGCGAACCGGTGAGCATTGCCGCACAGTCGGAAAGAATATCGCCGAAGATGTTGCCGGTGACCATAACGTCGAATTGTTTGGGGTTACGCACCAATTGCATCGCAGCATTATCGACATACATATGTGAAAGTGCAATGTTTGGATATTCGGCGGCACGGATCTTTTCGACTTCTTCACGCCACATTTCGGTGGATTCCAATACGTTGGCTTTATCAACCGAGCAAACTTTGCGATTACGTTTTTCTGCCAAGTCAAAAGCAACTCGAGCAATGCGGTGAACTTCGGGGCTGGTGTAAACCATAGTATTTACGCCTCTGCGAGTGCCGTCTGGTAGGGTTTCCACGCCTCGGGGAGTGCCGAAATATACGTCGCCGGTGAGTTCACGCACGATTACGATGTCCAAGCCTGCAATAACTTCACGTTTTAAGGTTGAGGCATCGGCAAGGGCTTCAAAGCAAATTGCCGGGCGGATATTAGCAAAAAGACCGAGTTCTTTACGAATGCCGAGCAAGCCTCTTTCAGGACGCACTGCATAATCCAATGCTTCCCATTTGGGGCCGCCGACTGCTCCGAGCAAAATTGCATCTGCTTTATGTGCGGCATCAAGAGTTGCTTGCGGCAAAGGTGAGCCGGTTTTATCGTATGCAACTCCGCCGATATCGCCTTCGGAGGTTACGAAATAGGTGGCAAAATTTTGGTTAAACCAGTCAAGAATTCTTACGGTTTGTGCTACTACTTCGGATCCGATTCCGTCGCCTGCAAGTAAAAGAATATTTTTGCTCATAAATTTCAATGCTCCTATGCTAAAAAGTTTAAGAAGTCTCTTAACAGATTTGCAAGATTTGTCATGCTAAATATTCTTTGCTTTTAGTTATGTTTTCCGGCATGAATACGCTCAAATAATCTTTAAGATACAGAGAATAGCACATGCGTTTAAATAAAGCTGTCATTACCTCGTTGATTCTAATGTCTTGTTCTTGCTCGGTTTATGCGGGGGATTTTGTCACGCCTAAGCCTGCCGAACAAAATGTTGCCGGCTCTATTATCGGGGCGATAAAAGTGCAGGGTAATCAACGGATCGAGAATGCAACAGTAATCAGCTATCTTAATTTAAAAGAAGGCGATAAATTTAGCTCTTCCGATATCGATGCTGCTTTGAAAAGCATATTTGCTACCGGCTTTTTCTCCGACGCAACAATAGTTCCTCATTCTTCTGGTGGCAAGGTTGATTTAGTCGTTGAGGTGGTTGAAAATCCGATCGTCGATAAAGTTGGATTTGAAGGTAACGACGCATTAGAAGAAAAAGACTTACAAGGTGAATTGGAATTAAAAACCCGGGCAACTTATACAAAAACCAAATTGCAAAGCGATGTTAAGCGTGTTTTGGATCTGTATCGTCGCAGCGGGCGTTATTCGGCACAAGTTACCCCTAAGATTATCCAATTAGATCAAAATCGGGTTGATTTGGTTTATGAAATTATCGAAGGTCCTGTTGCAAGAGTGCAAAAGATTGCTTTTATCGGTAATGAAAATTTTGAAGCCGATAAATTGGCAAAAATTATCCGTACCGAAGAATCGCGTTGGTATAAATTTTTGACGAGTGACGATAAATACGATTCCGAAAGATTGCAATATGACCAAGAATTATTGCGGCGTTTTTATGCCTCTGAAGGCTTTGCCGATTTCCAGGTTAAATCTGCAATTGCCGAATTGTCGCCTGCCAAAGATGCTTTTTATTTGACCTTTGCAATCGAAGAGGGACAAAAATATAATTTCGGTAAAGTGAATATTGAATCTGCCCTCAAAGGTGCGGATATTTCCGAGGTCGAGAAAAATCTTCTCACCAAGCCTGATACTATTTACAATGCCACTGCTGTGGAAAGCTCGATCGATGCTTTGACTAAAGAGCTTGGCAATCAAGGTTTTGCGTTTGTTAATATTGAGCCTAAGCTTAATCGCAATCCCGAACAAAAAATTATCGACCTTACTTATGACATTAAAGAGGGGCCTCGGGTTTACGTTGAGAAAATCAATATTATCGGCAATGTGCGGACACTCGACGAAGTGGTGCGGCGTGAGTTGCGTTTGGCGGAGGGTGATCCTTACAGTACTGCTAAAATTGCTCGTTCCGAGCAACGTCTTAATAATTTGGGCTTCTTTGATAAGGTTAAAATCAGCAGTGAGCAGGGTACTTCACCCGATAAGACCGTGATCAATGTCGAGATCAAAGAGAAATCAACCGGTGAAATCTCGCTTGGCGGTGGATTCTCGACTACTGACGGTGCATTGGCACAATTTGGGGTTAAAGAAACTAATTTGCTCGGACGTGGGCAAGATTTGCGGTTTAATGCGACTCTTTCGACCAATCGTCAGCAATATGACATCGGCTTCACCGAGCCTTATTTCCTTGATCGTGAATTGGCGGCAGGGTTTGACTTGTTCAAAACCCAAACTTATACCAATATCGGCATTCCTTACCAGGAAGATACTAACGGGGTTCGCTTCCGTCTGGGGTATGCTTTGAGTGAGAAATGGCAACATACCCTCAATTACACTTTTAAGCAGACTGATATTAACAATATCCAAGCCGGTGCTTCACGTTTTATTGTCGAGCAAGCCGGTAAAACCACCGAATCTTCGGTCGGACACACAATTGCTTATGATAATCGTGATAATAAACAATTCCCGACCAGCGGTGAATTTGCGAGCTTGACCCAGGACGTTGCAGGTGTCGGCGGTGATGCTCATTATTTGCGTAACGAAGGGCGTGCGGCTTATTATTATCCGGTTGCTCCGAAATGGACTTTTGCCTTAAAAGGTATCGGCGGCTATATTGCAGGTTTTGGTGAAGATGTGCGAATTGCCGATCGTTTCTTCCTCGGTGGTAATTCTTTCCGTGGCTTTGAGCCTTTCGGTGTCGGACCTCATGATAGTGATACGGGTGATTCTTTGGGGGGAAATGTTTATTATACGGTTACTCCGGAGCTAACTTTCCCGCTCGGATTACCCGATGATCTCGGTTTTGCAGGTTCGATATTCGCAGATGCCGGAAGTTTGTGGAAAGTTGAAGATACCGGTCCTATGGTAAATGCACCGACTGCATTGCGTTTGTCGGCAGGTGCCGGGGTTTCCTGGGCTTCGCCGTTTGGACCGATTCGCATCGATTTGGCAAAAGCGATCAAAAAAGATCAATATGACAAAACCCAAATATTCCAATTTAACTTTGGAACAAGATTTTAATATTTAGAAAGGCTATGATTATGAAACTACGTTCTTTGTGTATCTCTTTGGTGGCAGCGGCTTCGCTTGCTTCGGTTGGCTTTACTTCTGCATTTGCCGCAGATCCGGTTGCAGTCGCAGTGGTCAATATTCAAGAAATTATGCGTGATGCAAGTGCTGCAAAATCGGTTAAAGACCAAATCGAAGGTAAACAAAAAGCTTTCCAAACCGAAATGAGCAAAAAAGAAGAAGATTTGCAAAAAGAAGAGCAATCGCTTGCTAAACAACGTACGGTTCTTTCTCCAGAAGCTTTTGACAAAAAAGTAAAAGATTTCAAAACCAAAGCTAATGCAGCACAAAAAGACGTGCAAGGCAAACGTGCCGAGCTTGACGGTGCTTTTTCTTCGGCACTCGGCGAGATTCAAAAATCGGTACTCGATATAGTCGGTAAAATTGCCAAAGACAAAGGCTACAGCGTGGTCGTTCCGTCTTCGCAAACTCTTTATTTTGATGCTAAGCTTGACATCACCAAAGATGTTTTGGCAAAACTCAACGAAACTTTGCCTAAAGTAAGCGTTAATTTTAAAGCAGCAGCACCTAAAGGCGACGAATAATATCGTCTCGCTTTAGGTCGGTTCGGAAAAATATATGGCAGATCCTCGTTTCTTTATAAAATCGCCTGCGATTAGTTTGGCAAATATAGTTGCTCTAACCGGGGCTGAATTGCTCGGCGATTATAAAGAAATCGAGATTGCCGATGTCGCACCTTTGGATAAAGCTGCGGCAGGGCATATATCTTTTCTCGATAATATAAAATATGCAGGGCAGTTCAAAGAGTCTAAAGCAGCGGCTTGTTTTATCCGCAAAAAACATATTACTCATGCACCTGCCGGTATGATTTTACTGGTGAGTGAAAATCCTTATCTATGCTATGCAATAACCGCACAAGCGTTTTATCTTGATAAGATTCGCACGGCGAGTGTTTCGCCGAATGCATATATTGCAGAATCGGCAAAGATCGGTGCAAGTTGCACGATCGAGGCAAATAGTTTTATCGGTGAGAATGTCGAAATCGGCAGTAATTGCTATATCGGAGCAGGTGCGGTAATTCAGGCAGGATCGGTGGTCGGTGATAATAGTGCGATCGGGGCGAATTCTACGATCAGCCATTCGATTATCGGCAAAAACGTGATTATTCACCGGGGCGTGCATATCGGGCAGGACGGTTTTGGTTTTGCGGTTTCGCCGAGAGGTTTAGTTAAAGTTCCCCAACTCGGCAGAGTTATTATTGAAGATGATGTCGAGATCGGCTCCGGCACTTGTATCGACCGAGGGGCAGGTCCTGATACTCTAATCGGGCAGGGGACAAAGATCGATAACCTTGTTCAGATCGGTCATAACGTGCAAATCGGCAAACATAGCGTAGTAGTTGCCCAGGTCGGGATTGCCGGCAGTTCGCATATCGGTAACGGTGTAATGCTCGGTGGACAGGTCGGCGTGGTCGGACATGTAAAAGTGGGCGATAATGTCAAAGTTGCCGCTCAATCCGGCGTAATGGGTGATTTACCCGCCGGTGCTTCTTACGGCGGATCACCCGCAGTGCCGATTAAAGATTGGCATAGACAAACACTGGCTTTGAGTAAGTCGGTCAAGAGAAAGGAAACAGAAAATGAATGATCTAGTAATTCAAAAATTCCCTTACGGTTCTGGGCAGCAAGTCGGAACCAGTGTAGACATCGAGCGTATTATGCAGATGATACCGCATCGCTATCCGTTTTTGCTGGTCGATCGGGTGATCAATATCGTTGACGGCGAGTCGGCAACCGGACTTAAAAACGTGACTTTCAACGAGCCGCATTTTACCGGACATTTTCCCCAAAAACCGATTATGCCGGGAGTGTTGATAATTGAAGCAATGGCACAAACCGCAGCTTTGCTGGTAGTCCATACTTTAGGAGCGGCAGCCGAAGGCAAATTAGTTTACTTCATGTCGATCGAAGAAGCAAAATTCAGAAAACCCGTAATGCCGGGCGATTGTTTGGAAATTCACGTCCAAAAACTCAAAAGCCGAGGTAATGTCTGGAAGTTTGCCTGCGAGGCTTATAATGCTGCCGGTAAAACCGCCGAGGCTACTATATCCGCAATGATAGTAGAGTAGATTGCATGTTATTTCTACTATAGCTTGCTACAAACGTCGATTTTTTCCGCTTCGCTACTCACGTACTTAAGTGTACGCTGCGGTGCGATGCTCAAAAGTCTAACGTTTTCGCTTACGCTCTAGCGAAATATCAAAGCAATCTATTTTGAAAAACATAAGCATTTTGGCATAATAGAAAAAGTGTGGTGCTATTTAGGAGTTAATTAAGATAAATTTGGCTGCTTTTTTCTTGCGATTTTTGCTCATTCCTCGGTGGATTCTGATTTTTTCTTTGAGATGTGAAAAAGC
>Ga0247838_1003674_pt1 | contig 17397 bp, 11 predicted proteins | sample LaCruzMarch2015__5_FD_189097 | JGI IMG/M metagenome (GOLD analysis project Ga0247838, IMG submission 189097) | Freshwater microbial communities from meromictic Lake La Cruz, Castile-La Mancha, Spain - LaCruzMarch2015_15m | ecosystem: Environmental > Aquatic > Freshwater > Lake | place: Spain... | reverse complement strand
CGGTCGAGGAAACCAGCACCTCGCGCAGCCGCTCCCGGAGCAAACCAAAGAACACGAGTTCGTACCCCGTTCCCGCAGCCCTCGCGATCTCCGCAAGGGACACGCGGACGGGCGGTGGGCAACTGCGGTACGTCTCCGCGATGTCGCCATACCCGATGGCCTCAAGGACCGAGCGTACGGCGTGGTCTAGATCCTCCGCAGTGACCACCGCATGCGCAAATTCGTTTGCCAGATAATTGACGACGCTCGCGGTGACGTGCTCGGCAAGCCACCATTTTTCGTACCCCGCCCGCTCCGCCGCGTGGCGCAGGGAACGCAGCAACCACCCACGTTCAAAATTCATGATGCTGCCATCGTCAAAACGGACCACGGGCAGGTTGTTTTTCAGTGCGATCATACGTTGAACAACTCCGGTTGCGCGGGGCTGCGAACAATCCGCCGCTCCATGTTCTGTACTTCCTCAATAAACTCCCCAATGTCCTGAAATTGGCGATAAACCGAGGCGTAGCGCACATACGCGACCGGATCCAGAGCGTGCAGTTTTTCCATCACCTTCGCGCCAATCACCCTCGTAGGTACCTCCCGCTGCTGAGCAGTTTCTAGATCGGCAAGGATTTCATCGACACAGCGATCAATCTCGTCGATCCCAATTGGCCGCTTCTCGCAAGCCTTCACCAGGCTGCCCGTCAGCTTCTGACGGTCCAGCGGTTCATGGCGTCCGTCCCGCTTGATCGCACGCAGATCGATGCGCTCAATCTCCTCATACGTGGTGAACCGATCCTCGCACGCCAAACACTCCCGCCGGCGCCGGATACTGACGCCATCTTTGGAGGGACGGGAGTCAATAACCTTATCCTCAACTGAGCCGCATTTAGGGCACCGCATTTTGTAGGGAGAGCACGTGGATGAAGGTTTCGTACCACAACATATGGGGAGGTCAAGCGACGTTTGAAAACAGCTTCGTCACCTCGTTCCGTGCACCTCGGATTTACATGGGCCACGCCCCCCGGGAATGGACCCCGAGTGGATACTTCTTCCCCCGGTGAGAAACGGCTGATACGTTCCGCCGCTATGAGGTTTCCGCTGGCTTTGACCCTCAAGATCGCAGGGTATGTAATGGGTCACAAGATCCGGGGCACTGACAAGTTTGCCACAGTCCTGCAACTTGAACCGCTCCACACTTGCAACCTGACCTGCACGGGGTGTGGTCGGATCCGCGAGTATTCAACATCGATGAAGGACGTGATGCCGCTCGAGGATTGCCTTGGGGCGGCGGCGGAGTGCAATGCGCCGATGATTTCGATCTGTGGTGGGGAACCCCTGATCTATCCGCAAATTGAGGAACTCGTCGTGGGTTTGCACGCTCAGGGTCGGATCGTTTACATCTGCACCAACGGGCTTTTCATGCGCAAGAAGATGCGGGAATACCTCGCGTCGGCCTTGGCGGAAAATGCCGGGATCCACGAACCTCTCCTGCAACGTCTTCGCGCGGAGGATTTGGTTTCGGATAAAGAAGAGGAGGAAATCCGGAAAGGTCCCAAGAGTCCCGGTCGGGCGGTAATTGCTCCGAGTGCCTGGATGTATTGGAACGTCCATTTGGACGGCGCGGAGCGCACGCATGATTTGATCGTCGAGCGCGAGGGCGTGTTCAAGGAGTGCATCCTGGCTATGCGGATGGCGAAGATCCTTGGGTATCAGGTCGCGACGAACACCACCGTGTACAAGGAGACGGAGATGGAGGAACTCGAGCGCCTCTTTGATTATCTCTCCAGCCTGGATATTGACGGGCACACGATCTCGCCGGGTTATGACTACGACTCCGCGAAGGAAGACATGCGCAAGCGCCTCAATCTGGAACCGGAGAACTTTTTTCTGACGCGGAAGATGACCGTGGAGAAGTTCCGCGACATTCCGGCGTGGGGGGAAAAGTACCGCTTTTTCGGAACGCCGATTTACTTTGAGTTTCTCGCGGGACTTCGCGATCTGACGTGCTCGGCTTGGGCGATTCCGACCCGCAACATTCGCGGTTGGAAGGCCCCTTGTTACGTGATGACGGACGGCCATTATCCTTCCTATCGGGACTTGTTGGAGAAGACCGAGTGGGAGCGCTATGGGGTGGTGAACGGCGAAGCGCGGGATCCACGCTGCGAAAACTGCATGATGCACTGCGGCTACGAACCCACCGCGATGCTCGGGCGGCAGGCGAAATCCGGGGACACGTGGAAAAACGTCGCCTTCAATTTCGCCCCGCGTCCGAAACCGATTGCGGGAGGTGCGAGCGCGACGGTTTTTGACGGGGTGAGTGCTGGCAACGGTCATAAGACCGGCGGACGCAAGCCCGAGATCCTCGCCGCGTAGGGGCATGGGCACGGCAGCGCGGAGAATCATTCCCTTCGAGCCGGAGGAAAATGCCGGCCCGCGACCTGTCCCGACGGGTCGTTCGGTGGAGGAGGCCATTCGCCGATCCCAGGAGTACCTGCTTGGAATTCAGAACCGCGACGGACACTGGCGCGGGGAACTGGAGGTGGATGCGACGCTCTGTGCGGACGTCATTGTTTTCGAGCACTGGCGGGGCCGGGGGAATTCGGAGCTGGTTCGCAAGTGTGCGCCGCACGTTCGACGCATGCAGCTCGAGGACGGCGGTTGGAACATCTACCACGATGGCCCCAGCGAGATCAGTGCCTCGGTGAAGGGATACTTTGCGCTCAAGCTGGCAGGGGATTCCCCGGACGCCCCCTGGATGCGCGAAGCCCGGGCGAACATTTTGCGGCTGGGGGGGATCCCCCAGATGAACACCTACGCAAAGCTTTACCTGGCGATCCTCGGGGTCTTTCCGTGGAAATACCTGCCCGTCATCCCGGTCGAGATTTCGCTGTTTCCGCGGGGATTCTTTTTCAACCTTTGGGAAGTCTCCTCCTGGACTCGCGCGATGATCGTGCCGCTGGCCATCATCAACCACTTCAAACCGGTTCGCGAACTCCCGCCGCACCTGCAGTTGCACGAACTCTACCCCGCCGGAACCGAAGGCGGGAACTTTGCCCTCAAACGGGACCCCGACCACACCTTCACCTGGCGGAATTTCTTCATCGCGGTCAATGCCCTCCTCAAACGCCACGAGGAATTTCCCTTCCACCCGCTCCGGAGTCGGGCGCTGGCGGCAGCGGAAAAATGGATGGTCGAGCGCATGGGCGAAGGCAGCGACGGCCTTGCCGCCATCTTCCCGGCGATGCTCAATGGGTTGATCGCCCTCGAATGTCTCGGCTACGACGAAACTCACCCCGTGTACGCCAAAGCGTGGCGGGATTTCGAAGGCCTGTTTATCGAAGACCCCGAGGACTTCCGAATCGAACCCTGCCTCTCGCCCGTCTGGGATACCGCCATTACGACCATCGCGCTTGCCCGCTCCGGCGTTCCCGCCACTCATCCGCAGCTCCGTCAGGCCGCCCGTTGGCTGCGCGCCCGCGAGGTCCGCGTGAAGGGTGACTGGGCGGCCCGCGACCCCGAAGGCGAACCGAGCGGATGGGCATTCGAATATCGCAACGATTACTACCCGGACACCGACGACACGATGATGGTGCTCATGGCGCTGCATCTCGTGCCGGGTGACGACGAAGCGGCTGATCGCGAACAATTCGAACGCGCCCTGCGTTGGCTGCTGCGCTTCCAATGCCGCGACGGAGGCTGGGCGGCGTTCGATCGGGATGTGACCCAACGCTGGCTCGAGGACGTCCCCTTTGCCGATCACAACGCGATCCTGGACCCCTCCTGTAGCGACCTCACGGCGCGCACCCTGGAGTTGCTCGGGCAGTTGGGTTGGGACAGTCGACGCCGGGAAGTGTCCAAGGCGATGGCGCGGTTGAAAGTCACCCAGGAGGCCGATGGGTCGTGGTACGGACGCTGGGGCGTGAACTACATTTACGGGACCTGGCAGGTGCTTCGCGGCTTGAAGTCCATTGGCCACGACATGACCCAGAGTTGGATCATTCGGGGTCGCGACTGGCTGGAGAGTTGTCAAAACGAAGACGGCGGCTGGGGCGAGACGTGTGCGAGCTATGACGATCCGTCGTTGAAAGGTAGGGGTCCGAGCACGCCGAGTCAGACGGCGTGGGCGCTGATGGGACTGGCGGCTTGTGGTGATGTCACACGCGACAGCGTTGTCCGTGGGGTGCGGTATTTGGTGGCGCGGCAGAATCCGGATGGATCCTGGCCGGAAAAGGAAACGACCGGTACCGGATTCCCCAGCGTGTTCTATCTTAAGTACGACATGTACCGCAACAACTGGCCGCTGCTCGCGCTGGCGGAGTGTGCGGGGACTCGCGTGTAGTTCCTGAACGTTTTTATCCCCGCCTGGTTTGCGGGAGCGGTTTCAGCGTCAATTCAGGATTCGGGGGTGGGGAGTCCGTGACGACCTGCGAGGCGGGATCGCGCCTCCAACAAAAGCGGGCGACCGCCTCCCCGGGCTTACGGTTACGAAGTCTTAACATCGCGCCGGTTGAAGGTTTTGGCGTTGCCGGGGATTCTAGCTTCGACGATCTCAAACAATCCATTCCGGTGGGGCGCGCCCTGCCGACCAAATTGCATTACAACCAATTCGCACATCCGATGAATCTATTGCAAGCCGAACAACTTCTCTCCCAACTGGGCATCGATCTCGGGGGAGAACCCGGGAGCTACGCCTTGGACGAACGAGGATTCGCCAACCTGGTTTTCGACGAATCCATTCCGGTCCAGATCCGCTTCGTCGAAAATTCGCTCGTATTGGCAACCAGTCTCGCAACGGGAGTCACGATGGACGAACCGGCTCTGTTTCCGACGCTGATGTCCTATCAATTCATGGGTCTGCGCACATTCGGAAACGTCCTTTCTTGGAACATGGACGCGGAAACGCTGATTCTGTCTCGACACGTGATCGGCGACGGCGCGGAGGCAATCGACCTCAACCGGGAACTGGAGATTCTGCTTCGGGCCACCCGACGCGTGCAGGAGGACCTGCACGAGATTTTAAACGGGTCCGAGACGGCGGAAGCCGAAACCTCGCTTCCAGCGTCCTTGTTTCCGCGTGACGGAATTCCGGTCTGAGATCGGCGCGTCAGCAACTTCCAGAAACGTTCGCCTCAACTCCATACGACTATGCCTGTCGAATTTGTTTCATCCGTACAACCTCAGCAACTCCACGCGGTCCGCAACGATGAGATTGAAAAACCGAAATCCGAATTTCTTACGCTGAAGACCCTTCAAAAAACCGATTTCTATGCGAGCGGTTTTCAGCGGGTGGAGGCCAGCGAGGCTGAAATGATGGACGGCTTGCAGGAGGAGTACCGAAATGTACTTAATTTCGAGAAAACGGGAGCCGGAGGCAAGCTAACGGCAACGTTGAAGCGCGAAAACTCTGCGGATGAGGCTCATCAAATGCTCAAGAAGCATTTTGATGCCCCGGAGCAACAAAACCAAGACAAGGGATGGCTATCCACGAAGTTCGGCGTATTCAAGGAAAAGTTAAGTTCGCTGTACGAGAGCGCCCAGCAATGGTTCGGTGCCGAGGCTCGGCCGTTGGGAATGGATCGGACCAAACACGAAGCGGCCGAGGGTGGAAAAGTGCGCTACGGCTTCAAGCTTACGACCGGCGGAAACCGCCCACCGGGAGGCGAGATTCTGGTCGATCGTCGCAGCTACAGCGGCGTAAAAAACTTCTTCGCGAAGCTTGGCCGGGTGCTCCTGTCGCCATTCATCCTCGTGCAATACGCAGTGACCGGAAAGTCGCTCTGGTGGCAGTACACTGCGCGGGGGCAGATTCATGCGAAGACACGCGAAGACGCCAAACTGCTGGGGGATGCAGTTAGCAAGCAGGTAGAAGAAATCGTCGTCCGCAAAAAGAACGGAGCGGAAGAAAAGAATGATGCGGCGCAGAAGGGAGACCTGGATGATTTCCTGAAAATCGCCATTCAGAAAAAACCGGAGGAGCTAAAGGCGTGGATCCGCGATGAACTCAAAAAGCCGGAAGGATCCTTCCTGAACAAAAGCACTGCGAAATCTGTCGACGACACGCGATTTTTTCTTAACCCGGCTCGTTGGTTCGGAAGCAAGTATACCGCAGAAGGCCAGGATGCCAACAAGACGGTCGATCTCGTAACCGAGCAGATTTACAACGGAATCATCGAGGGAACGGTAAAGGGTCACATTCACCTCGTGGGGGCGGTGATCGCGGACGTGAAATCCTCCGCGGCCGAGGGGCAGGCGGGTGAGTTGATTGCCCTAAAGGAACCCCTGAGCACTTTTATCCGTCAGTCCAACAATTTGAAGGACATCCCGGCATCGATCGAAAAGCTGCAAACGTTTAGAGAGGACATCCAGAAAGCGAAAGACGGGGTTAATGGGAAGGCGGAGGTGCTTGGTGCGCAGAACACCGGAGTCGTGGATCAAATGTTGACCGAAATGCTGGCGGACCTGGACGCCTGCATCGGGTCGCTTGAGATAGCAAAAAATCTGATGAATCCGGAGACGGACAGCTCGCTCGGAAGCGTCAATCAGGACATTGCGCAACTGCTAGCGGACGCTCCCGGTCTCAATTCCGAACAAATCGACGAGCGGTCGCTGAACATCTCTGAGAAACTCGCTCAGGCCAACAATCTGGTAGATGGCTCAAAGGCAAATCTTTTGGAATCCCATTACAATGCCCTTAAAGCACTCGCCGGGGACGGCGAGGGAGGTCTTGCTGCAGCGTTGGGAGCGGCTACGAAGATCGCAAAAGCTGAGTCGGAGGTGCTGAGTTCGTTGAAGAACGGCCCGCATCAGAAATCCACGATCGACGAGGCGATGGCACGTCTCAACGGGTTGGCCGATGATCGCAAAGTCGATCTCAATCCCGTTGGAAACAAACAAATCGAGAAATCCACGACTGAGACCAGCATGCGGTTGGATACGCATCTGGCGGCCTTCGAGAACGCAGTCAAATCCTACGATCGCGCCGGAAGCTTGGGGGAGAGCGGAGCACAGGTGTGTGCGGGGATCAGGGAAGGCAAAATTCAATTCTCTGACGTTGTGGGAGGCAGGAACGATGCCTGGAACAACATGGAGGCGCTGGTTGCAGACGATGTTAAAAATCTGGCGGTGCTCAAGGAAAGCTATGGGTTTGTTCCGAACGACTTTAATCCCGCGAACTCTCTCGAATCTCGGAAGGCAGAGGTGGTGGCGTCCACGATTGGTATGGACGCGACGGAAGGCAATCGGCCCGCGCTTGCAAGCATGTTCGCGTCGAACGCTGCGGAGGTGCTTCCCGATCTCAAGACCGCTCAGCAAGGTGGTAAGGACGTATCCGGAACGTTGATCGCACTCCATAAGATTGCGACGAGCGAACCGAAGGGGCTTGAGTCGACAGGCAAGATGTTTGCCGCCTCGAAAGCACTGGGAATGGATTCAACTGCGACCATTGGGTTGTCGAAGCTCTTCGCTCCGCAGGACCAGATGGAGTTCATCGATAAGTTGGCCACGCTGGAAAGTGTAAACTCCCATGTTGCACGCGCGGCGGATAACAAAGAACTCCAGGCGGTTTTCTCTGCATTGAAGATCGAAGGGGTCGGTTCGTCACTGGGAATTCTCACAGGGTTCACCAAGCTTCCCAATATTGGTAAAGTCACGCCGAACGCCGTCAAAGATGTGTCGGCCTTCCTCGAAAAAGTTGGCGATCCTGGGAAGCCGAACTTCCAGGCACTGAACGATCTGCCTCTCGAGACCTTAAAGTCTTTGGAAGCGGTGGGTCAGACGCTGGCGGACGGAATCTACTCGGCAAAAGAGTTCGCCGACATTCAGGCAAAGATCAAGGCAGAGAATCTGATCGCCACGCTTAGCAACGCCGTTGTGGATGGCTCAAGCAAGGGCCTTACCGATGCCAGGGTGGGAGAAGCACTCGCCAAAGGAGCAAGGCCCCGTGCCGAGCGCCAGAGCGAATTCGATTCCGTAACAGCGGAACTGCAGGGTGCGGTCGAGTCGTTTGTGCAGTGTTCCACTGACATCCGGACATACACCGCTGAAAGGGAGTTGGCGGCAAATAGTCTTTCGTCGATCCTTTCTAAGGGTAACGCCCAGGGCGGTAAGAGCCCGGAAAGTAAAGAGATTCTCGAGAAGGTCCAACAAGAGAGTACTCAGAAAGCTTTCCAGGATATCGTGAAGCTTTCCGAGGCGAAGGGACACTTCGAGTCTCTGGAAGATCAGCAGCTTGGCGTTGATCAGGAGTATCATTATAAGGAGTTGTTCGAAGGCGCGCTCGCCGACCAAGCCGCTCAACCGTTTATCAAAAAGTACGGCAGCGAGTTTACGATCCAAGTTGCGCAGAAGCTCCAGGATCCGAAGTCCGCCTCAGGAACTGCCCTCAAGAAACATCTCGAGACGAAGGCGGATGCGGCGAAAGCATTTGAGACTCTTCGAAGCACACTCCCAGGAGAACTCCAGAAGACTTACACTGCTTCAGATGTTCAGCGTTTGTTTTCCAAACCTGCGGGCGAGGTCGCGAAAAAGCGCGATGTCTTGGAGGCGCAGAAGCGATTAATCACCGAGAAGGAGTTGGGCGACTCTTACCTGCAAGTCTCAGAACGTCTAAAGGACTATTCAAAGAATCGAATTCAGGCCTTCGAGGATACGAAACAGTTCGCTCAGATCGAGCAGTTGGAGGCAGAGTTCAGCTCCGAGCGAATCAAGGAGCTTTACCAAAAGGATCCCTCCGCAGTGGGTAAGATGCTGCGGTTGGCGGAAAACGCCAAGGATATGTCTGTCGCGGCTTGGAAGAATTCCTACTACGCCGCGATGCTTTCGGACTCCTCCGCCCGCTTAAAGCGCTTCAATCTTGAGACTCTTGAGTACGACAAGCAGGGCAAGTGGTCCAAGTTCAAGGAGGCGATCGGTCTGGGATCCGGGAAGCCCACCATTTCCGGAAGCGTCCAAAAGTACTTAAACCAATATCCCGAGGCTGATAAGACGATTGCAAATCTGCTGGCGCTGGAGAGCCAGGTGAAGGAACTGCAAGGGATGTTTCCCGATATCAAGGCGGCCTACGAAAAGGTTGTCGCGGATCGGGACAGCGTATTAAGCAACGCAGGGAAGCTCGCAGCGAAGACCGCATTTGCCATCGCGCTCGGCGAGATCTGGTCGGCTCAAGGGGTGGAAGGGAAGAGCGTGGCTTTCAAAGACGCTGATGTCCTCAGTAAACTGGCCCCTCTTGGGATCACGGAGATGACATACCCGGATTTGAAGATTTGGTTGGACGAGGCCAAAAATCAGGGCGTGGATCAATGGATCGAGTCACATGCCACGGGAATGAAGCAGGTGGAGTCTGATCTGGCTCTGAAGAAGAAGAGCGTCGAGGAGGAGATGGAGAAGTTGGCGTCGTTCATTCAAGACGAGATCGGGAAAGTCGGACAAAAAATCGATGTCCTCAACGCCGGCGCAACGCGGTTTACCAAGGCAACGTGTCGTTCCCTGGCCGGCACCGAACTTCTCGAACCCGACGAGGTTTGGATGAAAAACTTGAAGCACAAATCGCCCGAACAGATCGACCTTGGCGACCTATTAGCTGGCATGGATCCGATCTTCCAGTCGGAAGATAATCAGAATCGAATCAAGAAGGGGGGACGGACCAAGACTCTGTTTCTTGCACTGACCGGCTTGAAGACGGCCTACAAAGCTGCGGAAGCGCTCGATCGGCAGTTGTCCGATGGCGAATACGGCGGAGTTCTTGCGGATATCGAAGAGCAGCGTAAGGTCGTAAATGAAGCGGTCGACTCCATTCGCAAGCTTGGAAAGTTCGACAAGGTGACGACGACCTCGAATCGTGAGAAACTGCGCTTGGCTCTAACGAATCGATCCCAGCAAGCGGCACGTTCGCCCGTGGAGGAAATGGCGGTCCTCATCAACGAGCGCTTCGACCGGTTGGAAAGTTACTGGAAGGCGGCCCGCGCGAACATCCAGAAGGAGGGTGCGTTCATCGGGGGAGACGACTCGCGCTTAGGCGCTAATCAGTACAACGAAGAGTATCCGGAAGTGGAGGTGCAGGAATTTTGACCGCAGAAAGGGTTTGGGAGCGGAGGTCTTCACTCCTAACGGCCCCTCAACTCCGTAGTGCTAACCCCGCAGTCTTCGATCAACGTCCTCTTTCACGTCCTGCCATAGCGCCTCGAGGCCTTTGCTCACGGCTTCCTTAATCTCCGCGAGATGCGCGGGATCGAGTTTTTCACCGGCTGCGCATTCGTGGACGGCGAACAGGTAAAACTTAATCTTCGGTTCGGTCCCTGATGGCCGCACCGCGATTTTCCATCCGCCTTCGAGATGGACCATAAGCATCGCTTCCTTCGGGATGAGGTCTCCCTCGATGTCGCGAACGTCTTCCTTTGCGAAGTTGCGAAGCGCAATGACTTTCTTCCCGCCGAGCATCTCCGGTGGATGAGCGGCATAGGATTCCACGAGGGTTTGGATTTTCGCTGCCCCCTCGGCACCTTCGAAAGTTAGCGATTCCGGTCGCTCCAGGTAGAAGCCGAATTCACTGTAAATCTCGTCGAGGAGTTCATGCAGCGTTTTGTCGATGGACTTTGCATACGATGCCACCTCGGAAAACATGACCACGGCGCCGTTGCCATCCTTGTCCCGGGTGAAATCCGCTCCGCTGTATCCGTAGCTTTCTTCGCCGCCGAAAACGTAGAGGGAGGAATACTTCAGCCGCAATGCGCGGGTTTCCTCTTCGGAGCGGGTGATATAATCGCCTCGCTCGGATTCGGGGATGGCCAGCTCGTACTTAAGTAGCTTCTCGCCGTTGTACTTGAAGCCCGTCAGGGTTTCCACACAGCGCAGGCCGAGTTTGTCGGCAATCGACTTCTGCAGGTCCGTCGTGACAAAGGTCTTGATGATCACGCCGCGCGACGCGGTCTCGGTCGTGAGGATGCCGAGGTCGAAGTGCCGCTTCGCCCGGTACCACGCCATCAGGGAACCAATCTGATTGCCCGTGAGCAGGTGCATGGCCCCGTCGCGACCGCGAGCCGCCACGCCCATGCGGTCGTCATCGGGATCCGTGGCGAGGACCAGATCGGCGCCCTCGGCGTCGGCTTGCGCTATGGCTAGGGAAAGCGCTTCGGCGACTTCGGGATTCGGCGACTTAACCGTCGGGAAGCGCGAGTCGGGGATCTCCTGCGAGGCCACGGTCGAGAACGAGAACCCGAGGCGTTCGAGCATCGGCTTGACGATCACGGCACCAACGCCGTGCAGCGGGGTGTAGACGATTTTAAGTGGCGTGCGCCGGACGAGTTCGGGGTCGAGCAGCAGCGATTCGAGACGCAGCATGTAGGCGTCATCCGTTTCCTTTCCAAGCGAGGTCACCCGGCCCTGCTCTGCGGCGGGGAGGGGTTCGTAGACGTCGCTTTCGACCGCGTTGACCTCTGCGATGATGCCGCTGGCGTGGGGTTCCACCACCTGGGCGCCGTCGGCGAAGTAAACTTTGTACCCGTTGTACGGCGGCGGGTTATGGCTTGCGGTCACATTGATCCCGGCGCTCGCGCGGTGGAAGCGGACGGCGAAGGAGAGTTCGGGAGTGGACCGCGGCGCTTCGAAGACGAGGGCATCGCAGCCACTTTCGGTGAGAACCTTTGCAATGAGCGCGGCGAATTCCACCGAGAAGAACCGGGTGTCGTAGCTGATGCAGACACTGGGGCGGCCCGGGAGGTTTTCGCTCGCGAACCATTTTTTCAGGTAACGGGCGAGGCCCTGCGTGGCGCGGCTGATGTTGTAGTCGTTCATCGCGTTGGTGCCGACCGCGCAGAATTGCGGGCGATCCATGGCCTGGAGCTCGCCTTTTTCGACCGAGGTCACCACGCGGCTGATCGTCCGACCGCGGATGCCGCCTGTCCCGAACGCGATCGTCCGGAAGAAACGATCGTTGAGTTCGTCCCACGCCTGTGCGGCGGCGAGTTCTTCGACCGAGGCGGGATAAAGGGGATTGGTGCTGCGGGCGAGGAGCGAGCGAATGTTCGCGAGAGATTCCGGCAGGAGGTCGCCGGAGTTCACCGCCTGGAGCAGTGCCTGTTCGAGGGAAGGGGTCAATTGGGCCATGGCGACGCGGTATAGCAGGCGGTTTGGCTCGTGTCATCCCGCAGAATGCGCCAAAAACGTTGCATTGTCGGCCGGGAATCTGCGGACGGCATTTTCACCTTCGGCTTTACTTCGATGCGACCTCTGCAACACTCAGATCCGAAACCTATTCAATCTCATGGCCGAACTTAACGAAAACGAATCGCCGGTGAATACGCCGGGTGTGGACGAGAAACTTGTCAGCAGCCAGAAGCATGCGAAGCAGGCGCTCGAGGTGACGACCCGGGCTGCGAAGGCGGCGTTCGAGGCTTCCAAGGAGCACGCGACGGTGGCTTTCAAGGAAGGGAAGGAGCACGTCACTGCGGCGGCTCAGGATTTGACGCATGCGGCCACGGCGAAGGTCGAGGAAGTGCGCACGCAGGTGGGCACCGTCGCCCAGACCTACAAGGGACGGGCCGAGCAAGTTTTCAATGATGCCAGCATTCGTGCCCGGACGTTCCAGGACGACGGCGAGTCCTATATCCGTGAGAATCCCCTGCGCGCCGTGGGAATCGCGGTGGGCGTGGGATTTGTGCTCGGTCTGTTGATCCGACGCTAGCGTGGCTCCGGAGAGCAATCCAGGTCTGTCCCAAGGACTCCTCATTGACGCCACGCGGTTGCTGGGGAGCTTCCTGCGACATCTCGAGGCGCTGTCGGGTCTGGTCGGGGTCGAATCGCGCGAGGCGGGTCAGCGTGCGGCGAAATTCGTCGTTGCGTTGATCGCTGCGGCGTTTTTTGCCGTGTTCGCGTACATCTTCGCCCTGTTGTTTATCGTGTCGGTTCTCGCGCTGGTGCTACGCGTGTGGTGGGTTTGGACCACACTGGGGATATGCGTCCTGCATGTGCTAGCGGTGTTGGGTTGTGCATTTTATGCCAGGAATCAGACCGGCGTGAAATGGTTCCCGGCGACCTCGGAGGCGATTCGTCGGGACATTGCTGCGCTGCAAGGGACGGCGCACGGAAGTGCGGTACCTGTGGTCGTTCCAAAATCATGAACCGCGAAGCGTACCTCGCCGAACTGGATCTTTCGCGGCGTGCCATCCAGCGCGATCTCGCGGTGGTGAAGGCCGATCTGGACTTTCCCGGAAAAATTCGGGAGAGCCTGCGGACTCAGCCCGTCGTTTGGTTGGTCGGCGCTGGCGCGCTGGGCCTGGTGATCGCATTTCGCCCTCGCCGTCGAGCAGTCGGAGTGCGCCTAGTGCAGAAGACCGGTGCGGTGGAGGGCGCCAAATCCGGAGCGGTGGGAGCGGCTGCCCTGACGATTCTGGTCGCGGTGATCAAAGCCGCCATGCCCGCGCTGCAGCCCGTGATTCTGAGCGGTGCGTCCAAGTTGGTGGCGCTTTTTTCGAAGAAAAAGGGATCGCGCTGAGTTCGTAGGGAAGGCTCGCGCGGCGACGCAGCGGCGCGGCGGTCTGTGGGTTTTTCCGGATCGGGTGAGGGTGCGGGACTGGATGGGGGGGGCGGATGGGAGGGGGAAGTGTTATGCGGGTTCTACGATGATGCGGGAGCCTTCGCGACGCAGGATGCGGACTTGGGCGCCGGCTTCCACGAAGACGCCGTCGGAGACGACGTCGAGGATCTCGTTGCCAAAGAGCGCGCGACCGGCGGGTCGAAGGATCGATAACGCAATTCCCTCCGCGCCGAGCGGGTACTCGACCGGGCAGTGGAGATCGCCGTCGCGGAAGGCTTCGCCGGTCGATGGCACGGATTTTAGCACGAGCCGGTTGAAACCTGGCAAGCTCGGCAGGCGGGTGGCGATGAATGCGATGACCGCAGCGGCGGCCACAATCGCGATCATTAGGTTGACCACCGGGAGCCGGAAGGCGTCGACGCTGGGAAGCGTGGGTTGGCCGGGGAAGTAGTCCACCATGGCGAATAGCATGGCTGCGACCATCAACACGATGCCGGTCCCTGCCAGGACGAGGAAGCCCGGGAAAAAGAATACCTCAATGAGCACGAGTGCGAGGCCCAGGACGAAGACCACGAGGCCCTCCATGCCGGTGAGTCCGGCGATGTAGTGACCGGCGAAGAAGAGCAGGAAGCACACCGCCGCAACAAATCCCGCGGCACCCAGACCCGGGGCCTTCATTTCAATGTAGACCCCGATGATGCCGCCCATCAGGAAAACCGGTGCCAGCTGGGTGATCCAGAACGCCAGGGTCTCGAATCCCGACGGCTCGATTTTTCGGATCGGCTGATCCCACCCCGCTTTACGAACGGCCGTTTCCAGCGTGTCCGCGATCCCGGTGGCGAGGACGTGTTTGTCGTTGAGCATTTCTGTTGCCTGCTGCGGGTCGAGCGTGAGGGGTTTGCCCGCGGGATGGATGACGCGGTCGCCGATTTTGACTTCCTTGTCTTTGTTAATGAACGCTTCCGCGATATCGGGGTTGTAACCGTTTTTCTGCGCCGCGCTTCGGAAGTAGCCCGAGTAGTACGAGACGATTTTGTCGTTCATTGTTTCGGGAATCTCCTGGCCGCCGCCCATCACCGGGGCGGCGGCGCCGATGGCGCTGACCGGAGCCATCCAAATCTGCTTGGTCGCCATGGCGATGAGCGCTCCCGCGGAAGCGGCGTCATCGTTGACGTACGTCATCGTGGGGATCGTCGATTTGAAGAGCAGGTTGAGGATTTCGATCGCGGAGTCCATGCGACCGCCGGGCGTGTCCATGTTGAGGACAAACGCGGAGGCTCCTGCCGCTTCCGCCTGCTTCAGCGTGCGGCGCAGAAAGGTGAACTGGACGGGGCTCACCTCGCCCTTGAGTGGGACCACGACGACATCCCCTTTTTCAATTGTGGAAATCACCGCGCGCGCCTGCTCCGGCACGGTCGCCGCGAGGATCGCGATGCAAAGGCAAAGGAGGGTGCGCATCGAGGGAAGATCCTATGTTTTCAGCGTTTCTCAAGGCCGAACGAGGGCTTGAAACTCCGGGTCTCCCACCGGACACTGCGCCGTGGGTTTGATTGACGAAGACACGATCCGGCGGGTCGCCGCTGGCAACGATATCATCGACGTCATCGGCTCGTATTTCCCGCTCAAGCGGGCGGGCACGAGTTGGCGTGCGCTTTGTCCTTTCCACAACGAAAAGTCCCCATCCTTTTTCGTCAATCCCGCCCGGCAGAATTTTCATTGTTTCGGCTGTGGGGCGAACGGCAGCGTCATTGGATTCGTGATGGATTACGAGAAGGTGGATTTTCCCACCGCAGTCCGTCGCCTGGCAGCCCGTGCAGGCATCGTCGTGAGCGAGCAGGAGTTAACTCCGGAAGCCCGGCGAGAGGCGGGTCTGAGGGATCGACTGCTGGCATTGCATCGGGAGGCGGCGGTTTTTTTCCACGAGAACCTGCTCAAGCGCTCCGTGGCGCAGGCCGCGAGAGAGTACCTGAAGGCCAGAGGGCTGGGCCGGGAGATCGCGCAGTCCTGGCAGTTGGGCTACGCCCAGGAGAGCTGGGATGCGCTGTGGACGTTCGGACTCGAACGCGGCTACACCCCGGAGGAACTCGGGAAGAGCGGGTTGTTTTCCCCACGCGATGCCGAGGGGGGCGCCGGGGGATGGTACGACCGGTTTCGCGATCGCCTGATGTTCCCCATCTGCAATGACATTGGCGAAGTGATCGGTTTCAGCGGCCGAGTGTTGCAGGCGGAAGCGAAGGCGGCCAAGTACGTGAACTCGCCGGAAACGCTGATTTTCACCAAAGGCCGCGTGCTGTTTGGCCTGCACAAGACCAAGCGTGACCTCATTTCGGCGCGCGTGGCGGTGGTGTGTGAGGGTCAGATCGATTTGATTGCCGCCTTCGAGGCTGGCGTGCGCAACGTGATTGCTCCGCAGGGGACCGCGTTCACCGCGCATCAGGCCCACACGCTCAAGCGACTGGTGGACGGCGTGGTGCTTTGCTTCGACTCCGACGCTGCCGGGCTCGCGGCGGCGGAGCGGTCGCTTCCTGCGCTGTTCGGTGAGAGTCTTGACGTGCGACTTGCCGAGTTGCCGCCGGGTGAGGACCCGGATTCCACGATCCGCAAACATGGTGCGGACGATTTTCGTGCGAGGATTTCGGGCGCACGGGATTTCTTCGATGTCACGATGGACCGCGCGGCTGCGGATCCCGATTTTGCCAGCCCCCGCAGCAAAACGGCGCTCGCCCATCGACTCGCCGGAGCGCTGGATTCCCTTCGCGACCCGGTGCTGCGCGAGGCCACGATCATGCGGGTGAGCGGACGACTGAAAATCCCGCACCGCGCGTTTTCGAGTCTGCTTGGCAAATCCCGACCCGAGGAATCCACCGATGACGACGGGTCGCAGGAAATCCCGGTTTCCTCCGGCGCTGAGTTGAGTCGATCCTGTCAGTTCCTGTGCGCCGCGGCGCTTCGGTCCGCCGAAGCGAAACAATGGATGGCCGCGAGGGACGCGACGGCCGTTTTTGTCGATGCCCGGGAGGCGGGCCTCGTAAACCGGCTGGCGCGGGGCGAGTATGAACCGGGCGAGCCGGCGCAGGTGGGTGCATTTTTGGCGACGCTCGACGACTCGCTGCAGCAGTCGCTTGCCGCGATGGCCATGGACATTATGCCGGATCGCGGGCGCGAGTTGGCGGAGGCGACATGGACCTCAATGGAGCGGCAACGTCTCGAAGATCGCCGGAAAACCCTCATGCAGGAACTCGCGGGAGCGGGGGGATCCGAAGATCTCCGTAAAGAATTCCTTGAAATCCAAAAACGTCTGTCTGATATTCCGCCGCTCTCGGTCCGCACCGCTTCCGTCGGTTCGCCCTGATGGCATCATTACTTAAAGCATGGCTCCATTTTTCAAGAAACCGGCGTCCCATGCCGACCTCTCCAAGAAACCAGCGTCCGGACCCGTCAAACAGGGCTTTCTGAGATCCCCCTCCAAGCCATTCCCAAAGCCGGTACAGAAAGAAGCTCAGAAAGAAGTCCAAAAGACCGGGCTGGAGTCTGCGCCGACCTCCGAACTTCAGTCGCCGGTATCAGTCGCCTCCGCCGTTCCCCCAAGAAAATCTGGAATGAAATCTTCTCACGTCCCCGCTGCGAAAGCTTCTTCCGCTTCGTCGCCTGCGAAAATCGCCGCTGCGAAAGCGCCGCCAGTTTTGCCGGTCTCGCCGATCTCGCCGGTCGCTTCAAAATCTGCTGCCTCGAAGAAAGTGGTCGCTCCCGCCAATGCCGCCGTGCCAGTGAAGCCTGATTCGAAACCGGCTGCGCACGTGACCGCGAAGCCCGTCAAAGCGGCATCCAAAACGGCGATCGCGCCGGCGGGAAAGGGAGTGATCCATCCCGCGACACCTCCCAAG
>Ga0247838_1003650_pt1 | contig 17487 bp, 16 predicted proteins | sample LaCruzMarch2015__5_FD_189097 | JGI IMG/M metagenome (GOLD analysis project Ga0247838, IMG submission 189097) | Freshwater microbial communities from meromictic Lake La Cruz, Castile-La Mancha, Spain - LaCruzMarch2015_15m | ecosystem: Environmental > Aquatic > Freshwater > Lake | place: Spain... | reverse complement strand
AAAACCGACATTGAGCAAGGACATGGCACTGCGTTTGCCCAGTTGCCCTCTTACCCCTTTGCTCAAGGCCTGTCCATCGGTGAACGCCAATTTGGGTTGATGGCAAGTACTACACGACATCTGGCCAGTACTGGACAGGATGGGGTCAAAAAAAAGCTTGCGCCCCAAGGCTACCCCTTCCCGGCTGAGTGGATTGTCGGATGGAATCACCATCACTGGAAAGGTAGGTGGATGAGGTGGCTGAATAAGATGTGGCTGAAAAGCTGTGTTTTGGATTTGCTGATCTTGGACATTTTGACAAGAACTAGCATTCAACACAAACAGCAACAGACACAGCCATTGCCAGTCTTTGATGATCCACCCAAATTTCACTTTCTTACTCATGGTGGATCGTCAACGCCTGTTCGAGGTTGTCGCTGAGGAATTTTGCAATCGTAAGATCGATAGTATGATCCTGGGTCACCTTCCGAAAATCGAGGAACGAGCCTGGTGCGGCTACCAAAACCCGATGCAAGTCTACATCAAAGGAGATTGGAGTGCTGGATTTGTCCTTGATTTCGATGTCGTGCCACATTACCTTTTGCCGATAGAAATTATTTTGACCAACGTGGAACGTCAGTTTGGTGGCAAATTTTCCACTCTTGTCAAGGTCGGCGTTGCCTTCAATTTTGGTGAAGACGTACCCGGACGCCCATGACCAGTAATTGTCATCCAGAGGGTGTGGAGGCGTATATTTGCTGGGGCCGAAGGCATTCAGGTCTGCGGATACACCTAGGCCAATTTTGATGCCTTTGTAGCTGCCCGGAGGAACGTTTTTGATGGTGAAACTGATGCCTTTTTTTGCTGCATCGTCAGATTGAATGTTTTTAAATGAAACCAATTCAACATCGATGAGTTTGGTGCTGTCTCCTGAAGGGTTGGTTGTTTTTAGCAAAGACAGGTCCGAAATGTAAAACTGGAAAAGTTGAAAACGCAGATTCATATTGGATTCATAAGGATAATTTGCGTTGAACATTTTCAGTGCAGACTTGTCAAAGAGACCCTTGAAAGTAAGTGTCACTTCCCCTCCAGTATCGGAGGTTTCGGTATCCTTGTCGCAAGTAAATAAACTGATGCTGATAAATACACAACAAAGGATGATCAATTTTTGCATGGATGGCATATTTAGTTAATGCTGACGTTTACGAAACCTCCAAGGTTTCGTAAACGTCAAACTCATGATTCTTACAATATGAATGCCTAATTTACAAAAAAAGATCACAAACTTGTGCTGATTTGTGTCACGGTGAAGGCTTTTTGCGAAATATTTTTGATTATTTTTTCGCTTACCTGGCTGGGGGTGTCGGTGTTGACATTGACCCCCTGAAACCAAACTGCATAATCTACGTCCATCAAGATGTTCAGAAAGTAGCCGCGTTTGATTTTTTGAGGGCTGAAAGTCAGTTCAATCGTCCTCAGATTGGTTGGAGCGCTGATTTTGACATCAACGGTATCTTTGGCATAATACAAAAACTGCGAAAACACATACCCGTTTTGCGCCCCCAGGTACATGCCGTCGTATTTGCTGCTGCGCAGGGGATGGTCGCTGGGCAAACGCAAGGGATTGGCCTGGTTCATCTCGCCCCCGACCCCAATGGTGAATCGAAGCTTCGTGACGCTGGAAGTGTCGCGGTAAGAAGAAATGTTCATGTCTGCCTGGTTGACGCCGCGTGCCAGGGCAAAACTGTTGGCAATACTGATTTTGGCGGTATCCCCGGCTGATTTTTCTACGTACACATCCAAGGGCTCTTGTACATTGATCACCTTGTTGCCTACGGAAACGATTTGAAAATTAGAGAGGTAAAAGCGCAAGTCTCCAAATCCAAACTTATTTCCAGCTCCATCGCTAAAAATCTTCTGGTTGTACACCATTGCTGTACCATTGTACTTGTGGCTCAGGCGAATCCGCAAGCCAGGGTATATACAGCAGCCGCTACAGGGTTTGTCTGCGCCAAAAGAAAAATTATTGGCGAAGGCATCGTTGCAGCCTTCTTCGCGAGTGGCACATGCCGTCAAAAGTAGCATGATTCCCAAAATAAAAACAGCACTGCAACGCTTCAAAAATAGATCCATCGTACGCATTATTCCTGGTTTCCGGTTTCCTTCTCTTTGGCCTTTAAGCCTTTTTCGTAATCGCGAACCAGCTTTTTAACCATTTGTTTGACCTGCGATGTGAATTCCTTGTTGAGAATCCAGTTGTAGTACTGGCGGTCTTCGTACAAGGTTTCGCCTACGGGTTTGTTGATGTATTTGCCAAAATTGAAAACGATTTCGCCGTTGACATCGCTGCGCAATTTTTGGGTGGCATCTACAAAACGGTTGTCGTTGGTGAATTCGTGCAAGACTTGCACATCATTTTTGATGGGGGCCTCTATGCGGTTGCCGTCTTCATCGAGGTAATCTATGTTTTCGTATTTGTCCAATTGCCCTTTAAATACGTCGATGGTGGCGCGTACATCGGCCATGGCATCATGGGCATCTTCGTGTTCTTTTTCGCAATAGAACTTGAGGGCCGCTTTGAGCGTGCGAGGCTCCATTTTATAGAAAATCCGTTGCACATCAATCAATCGGCGCTTGCTGATGTCGAATTCCATTCCAACCCGGGCAAATTCTTCCATCAACATCGGAATGTCAAAGCGGTTGGAGTTGTATCCGGCCAGATCGGCATTGCCAATGAAGTCCCAGATCTTTTTGGACAATTGTTGGAAAGTAGGCTTGTTGGCCACGTCCTTGGGCTGGATGCCGTGCACCAACATGGCTTCCAGTGAAATCGGAATGCCCGGATTGATCATCAAGGACAACTCCTGAGGCTCACGGCCATCTTTGAGGTATTTGATGATGGCAATTTGCACTATGCGGTCGCTTACTACATTGAGTCCGGTCGCTTCAATATCAAAAAAGCAGAGGTCTCGATCTAGATTCAGGTTCATTAAAGTAGAATGAAAGGTGAAATGTAAAGTAACGCAGAAAAATTAACTTCCTGATTTTGGGTTTTGAAAAGGAAGCAGAACGGTTCATTTCAAGTGAGCTTCCTTTTCAAAACCCTCACAAAAAATCGGGAAGTAATTTTTTGCGTCATACTAAGGTATGGATTAATCCAGGGTTTTGCGAATTTGAGCGTCTAAGGAATACCATCCGGGGCCCATCAAAAAGATGACTACATAAGGCACCAGGTAGGTAATGGCATGTTCGCGCTCAACGAATGGCCTACCAGCCTCACCGTAAGTAATGGCCATCACCATGTTGAATATCAGCGGTATACAGGCCAGTCGAGTGTACAAACCCAAAGCGATTAAAGCAGCACAAAAGACCTCGGCAAAAACGCAAAGCCCTAAAGTAACTTGATCGCCTAGGCCAAAAGGATCCAGAAATTGCACAGGATTTTCGGTCAGTAATTTCAAAAATTTGTTCTGTCCCCACAATCCCATCATCAATCCGCCAAAAGCAAGTCTCAGCAAAAGCAAGGCTAAATCGTAATTTCTTCCGCTTTTCATATTCGTTTGAGTAAATTTGACCCGCCTAAATTAAGGGTAATGCGGTAAAATTTGCATTTCTCTCATTTTTTTAGGCAAATCGATTCAATTTCACCTATGCAAGGAATTCGCATCAGCGCCAATTTACTCTATTTGCTTGCAGGACTGCTGTTGCTCATCGGGTACTTTCTGAATTTGGGGGTTCAGCCGTTGTACATGGAAGAACCAAGGCGCAGCATCATTGCCATGGAGCTGCTGGAAAACCACAATTGGTGGGTGCCTACCTTAATTGGGGAATACTATTACAACAAGCCTCCTTTTTACAACTGGATATTGATCGGATTTGTAAAACTCCTGGGAGGGTTCTCGGAGTTCAATCTGCGTTTGCCTACCGTTTTGTCCACATTCGGGATAGCCGGGTTGATGTACGGCGCGGCAAAGAAACAGTTGCAAAACAAGCAATTGGGCTTTTTGAGTGCTTTGCTGTTTTTGACTGCATCGGGGATTTTGTTGTTTTTTTCGATGTTGGCCGAGATCGATATGGTGTACAGTATGATCGTCTTTGTTGGGATTTTGGCCATTTTTCATTTTGGTGAAAAAGAGCGCTATTGGCCTTTGTTTTTGCTTGTGTACCTGAGTTGTGCATTGGGCGTACTTACCAAGGGTTTGCCTTCTTTTGTATTCACCGCCGTTTCCTTGTTGCTGTATTTTGTAGACAAAAAGCGCTTTAAAGCCTTGTTTCATCCTGCGCATTTTGCCGGGATTGGTCTATTGGGCTTGATTTTATTTACTTATTACTACCAATATGCCCAGTACCACGATTTGAGCCGGGTATGGATGCGCATGCTGACCGAATCGGGTGACCGCACGGTGGCCAACAATTCCTGGGGAGATTTTTTCACCCATTTGATCTTGTTTCCATTGAATTGGGTGGGGGATATGGCGCCTGCCAGTTTGCTCCTGGTTTTTTTGTGGCGCAAGGACTGGAAAGCGGTGCTTTTGTCCCAAAATCGCTTCATTCGTTTTTGTACCTTGATGTTGGTGTTCAATGCGCTGCCGTACTGGGTTTCGCCGGGTACCCGGATGCGTTATGTATACATGTTGTATCCTTTGGCCTGCATAATATTGGCTTGGGTGTATCAGCAGCGCAGCAGTGCTCCAGTTTGGGCAGGACGCGTTTTTCGCATTATGGCGCTGATTCTTCTGGGGGTATTTGCCCTCGGTGCATTGGCCTTGCCGTGGATTCCCGACCTGCAATTTATGAAAACCAGCGTTTTCCCGTTGGCCCTGGCTACTGCCTTGGTTTTTGGGGCATGTTTTTGGAGCAGTTTTCGCAAACCAGATCTGGCGCTGCCGCTATTATTGGTAGGTTTTGCCACCGCTAGATTGGTTTTTGATGTGACGGTGTTGCCGCAACGCAACCAGGAAGGTGGCGCTCAACGCGACCGCAAGTTGGCCCAACGCATTGATAAAATTGTAAAGGATGCCCCGCTGTATACTGCTTTTCAAGAAAAAGTGGTGGCTTATACCACCATTGTATACCTGAACCAATTGCGCAGCCGGGTGGTCAAACGCAAAGACCGCCTGCAAAAAGGCGATTTTTATTTGATCCCCTTAAAACGCGCCCCAAAAAACGCCGAGATCCTGCTCACAACTGAGTACGGTGATAAATTAAAAGCACTCATTAGGTTATGAAAAATGCCATCAAGCAACTGCTGAAGAAACTGCCGATTGCCTTTACCCAAAACCAACGCTACGACCGCCAAACCCAGGCGGTAATCAAAAAAGTATGCCGAGCCGATAGCAATTGCATTGACGTGGGTTGCCACAAAGGCGAAGTGTTGGACGTCATACTAAAATACGCGCCCAACGGACGCCATTTTGGTTTTGAACCCATCCCCGTCATGTTTGCAGCATTGCAGGAAAAATACCGCAGCAGCCAATGTACCATCCTGGACATTGCACTCAGTAAAGAGGCTGGCGAAGCTACCTTCAATTATGTGGTGTCCAATCCATCGTACAGCGGCCTGCAAAAACGCAAATACGATCGCCCTGATGAACAAGATACCTCGATCACCGTGCGTACGGCCAAAATGGACGAGGTGCTGCCTGCTGATTTGAAAGTCGATCTCATCAAGATTGACGTGGAAGGGGGGGAAATGCTGGTGCTGGAAGGTGCTCGCGAGACCTTGAACAAACACCGCCCAATCGTGCTGTTTGAGCATGGCCTGGGGGCTTCAGACTTTTATGGCGCAGGTCCAGAGCAGGTTTTTGCCTATTTTGAAGGGCTTGGTTATCAGATCAGTACGCTTAAAGCATGGTTGAATGGGGGAACTGCATTGGACAAAACTGCATTTGAGCAACAGTTTTTTCAGAAGTTGAACTATTTTTTCATTGGGTATCCACGCTGACTACCCAATTGAAGTTGGATTGGTTTATATTTGTGTACAGAATTGTAGACAATGATTAAGGTACCATATGGCATAAGTAATTTTGAACTGCTGCGAAAGGAAGGTTACTACTTCGTAGACCGTACTGGTTTTATTGCCAGGCTTGAGAAATTGCCTACCCTTTATCATTTTTTTTTGCGCCCAAGACGTTTTGGAAAAAGCCTTTGGCTTTCAGTATTGGAATATTATTACGATCAGCGACAAGCCAAACAATTTCAGACGCTATTTGGAGATTTGGAAATAGGGTATCAACCAACATCCAAAGCCAACCAATACTTGGTACTTGCCCTGGATTTTAGCGGGATCGATACTTCTACTTTCGAATCAGTGTCACGGGGTTTTTGGATTCAAGTCAAAACAGGACTTGAGCGGTGCATGAACGCTTACCCTCAGTATTTTGACAAAGAAGACCATACGGTCATCAATGCTAGCCAAACCCCAGCAGAGGCTATGGCTGAGCTGTTTGTCATTGCCAGTAAAAAAAAGAACCTTCCGAAGATTTTTTTGCTTATTGATGAATACGATCACTTTACCAATCGACTTTTGGTGAATGATCACGATCAATTCAAAAAACTGGTGGGTAGGGATGGTTTTTACCGTGCTTTTTTTGAAGCAGTAAAAACCGGAACCCAATCAGGAATGATTGGAAGAATTTTTGCAACAGGAATCTCTCCGGTTACCCTGGATAGCTTGACCAGCGGTTTTAATATTGGCCACAATTTGACTCTCGATTTGAGTTTTCATGATTTATTTGGCTTTTCGGAATCAGAAACAACAGACATCTTAATGGGTTCTGGGGTTGCTGAGTCAGATTTACCTTTGATTCTTTCAGATGTTCAGACTTGGTACAATGGATATTTGTTCAATCCAAGGGCAAAGCAACGGCTTTACAACCCCGATATGTTGTTTTATTTTGCGCGGGAGTACCAGGCTTATCAGCGTTATCCAGAATCTATGCTCGATGTCAATATTGCCAGCGATTATAGCCGTATTTCTCAGACTTTTGCCATCGGCAATTATTCAGACAATATATCTGTACTTCAGGATTTGGTAGAAGAGAAAACGGTAAGTGGCGCGTTGACCATCCAGTTCAGCATGGATAAAGTTTGGACCAGAGATGATTCATTGAGTTTACTGTTTTACAACGGGTTGATTACCATTCATTCTGATCAGCTCGGGTTGATTCGTTTTCAGATTCCCAATCAGGTGATTCTGGAATTGTATTTCAAAATGTTTCGGGAAACCATTTTGAACAGGGCAAATTTGCTGTCGGATCAGGTAGACATCAATGGTAAGATGGTTAACATGGCATTGCAAAAAGATCCCCGTCCGTTCTTCGAAGCAGTGGCCAACGTTTTAAAGAGCCTAGACAATCGGGACTATCGGAAATTGGATGAAAAACACGTCAAAAGTATTGCGGCCTCGTTTTTGTTTGCTACCAATGTCTATTTTGTACGCAGTGAATATCCACTTGGAAAAGGTTACATTGATTTACTGTTGCTTTCTCGACCCAATATTGAAGTGGCCTTTCAATATGCTATTGAATTGAAATATGTAAAAAAAAGAGACATCTCACAAGCTCCAATCGTCTTGAATGAAGCCCGAAAACAGTTAAAAGAGTACCTTAGTTACCCTGATCTCAAAGCAGTTGCTGGAGTTAAGGTTCCCCTTAGTGCCTGGATTGTAGTTTTTGTTGGATCTGAATTGTATGCCATTGAGGAATTGAATTTGACGGTGAAAGAATGATAAATAACTGAATCAAAACCAAGAATGCAAAACCCAAAATCCCTCCTCAGTTTGGTTCTTTGTTGGGCCGCCCTCTTTGCAGCGCTGTTTTTCTATTATCCAAAATGGAACAAAGGCTACACTGAAGCTACCATCAGTTGGGATGTTTCGGGATATTATTATTACTTGCCAGCGACGTTCATTTACCAGGATCTCGAGCATTTGTCTTTCAAGGATCAAATCCTGCAGCAATACCGACCCACGGGAGATTTTCAACAGGGGTATCAACTTCCCAATGGCAATTTTGTACTGAAATACTCCTGCGGGCAAGCCATTTTGTATGCCCCTTTCTTTTTTGTGGCACACGCCTATGCCTCCTGGAGTGGACAATATCCAGCAGATGGATTCTCGCTTCCTTACCAGTTTATGATTGCTTTCGGAAGTTTATTGGTGGCATTTCTGGGGCTTTTTGTTTTGCGTCGGGTTCTCTTGCGCTATTTTTCGGATCAAAGTACAGCAATAACTTTGCTGTTGTTGGTGCTGGGCAGCAATTACCTGGAGTATGCCAGCATCACCGGGGCGATGACCCACAATTATTTGTTCACCTTGTATGCTCTTCTTTTGGCCAGCACCATTCGTTTTTATGAAAAACCTGGTTATAGGGCTGCACTTGGCATTGGCGTGATAATTGGGCTGGCGGCATTGGTACGCCCTACGGAAATCATGACGGCCTTGATTCCGGTTTTGTGGGGAATCAGGCCCGATCTTCGGACTTCGATTGCTGAAAAATTACTTTTTTTCAAATCAAATCTGCCCAAATTGACATTGGCCGTGGCGACCTGCATACTGATCGGATCCTTGCAATTGATCTATTGGAAAAGTGTATCTGGCGATTGGCTGGTGTACTCATATGGCGATGAGCAAGGTTTTGACTGGTTCAGTCCCCATATTTGGGAAGGTTTGATGAGCTACAAAAGTGGCTGGTTGATGTATTCGCCCATGATGGTTTTTTCCTTGATCGGGTTCAGGCATTTGTACAAGCAGCAAAAACCTTTGTTTCTAACTGCACTGATTTATAGCGTCTTGTTCATTTACATCACCTTTGCCTGGAACATCTGGTGGTACGGGGGCAGCCTTGGGCAACGGGCCATGGTGCAAGTGTATCCTGTACTGGCGTTGCCGATTGCCGCTTTTGTTGAAGCGGTACATAAAACCCGTTTTTGGAAATACGTTTTTGCAGCATTGAGCCTGTTGTTTGTTTACCTCAATCTCTGGTGGACGCACCAGGCGCACCTCGGAGGTCTGTTTATGGTAGAAGAAATGAATGGCGCTTATTATTGGAACGTGGTAGGTCGGCTCAAAGCCCGCGATGAGGAAACCCTGAAGTTGTTGGATACCAACGAGGCCGGGTTTGCAGGCTTGCGTGAGAATGTACGGGAATTGTATTATGAAGATTTTGAAAAAGACACTGTATTCAACAATTGCGAATTGCCCGCAATTCAGGGACAACGCAGCGGATGTCTTGATGCCAAACACACCAATACCCTGATTTTTAGGGCAAAACTATCTGAATCCAAGGCTAAATGGGTGCGAGTAAGCGCCGTTTTTCGTTGCCGCAACAAGGAATGGAACATCTGGCTGAGCTGGCGATTGAACTTGATTTTTTTTAAAGGAGATGAACTGATCAAAGCCAAATACATTAAAGTGTCTCGCCTTTTGAATGAAGGAGAAACCAAAGGGTTATTTCTCGATGTAAAGGCTCCCAAGGCAGCTTTTGACAGAGTAGAAGCATCCGTTCAGAGTGGGGGAAGTGTTTTCCCCTTGGCAGTTGATCAACTCCAAATAGAAGCTTTTGATGAAAAGCCAAATTGAACCTGATGCGCAAACTTTCTATAGTGATTCCTGCTTACAACGAAGGGAAAACGATTCATTCGGTTTTGCAAAAAGTTGCAGCGGTTCAGTTGATTCACGGAGTGGAGAAAGAAATCATTCTGGTCAATGATTGCTCTAAAGATGATACAGAAAGCGCCATCCTGCAATTCATTTCAGATAATCCCACAATGGATGTGCAGTACCTCAAACACGAGGTAAATGCTGGAAAAGGTGCGGCATTGCATACCGGGATAGCCCATGCCAAAGGCGATTTTCTGGTGGTTCAGGATGCCGATTTGGAATACGATCCGGATGAGTACAACGAATTATTGCTTCCGGTGCTCAAAGGCAAAGCCGACGTGGTGTATGGTTCTCGATTTATGGGCAGTAAGCCGCATCGGGTGTTGTTCTTTTGGCATTCCATCGGGAATAAGTTTTTGACTTTTCTCTCCAACCTATTTACCAATCTGAACTTGACCGATATGGAAACGGGCTACAAGCTATTCAATACCCAGATGCTGCAAAGTTTACAACTGGTAGAGAAACGCTTTGGATTTGAGCCAGAGGTCACCGCCAAAATTGCCCGCATTAAAGGGGTACGCATTTACGAAGTAGGAATTTCCTATTACGGGCGCACCTATGAGGAAGGAAAAAAAATTGGCTGGCGTGACGGGATGAGAGCGATTTATTGCATTTTAAAATATGGGTTGTTTAAAGTGTAGATACGTTCAGCTGTTTATGAATTGTACCGAAACTATTTAACTTTGCGCCCGAAAACAAAATTTCACAAAAATGACTAGAGTACTGCTTTACATTGCCATTGTGATTTCATCACTGTTGAGTTTCACTGCATGCCAAAAAGACGGCAACAAGGGTGGCAATTCAGCCAATGTGTACAACAACGATTTTGAATCCCATTTTGGATATACCCCTCATGTTGAAAAGGGCAAAGGTCATTCTGGCGAATGTTTTTACGCCATGGACTCGACCACTGAGTACAGTCTTACTTTCATGAAGACTTTCAACAAACTGTCAACCAACAGTTACGCGAAAGTAAAATACTCTACTTTCGTGTTGATGCCCGATGCAGACAACAGCGTAGCCTTGACCATCCAAATCTGGGACGGTGCAGGCAATCCATTGAAAGTCGAGTCCAAAATCGTGAAAGCTTCCGACATCGGTCAAAACAAATGGGTAGAAGTAAGCGCAGAATTGAGCTTGGTCGGTTTGTATGCTGGCAACCACGAAATCAGATGCTTTGTACACAACCCACTGCGTCAGGCCATTTACCTGGATGACATGCGGGTGGAGTTGTTTCAATAAACTTTCTATATTGTCTGATTCTGTAACTCACGCTCATGCTAAAAACAACAAACACTAGATTTGTTTTCCTCTTTTCGGCCACGCTGCTGGAATCACTGTGCATGAGTTACGGAATCAACCACTTGCCTCCCAAACCAGTTTCCTTGGTGTTTATGGCCTGCGGTTTGGCGGTGGGCATATTGGCATTACTCAAACCTCAGCACGATTTCAAGCCCATCCCGCGATACGCCTTTTGGATCATGCTGTTGCCGCTGCTGTTGTTGCTGGCTTGGTCGATCCCGAAAATCGGGGTGCTTTTCAGCAGCATCCCGGTTGATTACAAAATTGCCGACATGTTGCCGATCATGGACATCATGTGTCGGCGCTTTGTCAATGGCACGGGGGTATACCGCATCATTCCAGAGATTTGGGAGGGCATGCAGCCCATTTACCTGCCCGCCATGTGGTTGCCTTATTTGATTGCTACCGAGTTGGGGGTGGATTTGCGTTGGGTGACGGTGCTCTGTGTTTTCGGAGCATTGGGTTTGATTTATGTCTGGAAGCCCAAAGCCTTGCAGTTCAGTTGGGTATCTTTGGCCGCCTACCTACCTGCGGCGGTGTGCATTTACTCCATCATGGTTTGGGATACCCGCGATTTGACCATGGCCGACGAAGGGCCGGTGATCGCTTTTTACGTACTTCTGGTTTGGGCCATTTGGCACAAAAATCCCTGGTTTATCGGGATTGCCTTGGCCTTGAGTGTGCTAACGCGGTACAGTTTGCTGCCCTGGATTCCGTGTTATGGCTTGTGGGTATGGTTTTTTCAATCCCGGAAAGACGCCTATATCATCACTGGATCTTCGGTGGTGGTGGGATTGCTGTTGATGATTTCAACGGGTGCCATTGCGGAGTTGGAAATGTTCATGAGCTTGCCCAAGCATTACATCACGGCGGCGATGGGCAAGGATTACGAAAAAATTCTGGGCTTCATTCAGAATGGCCCAGGTTTGGCCAAATTTGTGACCAAAGATCAATTGCCCATTTTGCACCGCTTGAACATTGGCCTCACTTTTGCCGTTCCGGCGCTGGTTTTTGCCTTGTATTACCGTTTTCGGGCGGCATTCAATCCTGAATTGTTTGCCATTGGCGTGCTCAAATTGACGCTGGTGGTTTTCCTCAATCTGCTGATTGTTCCCATCCGGAATTTGTTCCTGCCTTCGGTTTTCCTGTCTTTGGCGATTTTGGTTTTTTACAGCCAGGTCAAGAAAACATCAACTGCAACTAAATAACTCACATTACGTAGGCAGCTTCACTGCTTTGATTTTTCACCACCTTAGCCACTTCAGACCTGTCGATTACCCACAAAACCGCAAATCAGATTTATAATTGAAATTCAGGCATTAGATCCCATAAAGACTGATACAATTGGATCAAAGAAAACCTGAAACTCCATATAAGTTGACCAAATTTTAAGCTTCCGAAAATATAGTCGCTTAGCGACGGTGCAATTGTAGCGGCGGGTGAAAGCCCGCCGTCATTGGTGTAACGTGGTGGTTGGAGTGCCGTAGGTACGACCCATTTAGAACCAAAAAATGTCGTACCTACGGCACTCCAATATTCACATTGGGCTATAAACGGCGGGTTTACACCCGCAGCTACAAATGTGTCATCGCTACGCGATTGGTCGTTGCAGGTTGACATTGGTAATTTGATCCAATCACCTTTACCTGTAGATCAGGATAGGAAAGCAATTCACATTCAATGTACGGTTTTGTGGGTAATCGACAGGCCTCAGGTGGTGGAAAAAACCATGCAGCGAAGCTGCTTAAAGGAAAGAAAACAGATGTAGGTCAATAATTCAAAAACTTAGCCCCCCGGATCCTTGCGCCAGGCGCTGCAAATACCTTCCCGCGTGCCACCAAAAATCGCTTGGGTGCTTCAATTCCTTCCCACTCCAAACCACAAGCATTGTGCAAAATCGCCTTTGACCCAAGCCGCAATACGGCACCAGGCAATAAGGTAATGCGCGCATTTTCGGGCAACGAAACCCTCGCCTGGATGCTCAATACTCCACCCTCGGCAATGGTTAAATTGCCACACAAATCCTTGTCTCCCAGCCATTCCACACTGTCGCGTACAACTATGTCTTGATCGGGTTGCTGGATGCACCAGTTGTTGACCAGAAAACGCCGCTCATAGCTGTTGGTATCGGCCATGCGGGCGTGCATTGTGCCGATTTGGCAAGGCGACAATGCATTTTGTAGGGCATTGTAATCCATCATGTTGTTGGATGCTGCCGTGTCACAAGGTGCATTCGTAGTGCGGTTCCAGCAAGGGTTGCCGTGTTCGGGGGTATCATCGCAACCATCGCCATAAAAAGCATGCAACAAACCCAAAAAATGCCCCACTTCATGATTGAGTACGCCTCGGTAGGCCCAGGCAGGTTGACGACCTTCGTACATGCCCGCCATTTTGATGGCATTGCCCAGCATTACCCCAACGCCACCCGCTGATTTGTTGTACCAAGCAGATCGCATGCTGTCGGGATGGTGCGGCATGATAAAAATGTTCAGCACCGTGTCTTTCATGATCTGGTATTTATCCAAAACCTCGGTATCGTACAAATTCGCGGTAGGTCCTTTGTGGATGTAGTAATAAAGTTGATCGTCGTAGTGGAAATAAACGCCCGAATCATTGGCCTGACGAGGTGTGAGTACGTACTGGTAGCGCGGAGGAAGCACGGGCAATTTTTGCCGATAGGGCAGCCAGAGTTGGTTGTTGGTTTGCAGGTCCCGATTGGCGTAATCGATCAATTCTTTGGCAAAACGGATCGCTGCTTCGCCGTCATAATTGTAAGCCCGGTTTCGGGCATTCATGAAATGGACGTTAACCTTCAGGTACCGGATCGGGAAATGGGCCAGGTGGGCGGTATCGGGTAGGTAATCGAAAGAGCTGCGGTTGTTAGGAACACTACCCAGGTTTAAATCCCGATTTAGGGCAGTATGGGCATCAACCCGAATGATCTTTTTGGCGGAGAGCCATTTTTGGGCGTAGCCAGGGAATGAAAAGGCAAGTAAAAATCCCCACAAGCAAACCCAGGTTTTGTTCATTGCCTTTTCATTGTTACTTTAAATTGGTTCGGTTTTACCAATCTCCGCCGGCGCCACCGCCGTCAAAACCATCGCTGCCACCAAAACCACCCCAGTCGTCGCCTCCAAAATCGCCACCGCGATCTGAAGAATCATTATTGAATCCTCCGCCGCCAGGGAAAAAGAACCAGCCTCCTGGGCCATAACCCCGATCCTGGTATCGTCCATCGCCACCATATCCGCCACCGGTATTGTTGGAGCGCCGAGACAAGTAAGAGAAAATAAAGAAAACAAGACCGATAATCAGCAATAAAATCAGGAAAGAAACCACACTGCTTCCTTCTTCGCTTTTCTCATCTGCTTTGAATTCTCCTGCCCCAATTTGGATGATGTTGTCGACTGCACCGTTGAGGCCAGCGTAATATTGTCCAGCTTTGAAGGCAGGTTTGATGGTGTTTTCGATGATGCGTTTGGACAGGGCATCCGTCAAGAAACTCTGCACCCCAGCATTGGTGACAATCCGAATTTTGCGTTCGGCCTGTGCTATGTAAATGAGTATACCATTGTCTTTGTCTTTTTGACCAATTCCCCAGGCTTGAGCCAAACGGTAAGAATACTCAAAGGCATCTTCGTCTTCGAGGGATTTATCGATGACAATGGCAATTTGGGTCGAAGTAGAGTCTTCATAAGCCCGAAGTTTAAGCTCCAGGCTGTTTCGTTCAGCGGGACTCAAAAGGCCGGCAAAGTCGCTGACCATGGTTTGTGGGCGGGCAGGTATTTCTTTTGCAAAAACCCCATTCAGCACCCACATAGATCCTAACAGCAACAACAACAGGGATTTCATCGTATTCATGGACTTGATTTTAAAAAAAGAGCAGCCTACATGTCGTAGGAAATATCGTCGGGAAGTTCGTTTGTTTGTTCTGTATCTCCAGGAGGAAAGTGCTTTTGGAGTTTTGCCCCAATTAATTTTACGCCAGTGCACAAGCCTCCTGCAAAATCTTTGTCTCGAAAATGTTTGAGCATTTCGTCTCGTACTTCTACCCAAAAATGATTCATCACCTTTTCGTGGATACCCTTATCTCCAATGATGACCAGTTGATGGTCTTTGGGTACTATGAAAACCAATACTCCATTGCGTTCTTGTGTTTCAGCCATTTTGAGCCGATCAAAAACAGCAAGCGCATCTTCCCAGGCGGTTTTGTTGACCTTGCCTTGCAGATGGATTCTGATTTCACCAGAAGTAGCAGCTTCGGCTTCCTGGATGCAGTCGATTACTCGTTTTTCTTCTTCTGAAGATAGAAACTTGACCATAATGAAGGGTTCGAGAATTGAGGAAGTTTAGCAGCGAGTATCCTCACTGCTAAACCCTGCAATTTTTTAATCAAATTTCACGTCAGGTGCATCCTGGGCATTTTGCTCAGCCTGGAATTGTGATCTTTGTTGAAAGCCAGACATGCCCGCGATCAGACTCGCAGGAAAGCGGCGAATTTTTTTGTTGAAATTGGTAGCCGCGTCATTGTAGTTGTCCCGAGCTACTTTGATGCGGTTTTCGGTGCCTTCCAACTGGGATTGCAACTCCAGGAACGATTGGTTGGCCTTAAGTTCTGGATATTGCTCAGAAATTACCATCAAACGCCCCAAGGTTTGAGAGATTCCACTTTGCGCTTGTTGGAATGCCGCCAATTGCTCAGGGGTAGCAGTGGAGGGGTCAATGGTGATGCTGCTTGCCTTGGCACGCGCTTCAATTACTGCGGTAAGGGTGCTTTTTTCAAAATTTGCTACCCCCTTTACAGTGCTCACTAAATTTGGGATAAGGTCGGCACGACGCTGATAAGCAGATTGAACTTTTGACCAGGCGTTGTCAACGTCTTCATCGGAATTGACCATTCCGTTGTAAGTGCTGCATCCACCAAAAAGTAACATCAGTCCTACCAAAATAAGGACTACTGAACTGATTAATTTATTCATTGTATTGGTTTTGTTTTTAAAAGTTCAAAAATGTAAATAACGCAGAAAAATTAACTTCCCGATTTTGGGTTTTGAATAGGAAGCCGAACGTTTCATTTCAAGTGAGCTTCCGATTCAAAAGCCTCTCAAAAAATCGGGAAGTAATTTTTTGCGTCAGACTAAGCAATATTAGGGGGCTAAGGTTTTTGTTCTGAAAATTTTCCTCCCAACTGCTACAAATTGTCGGCGAACAGTGCCTTTTTTTGCTTTGCCAAGATAAGGAAACTTTTATTCCGCAGCTTCCAAAAATGCTTTCATCAACTCCTCTGCTGCATGGAACGGAGATTTGAGTTGCGCCAAAACTTCCGTTTCCCTTTCCTTTAACAACATTGCTACCCTGGAATGTTCATAAAATTGATCGCGCAGAAGTTGCTGAATGGTTTCGTGCAACCAGTATCGGGCTTGTGCCTGGCGTTGGGATTGAAAATAGCCATTGCTTTTGGTGAAAACCTGAAAATCTTCAATTGTCTGCCTGATTTCAGAAATCCCCGCGCCGCTGATCGCTGAGCAGGTCTGAACCGGAACCTCCCAATTGCTGGCCTTGGGCGGAAATAGGTGCAATGCATTGCGGTAATCCGCTGTGGCCCTTTTGGCGCTTTGCAGATTGTCTCCGTCGGCTTTGTTGACCGCAACCAGGTCTGCCATTTCTACAATGCCTCTTTTGATGCCCTGAAGTTCGTCGCCAGCGCCAGGAAGCAGCAATAAAAGAAAAAAATCAACCATGGAATGAACCGCAACCTCAGATTGACCCACTCCAACCGTCTCGATTATGAGGGTATCAAACCCAGCAGCTTCGCACAAAATGATGGTTTCACGGGTTTTGCGGGCTACTCCCCCCAGGGAATCGCCTGCTGCCGAAGGACGAATGTACACGTTGGGGTCAATTGCCAGTTTGGCCATGCGTGTTTTATCGCCCAGAATACTGCCTTTGCTGATTTGACTGCTGGGATCAATGGCCAATACGGCCAATTTTTGGCCAGCAATGCTAAAGTTTTCCCCTAAAGCCTCAATGAAAGTGCTTTTTCCCACTCCGGGCACGCCAGTAATTCCGATGCGGATGGATTTTCCGCTGAGCGGCAAACACCCTTCAATAATTTCATGCGCCAAAGCCTGATGTTGGGCTTGTTTGCTTTCAACCATTGTAATGGCCTGACTGAGTAGGGTACGATCACCCTCCAGAATACCGTCGATATACGCCTTGGCATTCAAGTGGTTGCGTCGTTTTTTTGGGCTCCACGCAGGATTTACAGAGGCAGGAGGATCAATTCCTGCCCGAACGCTTGGTTTGGTTGCATCTTCCTTTGGGTCTGTCATAAGCAATGCTTGATAGGACGAACACGCTGCTTGTTCTTGATCAAATGTACTACCCTGGGAATTATTTTTTCAAAAAAGTTAGAAACCTCGTTTCACTTTATCTTCCTCTTTTCTAGGCGTACACTTTTTTAGGAAAAAAAAGTGGCCCAGTTCTTTGACAAATTGAGGAAAAAAGAGAGAGCAAGATCGAAGGTCTTATCTAAGCACTTTTGA
>Ga0247838_1003637_pt1 | contig 17530 bp, 17 predicted proteins | sample LaCruzMarch2015__5_FD_189097 | JGI IMG/M metagenome (GOLD analysis project Ga0247838, IMG submission 189097) | Freshwater microbial communities from meromictic Lake La Cruz, Castile-La Mancha, Spain - LaCruzMarch2015_15m | ecosystem: Environmental > Aquatic > Freshwater > Lake | place: Spain... | reverse complement strand
TGACAGTTTCGTTCAACCACTTGCCATTGAAGTGGCGGAAGAGATCATCCTGAAGGCGCACTGTTGGGTCAATCGATGAGGTATCGATTCCGCTTCGAAGCTCTGATGTATCTGGCATAGAGGACTTGCTCCTTGAATTAGAAGTAGTTGAAAGTTCAACCTTAGGCGTATCATCGCCTTATGGCACGAGAAAACGCTACCCCACCTCGATGGTTAAACCCAACGGAGATGGCTGCTTGGCGCAGTTACATCGTTGCTAGTCGCCGCCTGATTGAAGCCCTCGATGCTGACTTGGCCGATCACGAATTATCTATGCCTGACTATGAAATTTTGGCCCAACTCAGCGATGCCCCTGATCGTCGGATGCGTATGAGCGAATTGGCCGATGTTGCCATGCTCTCGCGCTCGCGCCTTTCTCATCGTATGAAGGTGATGGAGAAAGAGGGCTGGGTCCGGCGCGAGGCATGCCCTATCGATAAGCGAGGCTTCTTTGCAGTGATGACCCCGAAGGGGTGGAAGGCAATTGTTGCCGCCGCCCCAGATCATGTTGAAAGTGTGCGCGCCAGATTTGTTGATCTCTTAAGTAAAGAAGATCAAAAAGTTTTAGCAGAAATTTTTTCACGCGTTGAAGATGGGCTGCGAACAAATCCCATCGATTAGATTACTTGGGATTAAATGATTGAGATTAAATAAAAAACCCCCGACCTTTCGGCCGGGGGTTTTTATAAGTAATGAATTACTTAGCTGCTGCCTTCTTGCGGCGGCGCTTCTTTGGAGCAGCTGCTGGAGCTGCTGCCTTCTTACGACGCTTTGGAGCTGCCTTCTTAGCTGCTGCCTTTTTGCGACGCTTTGGAGCTGCCTTCTTAGCTGCTGCCTTCTTGCGACGCTTTGGAGCTGCCTTCTTAGCTGCTGCCTTCTTACGACGCTTTGGAGCTGCCTTCTTAGCTGCTGCCTTCTTACGACGCTTTGGAGCTGCCTTCTTAGCTGCTGCCTTCTTGCGACGCTTTGGTGCTGCTGCCTTCACGGCAGCCTTCTTACGGCGCTTCTTTGGAGCTGCTGGAGCAGCTGCCTTCTTACGGCGCTTTGGAGCAGTTTTCTTTGCTGCGGCCACGTACTTCTCCTATCGGAATGGTTCGGATCCGTCACCCAAACCTGTTGCGTAGATAAGTGTGACGGAAATGCGGAAATTTCGCCAGTACATAGTGAGAAGTATCTGAGTGCGTGTCGCAGATTATTTTTTTCGATGTCTTATGCATTTTTGAGAAATCTACAAAAAAGTTACTGCAATTAATTCCTCAACCCATACTTGATAGTGGAAATTTGGCGAAAGAATAGTTATAGGTTGGTATTTTCGGGAGAATTTTCCCGTTCAGCCCGTCTTTTTCTCTCTGCAACGGCGTATTCGTTAGTTTCGGCATCATATTTCCGCAATTTGGGTAAGAAAATTGCCAGAATTCCGACGAAAATCACGCAGGCAATACCGCCCGAAGTTACCGAAATAGTCAATGTAGTAGCACCTGCCATTGATGCCGCCCTAAGTTGTCCGACTAACGGCCCCACTGTGTAGGAAAGTAATTCGATGCCGGCCAACCGTCCGCGCAGATGATCCGGGATTGTCTGATTCCAGATCGCATGGCGAAATAAAACACTGACCATGTCAGATGCCCCGGCGGCGGCAAGAAAGAAGAGGACCACATAGAGATAGTCGGTCGCTCCGGCCAAGGCAATCGATGCACCCCACGCGGCGGCTGCCCACATAAATGCCCGGCCGTGAAAACGATACGTCTTAGTCCAGCCACTTGTCAGTGTGACGACGAGTGCGCCGATTGTTCCGGCCGAATAGAAGAGACCGAGTGCCCACGGTGCTTTTACCTGATCAACCCAGAACGGAAAGAGTGCAATCGGCATTGCAAGAAACATTGCTGCCAGATCGACGATGTAAGTTCCCTTTAAATCTTGGCGACTTCGGGCATATGCCACACCCTCCCAAAGTGCTGCCAGAGATGGCTTTTCGGCCTCATGTGAAGGCGGCACTTTCTTAACACGAATCAGAATTGCAAGTGAGATTATGTAGCTCACGAGATCAACTGCGAATGCTGTTGAGACTCCATAAGATGCGATCAAAATTCCGCCGATGGTGGGACCAACGATGATTCCAAATTGACGACGTAGACTCATCAATGCGCCGGCGCTGAGAATATCTTTATGGCCAACAACTCGCGGCAAGATCGCATCAGCACTTGGTCCGTGCAGACCATTGACGGCGGCAAATGCGGCGCCGACGATGTAGATGATGTAGAGCTTTGGTTCGGATGACAGAGCGTTGAGTAACAAGATCAGAGAGAGGATCGCTGCTGCGGCCTCTGTCAGCCAGATCATCTTCTTGCGATCAACGGCATCGGCCAAGACCCCGCCGTAGAGCCCAAAAATAATCAGCGGGACAAGTTCGACCAACCCACTGATGCCGACGGCAAGGTAGGAGTTGGTGAGTTCCTTGACCTGAAAGGGAATCGCTACGTAGGTGATCATTGAACCGAGATTTGAGATCAACCCCGACGTCCATAAGTAACTAAAGTCGCGATACTTTCGAAATGGCGTGAGATCGATCGCCATATTCTTCATCTGAGGATCTTATGCGCCAGCCTTGCAGATCTGTCTAGTGAAATGTCTGATCTTGTGACGGAAATGCCCCGCTTCGAACTTCATCTGCGAATTCGCGGGCCGCTCCAAGAATCTCACCGCGAAGATCGCGATATGCCTTTGCCAACTTCGGTGCGTTCTTTGTCAGCCCCACCATGTCAGTCCAGACCAACACTTGTGCATCACAGCCAACACCGGCACCGATTCCAATAGTTGGAATTGAAAGTGCTGCAGTAATGCGGGCTGCTAATTCGGCTGGAACTAGCTCTAAAACAATGGCGAAGGCACCTGCCTTTTCAAGGGCTAACGCCGCCTCAAGAATTGCATCTCCATCGCTTCGTCCCTGCACTCGATAGCCACCCAATTGGTGAAGTGATTGGGGAGTAAGGCCCAGATGGCCCATGACAGGAATACCTGAAGCAGTTAACTTCTCAACAGTTGCCAGGTGAGCACCCTCGAGTTTGACCGCCATCGCCCCAGCCTCTTTGAGAAAGCGCACAGATGTTTCTAGTGCCTGCTCGGGTGAAACTTCATAACTTCCGAAGGGGAGATCTGCCACCACCATCGCGCGGCTTGAACCGCGGACAACGGCGCGAGCTAGTGGAATCAATTCATCGACTGTGACAGGGATGGTGTTCTCTTCGCCCAGGAAATTACTTCCGGCTGAATCGCCAACGAGTAGCACTGGGATTTCGGCTTCATCAAATATGGCTGCAGTCATTTGCTCGTAAGAGGTGAGCATCGCCCATTTTTCTCCAGCTACTTTGGCAGCTTTGAGATCCAGGATTGTGACTCTGCGATGGCGTGATCCACCATAAAGGGATGTAGACATAAGAACTTCTCCTTACCTCGAGGCTTACGGCGCTTGCCTTTGAAGTCCCCGGGTTCAGATAAAAGGGTAGTGCAAGTAGGCTTACCTTATGAAGTCGGCAGCCGGCCAGTATCGCTTGCGCATAGCCATGGCTGCGATCAATCCCACCGTTGGAGATCTCGCTGGCAATAGCGCAGAGGTCGTTCGCGCCGCTGCAGCTGCTGCCCAAGAAGGTGCGCACCTCATCGTCTTTCCTGAAATGGTGTTAACCGGTTATCCCGTTGAAGATCTGGCACTTCGCTCATCGTTTCGCCAAGCCAGTAAAAAGGCGATCGATGCGTTGGCAACCGAGTTGGCAGTCAAGGGCCACGGAGATCTAGTCGCAATTGTTGGCTATCTTGATGAAGCCTCAACTGGTGGACCGCAAAATGTTGCCGCCGTCATTCATGGAGGCCATGTAAAGGCCCGATATGTAAAGACTCACCTACCAAACTTCGGTGTCTTTGATGAGTACAGAAATTTCGTTGCTGGAGATTCAACGCTGGTCGTTCGAATACACGGAGTCGATGTCGGAGTACTGATTTGTCAGGACATCTGGCACCCAGACGGTGTACTTGCCGAACTTGCCCAGCGCTCGCCAGGGCTTGTAGTTGTTCCTAACGGTTCGCCCTTTGAACGAAATAAAGATGATGTACGTCTTGCTCTTGTTAGCAAAGAGGCAGCGCGCATGGATGCGCCATTTGTTTACGTCAACATGGTCGGCGGACAAGATGATCTGGTCTTCGATGGAGATTCCATGGTCGTTGATCGCGACGGGGCTCTGCTTGCTCGCACTCCACATTGTGATGAAGGTCTGATGATTGTTGATCTAGATTGCGACGGCCTGACAAGCAGCCCTGATGTCATCATCAGCGAAGATGCGATTGCGCAAAGCACGCCGATTGTTACTGCGATTTCAGAGCGGACCTCAATCGAGGAAGAGATCTGGAAGGTACTCGTTACTGGTCTTCGCGACTATGTCGAGAAAAATGGCTTTAGAAGTGTGGTGCTTGGACTTTCAGGTGGCATCGATTCAGCGCTGGTTGCCGCCATCGCAGTCGATGCCATTGGCGCTAAGTGCGTTAACGGCGTAGCGCTCCCAAGTAAGTACTCTTCAGATCACTCACTTGCAGATGCCGCCGAGTTGGCTAAAAACACTGGTCTGCACTTTCGCACGATTCCAATTTCGCCAATGGTTGATGCCTTCACAAGCAACGTCGTTCTCAGAGGTTTGGCCGAGGAAAATGTGCAAGCAAGAGTTCGTGGCACAACTCTGATGGGGATTTCAAATCAAGAAGGCCATCTAGTTTTAGCGACCGGAAATAAATCAGAGCTAGCCGTTGGGTATTCAACACTTTACGGGGATGCGGTCGGGGGCTTTGCTCCGATTAAGGATATTTATAAGACTGATGTGTGGGCGCTGTCTCGTTGGCGCAATGCTAGAGCGATCGAGTTAGGTGAAGTGCCACCGATTCCAGTGAGTTCGATTGAAAAGGAACCGAGCGCCGAACTTCGCCCAGATCAGAAAGATTCTGATTCACTACCTGATTACGCAATTCTTGACGAAGTCCTTACCGAGTATGTCGATCATGATCGCGGGTATGACGCACTTGTTGCCGCAGGTTTTGATAGCGCCCTTGTTGCCCGAGTGATTGGGCTAGTCGATATGGCCGAATACAAGCGCCGCCAATATCCGCCTGGCACCAAGGTCTCATCCCGCGCCTTTGGAAAAGATCGTCGCTTGCCGATGACCACACGCTGGCGCGAGGGCAAGTAAGCGCTGATTTTGTAACACTGCCGTAATTAAGAGTTGGCACTATTGACCCCATGGCCGAGCAGATTAGCAAGCAAGAAGAGTTCGTTCTTCGCACTATTGAAGAGCGCAATATTCGCTTCATCCGATTGTGGTTTAGCGATGTTCTAGGCACTTTAAAATCTGTAGCAATTGCTCCGGCTGAACTTGAGAACGCATTCGATGAAGGTATTGGTTTTGATGGATCTGCCATCGAAGGATTTGCGCGCATTACCGAATCAGATATGTTGGCAAAACCAGATCCTGCAACATTTTCGATCTTGCCTTGGCGCACAGAAGCTCCGGGTGCTGCTCGCATGTTCTGCGACATCACGATGCCAGATGGTTCACCCTCACACTCTGATCCGCGCAATGTATTACGTCGCACATTGGATAAGGCAGCCAAGATGGGGTACACCTGTTACACCCATCCTGAGATCGAATTCTTCTTATTTAAGTCACAACCGGAAAAAGGCGTTGCACCCGTACCTGTAGATCAAGGTGGATATTTCGATCACACACCAGCAGTTGTCGGCCATGACTTTAGACGCCAAGCAATTACCTTGTTGGAAGCGATGGGAATCTCTGTTGAATTTAGCCATCACGAAGGTGCTCCCGGACAGCAAGAGATTGATCTTCGCTATGCCGATGCTTTAAGCACGGCAGATAACATCATGACATTTAGGCATGTCATCAAAGAGGTTGCCCTTGAACAAGGTTTCTACGCATCCTTTATGCCAAAGCCATTTACCGATCATCCCGGCAGTGGAATGCACACCCACGTCTCACTCTTTGAGGGCGAGAAGAATGCATTCTTTGATGCCAGCGCTGAATTCAATTTATCCAAGACCGGCCGCTCATTTATCGCGGGTATTTTGAAGCACGCCTCAGAGATGACAGCGATAACCAATCAATGGGTTAACTCATATAAGCGATTACAAGGTGGGGGAGAAGCGCCAGCTTTGATTAACTGGGGCCAAAGTGATCGCGGAGCACTTGTTCGTATTCCTATGTATAAGCCAAATAAAGAGAACTCAACGCGCATCGAACTGCGCTCACTTGATTCTGCATGTAATCCTTATCTTGCATTTGCAGTGATGTTGGCTGCGGGTTTAAAGGGAATCGAAGAAAGTTATGTCCTGGAGCCAAGTAGCGACCCTGCACCACTTCCAGCAAATCTGCACGAGGCAATCGTTGCGATGGAAGAGAGTCAACTCATTCGCCAGACTTTAGGTGAGCATGTCTTTGAATTCGTCCTACGTAATAAGCGTGCTGAATGGCAGGACTACCGTCGTCAGGTAAGTGCCTACGAACTCGATCGGTATTTACCCGTTCTTTAAGCATTGCGGTATTACCCTAGACCTATGGCTAAAGAGATCACATCAAGTAGTTTGCGTCGCATCAATATCATCGCGGGTGTTCTGCACCTTGCACAGATGGCGGCAGTCCTTGCACTTTCATCAGACTTCACGCTACCGATTACAGCGCGATACATGTCTGGTCCACCAGGAAGTACCTACGGCGATCTCTTTATTCTTTGGGATGCACCGCTAGCAATTGGAGTTGCAATATTTCTAGGACTTTCATCCCTTGCCCACTTCATTGTTGTCAGCCCAAAGTTCTTCCCGCGCTATATCGCAGGACTGGCAGCACATCGCAACTTCTTCCGTTGGGTTGAGTATTCAATTAGCTCATCTGTCATGATCGTTTTGATTGCACAGGTCACAGGTATTTCAGATATCACATCACTTATTGCGATTTTTGGCGTCAATGCATCAATGATCCTCTTCGGTTGGCTTCAGGAAAAATATGAAGAGCCAGGCAACGGTGGTTGGGTTCCATTTATCTTTGGATGCATTACAGGAATCGTTCCTTGGATTGCACTTGCCTTCTATGTCTTTGCAATTGGTGGAGCCGGTGAGAATAAAGCGCCAACATTTGTCTACTTTGTTGTCTTCACGATCTTCGCCTTCTTTAACTCATTCGCCCTCGTGCAATGGCTGCAGTACAAGAAGGTTGGAAAGTGGTCGAATTATCTTGTGGGTGAGCGCACCTACATCACACTTTCCTTGATTGCTAAATCAGCTCTTGCGTGGCAGATCTTTGCAAATACTCTGATCCCTGCCTGATATTGAAGAATAAATAGCAAAGCGTTACTCTTAAGCCATGCGACAGCGTGGACTCCTTCTTCGCGGCCGCTGCGAGGCCAATTAACCGGTCTCCTCGCCGCGGGGTTTGGTGTTGCCGGTAAACCACAACGGCCCCAACCTCAAGGAGTTTGAAATGAATTTTCCACAGCAACAACCGTCGCAGATGCCAGTGCATCGCTACAGCTCATTTATTCCAGTCGATTTACCAGATCGCACCTGGCCGAATAAGAAGATCACAGTTGCCCCTAAGTGGTGCTCGGTTGATCTACGCGATGGCAATCAAGCGCTGATTGACCCGATGGATACCCCACGCAAGTTGGCGATGTTTAAGTTACTTGTTGCGATGGGCTACAAAGAGATCGAAGTCGGTTTTCCAAGTGCCAGCCAGACAGATTTTGATTTTGTCCGCAAGATTATTGATGAAGACCTCATCCCTGATGATGTTGTCATTCAGGTTCTTACCCAAGCTCGTGAACCGCTCATACGCCGTACCTATGAAGCGATCAAAGGATCAAAGCAGGCGATTGTTCACCTCTATAACTCGACCTCTACCTTGCAGCGCCGAGTCGTCTTCGGTTTAGATAAAGATGGCATTAAGAAAATTGCCACTGATGGCGCTGCGCTCTGTCTTGATCTCATGAAGACTGTTCCTGAAACCAAAGTCTCATTTGAGTATTCACCAGAGTCATACACCGGCACTGAACTCGAATTCGCCGTTGAGGTTTGTAACGCCGTTAATGCAATCTGGAAGCCAACACTTGCCTGGAAGACGATTATGAATCTTCCAGCAACTGTTGAGATGGCAACTCCAAATACCTATGCTGATTCAATTGAGTGGATGTGTCGCAATCTCGAGAACCGTGAGAGCGTGATTGTTTCATTGCACCCACACAATGATCGCGGAACAGGTGTTGCGGCTGCAGAGCTCGGATACTTGGCCGGTGCTGATCGCATCGAAGGAACTCTCTTCGGTAACGGTGAGCGCACCGGAAATGTTTGTCTAGTAACACTTGGCATGAACTTAGTCAGCCACGGTATCGATCCGCATATTGATTTTTCAGATATCGATGAGATCCGCCGCACCGTTGAATATGCCAACCAACTTAAGGTTCCAGAACGCCATCCATATGGTGGAGACCTCGTTTTCACCGCCTTCTCTGGTTCACACCAAGATGCAATTAAGAAGGGCTTTGATCACCTTGAAAGAGATGCCAAGGCTGCAGGTGTTGCAGTAGATCAACACACATGGGCGGTTCCATATCTGCCTATCGATCCAAAAGATATTGGTCGCTCATACGAGGCAGTAATTCGTGTTAATTCACAATCAGGTAAGGGCGGTGTCGCCTACTTGATGAAGACAGAGCATCACCTTGATCTCCCACGTCGTTTGCAGATTGAGTTCTCCAAGATTGTGCAAGATAAGACAGATTCACAAGGTGGAGAAGTTTCAGCCGATGAACTCTGGGCAATCTTTGAAGATGAATATCTCCCTACAGATGGAGCACCTTGGGGTCGATTTCGCTTGAAGGGGCTGTCGCAAACTTCTGTTATGAATCAGGATGTACAACTCACTGTTGTCATCACAGATCGCGGCCAAGAAGTTGAGCTAGCAGGTCATGGAAATGGGCCGATCGCAGCTTTCTGTAACATCTTGCAGAATTACGGTGTTGATGTGCGAGTTCTTGATTTCCACGAGCATGCACTCTCTGCAGGTGGCGATGCATCTGCTGCCGCCTACCTCGAGTGTGCAATTGGTGGAGATGTCTATTGGGGCGTAGGAGTTGACCCAAATACAACAACGGCTTCACTGAAGGCCGTTGTGTCTGCAATAAATCGCGCCATTCGCTGACTACCGTAACCCCGTGGGCCTTTACCGTGATGAAGCGATAGTTCTGCGCACCCAGAAGTTGGGTGAAGCAGATCGAATCATCACAATGCTCACTCGCGAACATGGTCGGATTCGCGGAGTTGCGAAAGGCGTTCGCCGCACGATGTCTAAATTCGGCGCACGACTTGAGCCCGGAAGTCATGTTGATATTCAGTTATATACCGGCAAAACCTTTGACACCATCACTCAAGTTGAAGCGATAATGAATTACGGAGAAGCAATCTCCAATGATTATCAACGGTGGACAATTGCATCAGCGATCCTAGAAACAGCAGAACGGTTTACCGCTCAGGAAAATGAACCAGCGCTACAAGAATTTCAATTAGTAGTTGGCGGAATGAAGGCTCTGGCAGAAAATCGCTATGACTCATCCCTGATCCTTGATGCCTTCTTGCTGCGTTCATTAGCAATCGGCGGATACGAACCATCGATGAGCCAATGTTCACGATGTGAAAAACCAGGACCGCACCGATACTTCTCACTTGTCGGTGGCGGTTCGGTCTGTATGGATTGTCGCCCCTCAGCATCTGCGACCCCTGCAGCGGAGACTCTGGAACTCATGGGTGATCTGATCAGCGGAAATTGGGACCGTGCGCAAAATAGTGAGCTGCGTTTTCGCAGAGAAGCTAGTGGCTTAGTAGCCGCTTACCTACAATGGCACCTTGAACGCGGACTACGAAGTCTGCCGATGGTGGAGCGTGCATGAGTAAGAAATCTGCGATTGAGATTCCACGCCACGTTGCAGTGGTGATGGATGGCAACGGTCGTTGGGCTAAAGATCGCGGATTACCTCGCACTGCAGGACATGAAGCAGGCGAAAAAGCGCTCTTTGATGTTGTAGAAGGTGCAATTGAATTTGGTGTTAAAGAGTTAAGCGCCTATGCCTTCTCTACCGAAAACTGGAAGCGCTCACCAGAAGAGGTGCGTTTTCTTATGAACTTTAATCGCGATGTGTTGCGTCGTCGTCGCGATCAGATGAATGAGATGGGTGTAAAGGTTCAGTGGATTGGTCGCCCTAAACGTTTATGGTCTTCGGTGATTAAGGAACTTGAAGAGGCGCAAGAGTTAACCAAGAAGAACAAAGTGCTCACACTCAATATGTGTGTGAACTACGGTGGACGCTCTGAGATTGTTGATGCCGCTACAGAGCTCGCACGTGATGTTAAACGCGGCAAAGTAAAGGCTGATTCGATTACCGAAAAGACTCTTGCTTCATATCTCTATGATCCAAAGATGAGCGATGTGGATCTCTTCTTGCGTTCATCGGGGGAGCAGCGCACTAGTAATTTCTTGCCCTGGCAATCTGTCTATGCCGAGTTTGTCTTCATGGATGTCTTGTGGCCAGATGTAACACGGAAGACTTTATGGAGAGCGATCCAGGAATATTCAGATCGCGATCGCAGGTTTGGAAAAGCGTAGCTTTCCCAACAGAGCGGCTAGCGGTAAGGCTTAGCATTTACTGCAGAGACCAAAGATCTCTGCAGTATGTCCGACTTCGCGAAAGCCATGTTCTTCAGCCATAACCTTCGCCCATTTTTCAATTGCGCCGCCTTCAATTTCAACGGTATCTCCACAACTTTTGCACACAAGGTGATGATGGTGGGCATCTCCACAGAGGCGATAGATAGCTTCACCATCATCACGTCGCAGTACATCGACGATCTTGTCATTTACTAGAGATTGCAGTGAGCGATAGACAGTCGTGAGTCCAATGCTCTCGCCCTCGCGTTGCATGAGGCGATAGATCTCTTGCGCACTAGCGAAGCCGCCGGCCCGTTCGAGAGTGCTCAGCACTCGTGGATTAGAGCGAGACATCTATCTCGTCTACGGCCATGGCAGCAGATGCATGATCATGCTCTTCGCCAGAGTGCAGATAACTCACCAAGGCCCACATGATTCCGACACCGATCAGGGTAAAAGCGATTGTCCAACGAGATGAATGGCGTGCATGAGCTTCCGGCAAGATATGTGAAGTTGCGAGATAAATTACGATTCCTGCAAAACCTGCGAGATATATTGCAATCCACTCATCACTCAAGACAAGGCTGGCACCGAGTGCAGCGCCGCTGATACGTGCAAGTGCATCAACTCCGAGAAGCCAGATACCTTTCTTGCCCCACTTTCCGCTCTTGATCAAGAATGAGACGGTATTAAGACCATCGCTAAATGCATGAACGAGAAGGGCGATAAAAACGGCGAAGCCAAGATCAGAGCTGACTTTGAATGCAACACCAAGAGCTAGACCGTCAAGAAATACATGGCCTCCCATTGCAAGTGCACCAAGTGCACCTGTCACATTGGCAGAGTGTTTGTGGTCGTGACCGTAATCAGATTCAGCAGGTTCGTGTGATCCAAATAGTTGTTCGTAGAAATGAAGAAGCAAGAATCCTGCGATCAGTGCAACAGATGTCGCTGGGGCATGAAGAATTTCTTTAGTGCCCATTTCAAATACTTCAGGCAAGAGATCAAATGCGACAAGACCAAGAAGTAGGCCTGCTGAGAGTCCGAGAACGAGATGGAGGCGATCTTTTGATTTGATTGCCAGAGTTCCACCAGCAAATGTTGCTAGCGCTGTGGCTGCTGCGAGGGCGATTGCGATATTCATAGCCAGACCGTATCATAAATGAAAATGATTTTCATTCCCATACGCAAGGGGCTAGCCTTGCCTCATGATCGCAGTCGCCAGATTTGAAGTCCCGCTCGCCTCAGCCACAGATTTTCGCGCTGAATTAGAAGGTGTTCGTGATGTTCTGGCAGAAGCTGCCGGTTTTCTCGGTGGGGAAGTTGGGCAGAATCTTGATGAACCAACCTTGTGGGTGCTGACCACGCGCTGGGAGAACGTTGGTTCGTACCGACGGGCCTTGAGTTCCACGCGGGCAAAGCTCGAAGCGATACCTGTGCTCGCTCGTGCAATCGATGAAGCAGGGGCATACGAATAATAAGTAGAAGGTAAACTTGCCCATGCTGAGCAACGACCGTTGCTTTTCGCCGACAGCCAGCCGGTCTAGATCGACCTACCGGCTCTTAAATTCGCCGGATGGAAATTAAAATGGCCGTAGATCGTTTAGAAAATATCGTTTCACTTGCAAAGCGTCGTGGATTTGTTTATCCATCATCTGAAATTTATGGCGGATTACGCGCCTCATGGGATTACGGCCCACTCGGAGTCGAGCTAAAAAATAACGTCAAGCGCCAATGGTGGAAGTCCATGGTTATGGGACGCGAAGATGTTGTCGGTCTTGATTCATGTGTGATTTTGGCACGCGAAGTCTGGGAAGCATCAGGCCACGTAGCAACATTTAGTGATCCACTCACCGAGTGCACTGCTTGTCATAAGCGTTACCGCGCAGATCACTTGGAAGAAGCCTACGAAGCAAAGCATAAAAAGAAGCTTGAATCTTTAGGCGAAATGAACTGTCCTGCTTGCGGAAATAAAGGTCAATTCACAACACCCAAACAATTCTCAGGTTTGCTCAAGACTTTCCTTGGACCAGTCGAAGATGAATCAGGTTTGGCCTACCTTCGCCCTGAAACAGCGCAGGGAATTTTTATCAACTTCGATCAGGTAATGACGACATCTCGCAAGAAACCACCATTTGGTATCGGCCAGATTGGTAAGTCATTCCGTAACGAAATTACTCCTGGAAACTTTATCTTCCGTACGCGTGAATTTGAGCAGATGGAGATGGAGTTCTTTGTCGTTCCTGGAACAGATGAAGATTGGCATCAATATTGGATCGAAACTCGCCTAGCTTGGTATAAAGATCTTGGAATCAATCCAGATCGCCTTCGAATCTATGATCATCCAAAAGAGAAGCTCTCACATTATTCAAAGCGAACAGCTGACATTGAATACAAGTTTGAATTCACTGGAACTGAGTGGGGCGAGCTAGAAGGTATTGCAAACCGCACAGACTTCGACCTTAAGGCGCACTCTGCAGCTTCCGGCAAAGACTTGTCATACTTTGATCAAGAGAAGAACGAGCGCTGGACACCTTTTGTTATCGAACCTGCGGCAGGTGTGGATCGTTGCGCACTCACATTCTTGATGGATGCATATACAGAAGATGAAGCGCCAAATGCCAAGGGCGAGATGGAAAAGCGAGTTGTTCTTAAGCTCGATTACCGTCTAGCACCTGTCAAGGTTGCAGTCTTGCCTCTCTCACGAAACGCTGATCTTTCCCCTAAGGCACGCGATCTAGCAGATCAACTTCGCAAGAATTGGAACATCGATTTCGATGATGCTGGTGCAATCGGTCGTCGTTATCGTCGCCAAGATGAAATCGGAACTCCGTACTGCATTACTATCGACTTCGAAACTCTTGAAGATAATGCAGTCACAATTCGCGATCGCGACACCATGGCGCAAGAGCGCATCTCACTTGATCAGGTGCAGGCATGGTTAGCTCCACGTCTACTGGGTTGCTAACACTTCCTTTATCAAGCGGTACGTATCAGCTTGATTCACCAGTTGTTCTAGCCCCTATGGCTGGAATTACTAATGCACCTTTTCGCATGTTGTGTCGCGAACAAGGTGCCGGGCTCTTTGTTTCAGAGATGGTGACAGCGCGCGCACTCCTAGAACGAATTCCAGAAACACTTCGCATGATTGAACCAGGCCCTGGAGAATGGCCACGATCAATTCAGTTGTATAGCGTTGATCCGCATCATATGAGCGAAGCGGTGAAGATGATCGGTCGCGAAAATTTGGCAGATCACATTGACATGAACTTTGGATGTCCTGTACCAAAGGTAACGCGCAAAGGCGGGGGAGCAGCGCTGCCCTATAAGCGCAGACTCTTCTCATTAATTGTGGAAGCTGCTGTGAATGCGGCAAAACCTTTTGGAATTCCAGTAACAGTAAAGATGCGTATCGGTATCGATAGTGATCACATTACATATTTAGATGCAGCCAAATCTGCTGCAGATCTCGGTGTTGCATGGGTGGCGCTACATGCGCGCACCGCTGCACAAATGTATGAGGGCAAGGCAGATTGGTCTGCCATCTCAACACTGGTTGAACATCTTGCGCCAACAGGAGTGCCAGTCCTTGGTAATGGCGATATCTGGTCTGGTGGCGATGGCGTTGCGATGATGGAACAGACCGGTTGTGCTGGTGTTGTTGTCGGCCGTGGTTGTTTAGGGCGCCCGTGGTTATTTACTGATTTAACTAAATCAATGGCAGGAAATAGTGAACGTGTTCTACCTTCGCTCCATGAAGTTCGTGAAGTGATGTTCCGCCACGGTGAATTAATTGTTGATTACTTTGAGTCAGAAGATCGCGGATGTCGCGATCTGCGCAAACATATGGCTTGGTATCTCAAGGGCTTTAGAGTCCACAGCGAGCTTCGTAGACAATTCGGAATGATCGCCTCCCTCGCAGAATTTCGTACTTTGCTAGATCAACTCGATGATCAGCCATATCCAGTTGAGGTCGCAGAGAAACCACGTGGCCGCACTAGCCACGGGCGTCCGCCAACACTTCCAGATGGTTGGCTCAATGATCCCGATGAGCTCATCCAACTTGATGCAGAAGATATGTTCTCGGGTGGCTGATGTTTAAATTTATCTTTCGTGTCATCGCACTTTTGATTGCAGTCATTGTGGCAATTCCTGCCTACGCGCTCTTTGTCACCTGGAACTCTGCAAATAACCCTTCACTTCGTACAACTGCTGATGTGATTGTGATTCCAGGGGCCGCGCAACTCGATGGCACGCCTGGTGATGTTTTGCAGGCCCGCCTCGATCAGGCAGTTCGACTATTTCGTGCCGGTGTTGCACCCCTTGTAATTACAGTTGGCGCAGGCGCACCTGGTGATCGCACAACAGAGGCTGATGCTGGTCGTAAGTGGCTTATCAATAATGGTGTACCGCGCAGTGCGGTGGTTGCGCTGCCAGAAGGTCGCGATACGTTGACGCAGACTAAAGCTTATGTAAAAGAGATGGGCGAGCGAAAAATCACAACTGTTGTGATCGCAACCGATCCCTATCATTGCCAACGTGCCATGACGATGGCGCGCGATCTCGATGCAGATCCATTCTGCGCACCTGTACCAGATGGTCCAAACTCACTGGCAGGTTCTACAAGTCGATACTTAATTCGTGAGGCTGGGGCTTATCTTTCTTACATCACTTTAGGGCGCAGAGGCATACATCTCAGCGATCACCTAGGCTAAGACCATGCGATACAGCGATAGTGATCAAGAACGGTTCTTCTTTGAACCTGCAAAGCGTGCTGGTCGCACAGAATTTATGCGTGATCGCGCGCGCGTGATTCATTCTGCAGCACTTCGCAGACTTGCTGCAAAGACTCAAGTTGCTGTTCCGTGGGAGAACGATTTTCAGCGCACGCGTTTGTCGCATTCAATGGAGTGCGCACAGATTGGCCGTGAACTTGGCGAATCACTTGGCGCAGATCCGGATTTACTTGAGACTGCATGTCTTTCTCATGACTTAGGCCATCCACCATTTGGCCACAACGGCGAAGAAGCACTTGCCGATATCGCGCAAGAATTTGGCGGTTTTGAAGGAAATGCACAGAGCTTTAGATTATTGACTCGTATCGAAGCAAAGACTGTCGATGAGAATGGAAAATCAGTCGGGCTTAACTTAACTCGCGCAAGCCTTGATGCCGCAACTAAATATCCATGGCCACGTAACGTTAATCCACGCAAATTCGGTGTCTATGACGATGATGTAGAGATTTTTAACTGGGTTCGAAGTGGTGCACCCGAAGGTCGCCAATGTATCGAGGCCCAGATTATGGATTGGTCTGATGACTGCGCCTACTCTGTCCATGACCTAGAAGATGCAATCTTTATTGGGACAGTCAAAGTTGCAGACTTCGAAAGAGATTTTGATACTTTGTATGCAGAGATGATCACAAGTTATAAGAGCGATGCGACAAAAGATGAAGTTGCCGCAGCCCTAACTCGCCTTGAATCACTCTCATGTTGGCCGCGCACCTACGATCGCTCACACCGATCTTTAGCTCGCTTAAAAGATTCGACTTCCCAACTCATCGGTCGTTTCGTTTTAGCAGCCGAGATGCGCACCCGTGAAGTTCACGGCGCTGGATCGCTGTTGCGTTATCAAGCCAATTTAGAGATTCCACGCGAACAGCGAGTCGAAGTAGATTTCCTCAAAGCTATTGCTGGGCACTATCTGATCAGTGCTGACGCTTCACAAGAGCGTTATATCGGACAACAAAAGCTCATCGCAGAACTTGTAGAGATGCTCTTTGCTAAAGCGCCCGCAGCACTTGATCCGATTTTTCTTGATGACTGGGCGTTGGCCGATAACGAAGTCGCCCGCATGCGCGTTGTTATTGATCAGATTTCATGCCTGACGGATCCTGGGGCATATGCCTTACACGCTCACCTTCGCGGTAATTAGATAGAGTGGGGATATGGCCGGTCGTATAAAGGATGAGGATGTTCAACACATTCGCGACCACGCACCCATTGATGATGTTGTCGGTGAGTACGTACAACTTAAATCAGCCGGCGGCGGTCAGAAAAAAGGGCTCTGTCCTTTCCATGATGAGAAATCACCTTCGTTTCATGTAACGCCAAGTAAGGGTTACTTCCACTGTTTTGGTTGTCAGACCGGTGGCGATGTCATTGCATTCTTAATGAAGATTGATCACCTCACCTTTACTGAAACGATTGAGCGTTTGGCAGATCGGATTGGTTATACGCTGCGATACGAAGAGAGTGGTAGCGCACCTTCTGGCCCATCAGTTAATCGCTCGCGTTTAGTAGCAGCGAATGCGTTAGCGGCAACATTCTTTCAAGAACAACTGAACACATCACCAGATGCTGCCCACGGTCGAGACCTACTAACCAAACGTGGATTTGATAAGAACGCGTGTCAGACATTTGGAGTTGGGTACGCACCTGATTCATGGGATGCACTCACCAAGCATTTACGAGCTGCCGGTTACACCATTGAAGAACTTGAACTCGCTGGACTATCCAAGATGGGTGAACGTGGGCCGATAGATAAATTTAGAAACCGCTTAACGTGGCCTATCCGTGATATTTCAGGTGATGTTGTGGGCTTTGGTGCTCGCAAATTGGCGAGCGATGAAGAAGATCAAGGACCTAAGTATCTCAATACATCTGAGACGCCAATCTATAAGAAGAGCCAAGTTCTCTACGGTCTAGATATGGCGAAGAAAGAGATCGCAAAGAAGCGCCAGGTAGTCA
>Ga0247838_1003626_pt1 | contig 17554 bp, 15 predicted proteins | sample LaCruzMarch2015__5_FD_189097 | JGI IMG/M metagenome (GOLD analysis project Ga0247838, IMG submission 189097) | Freshwater microbial communities from meromictic Lake La Cruz, Castile-La Mancha, Spain - LaCruzMarch2015_15m | ecosystem: Environmental > Aquatic > Freshwater > Lake | place: Spain... | reverse complement strand
TGTCCCCCCAGCCTCCCAGCCCACCCCCGCTCTCTCCTCACTACCCTCCCCTACCCCCCCGTTGCTCCCTGAGCCGGGTGGCGCGTCGGGGGAGCGGTGGTGAGCGCGCAGCGCGTCACCGCGACCCGACGCGCCACCCGGCTCAGGGCGACTGGATGGAGAGCCAGCGCCCATAGAGGTCTGGACGGCGCTCCAAGGTGCGCTGCTTTTGCTGCTCGAGGCGCCAGCGGGCGATGGCGCCGTGGTCGCCGCTGCGCAGCACGGCCGGCACCTCCTGGCCGCGGAAGTTGGCCGGGCGTGTGTAGTGGGGGTGCTCCAGCAGCAGGGCACTGTGGCTCTCCTCCTCCAGACATGCGGGGGTGCCAACCGTGCCGCTCAGAAGTCGCACGACGCCGTTGATCACGGTCATCGCCGGCAGTTCTCCGCCGGTGAGCACGAAATCGCCGATCGACACCTCTTCATCGGCCAGGCAGCGGATCCGCTCATCGAAGCCTTCGTAATGGCCGCAGAGCAGCACCAACTGGTCGGACTCGCTGGCCCAGCGGCGCAGGTCGGCCTGGCGCAGCGGCTGGCCCTGGGGGGTCAACAGCAGCACCCGACGCCGCTCGAGAACCGGGATGGATTCGAAGGCGGCGAACACCGGTTCGGGCTTCAGCACCATGCCGGCGCCGCCGCCGTAGGGCTCGTCGTCCACCTTGCGGTAGCGGTCGGTGGCGAAATCGCGCGGATTGTGGGTGTGAAGCTCGGCGATGCCCGCCGCAAAGGCCCTGCCGATCACCCCCAGACCGGCGAGCAGGGCGAAGGCCTCCGGCACCAGGCTCACCACATCGAGGCGCAGCCCGCTCACGGGGGGCTGACCCTGCGGATCTCCGAGCAGAAACTGGCTTCGGCGGCGCCACCGTCGCTGCCGTGCACCACGCTGCTGCGCAACCGCAGATTCGGCTTGGTGAACCAGATCCGCTCCCGCCGCTCCCGGCCGGCCGCCTGGGTCACCAGCTCAAGGCTGCCATCGGGCCAGAGCTGCCAGCGGCCCAGGGGGGTGGAAGCCTCCCAGGCCAGCAGGCTGCCGTCGGCCTGGAAGCCGATCCGGCTGGTTTCCCCCAGGGGGGAGGTCACGGCCAGCCCGCCCAGGCTGCCGGCGCCGTTCGCCTCCAGATAGACCACCGCCAGCTCGCCACGCTCGCTGCTGTGCCAGGCGTCGCCGTCGGCATCGGTGTTGGTATCAGTATTGGCAGCGGCAGCGTCGCCCGGGGGCTGCTCCGGGCTGAACTGGCTGCGCAGCCCCATCCACTGGCCGGCACAGAGGGCCAGGAAGGCCGGCAGGGTGGCTGGCGGAAAGGCTGGTGCGGGAGCTGGGAGGGGGCCGGTCACGGCGGGTCGGCTGCGGGCGAGGCTTCCATCCTGCAGGAGGCTGGTTCAGGCGCCGCTGTAGCCCAGCTCCGCCAGCCGCGCCGCGCTGCGCCGCCAGTTCGGCACCACCTTGACGAACAGTTCCAGATAGACCGGCCCCTCGAACACCTTCTCCATCTGGTGGCGGGCTCCCGTGCCGATCTCCTTGAGCATGCGGCCCCCCTTGCCGATCAGGATGCCCTTCTGGCTGGAGCGCTCCACCAGCACCGTGGCCAGCACGGCGGTGCGCTTGCCGTCCTCGACGATCCGCTCGATCTGCACCGCCACCGAATGGGGGATTTCCTCGCGGGTGTGGCTGAGCACCTGCTCGCGGATCAGCTCCGAGAGCAGCAGCTGCTCCGGCTGATCGCTCACCGTGTCGGTGGGATAGAGGTGGGGGCCCGGGGGCAGCTGCATGGCCAGCGCCGCCACCAGCTCGGCGCAGCCGGCTCCGCTGGCGGCGCTGCAGGGGTGAAGGGAGGCGCTGAGTTCAGCCTGCTCCAGCAGCTCCCGGTAACTGGCCGCAAGGGCGTCGGCGTTGGCGGGATCAACGAGATCCTGTTTGTTGAGCGCCACCAGCACAGGTGCGCGGCAGTGGCGCAGCAGCGCGGCGATGAAGCCATCTCCCCGCCCAGCCGGTTCGCTGCCATCGACGAGCAGCAGCACCACATCCACTTCGCCGATGGCGCTCCGGGTGCTCTGCACCAGCCGCTCGCCGAGCAGGTGGTGGGGTTTGTGGATGCCTGGCGTGTCGAGCAGCACCAGCTGGGCGGCGGGGGTGGTGAGGATGGCGCGCAGCCGGTTGCGGGTGGTCTGGGGCACCGGGGAGGTGATCGCCACCTTTTCGCCCACCAGCTGATTCAGCAGGGTGGATTTGCCCACGTTGGGCCGGCCGATCAGGGCGACGAAGCCGGAGCGGAAGCCTGGGGCCGCTTCGATCGGCAGGATCGGCGCCGGCGGGATCGGCAGGTTGGGCTCCGGAGGCGTGGGATTGTCCATAACCTCAACAGTGCCAGCCCATCGATCCGCGATGCCGATGCCTGATCCCAGCTTTGCCCAGGCGATGGAGATCACGGCCCATTGGATCGGCCTTTGGGAGGGCGGCGAGCTGAGCGACGAGGTGCTGGCCGAGCGGGTCGGGGAGCTGGTGGCCAGCCGCGATGGGGCTCGGGGCTTTTTTGTGGTGGCCCTGGCGGGGGATTCCGCCTTGTTGGATCGCTTGCCCGAGCCCCTGGCCCAGGCGTTGCGCCTGGCAGGTGCGGGCGTGGTGGATCTGACGGCGCGCAATCTGGCGATGAGCACGGCGATGGCCGTACAGCACGGCCGCCAGGGGGATGATCAGCAGCAGGGACGCTCGGAGCGGGTGCAGCGCCGTTGCGCCGAGTTGCTGCAGTGGCTGGATCCCACCCTGGTGGCGCAGCGGCTGGAGGTGCTGCTGGAAGCCACTGGCGGCAGCGGTGAGGATGTGGCCTTCCTGCAGCGCTGGGGCTACGACCAGGAGCAGACTGAGGCGATTGCCGCGGCGATCAGGGCGCTGGGCCGTGGTGACTGAGGCCCAAGGCTGTGGGAAGCAATCAAATGATTCATCATCCAGTCTTGATGCCAAGGAAAAGCTTTCTTGGATTTCGGAGCTGGTCTCGGGAAGTGACTTGCTGAAGTTGGGATCGGCGGGGTACTGTTAATTCCCGGCCGCTGGGGCAAGGTCGCCAGCGGCCGGGCTGTCGATGGGCTCAGGGGCTGCTGGCAGGGCGGCGGTGGAGCTGCGCTCGATCTGTGCCGGTAGGGGCTCGAGGCTCACCACGGCAGCCACCACCTTGCCGGGCTCCGGCAGTCGCTGCCGCCGCGACCAGTCTTCGATGTCTTGTAGGGCCGCCGATGCGGCAGGACGCCTCAGCACCTGTACGGTCCCATCGGCGTGGATTGCCACCGGCACCTGCTCGCTGCTGCGGATCCGCAACGAGGGGACATGAACCATTTGGGATTGCTGCACCACCGGCTGCGTGGCAGGCGCTGGGCCAGCTGCTCCCAGTTGACGGATCGCTTGCCGCATCGGCTCACGCCATTCCAAGCTGAGCGGCGCCAATGGATCTCCACTGGCCTGCCAGCGAGCCCGCTCTGATCGGGCCAGCACCGGCATCGGTGCTTCCTGGAGTGAGGCAAGGCTGAGTGGTCCGCCCAAAAGCTCTGCCGGTGTGAAGCCCCCGGGAAGCAACGGCCTGAGAATGCCCAGGATGTCGCCGTTAAGGGAATTCGCCACCGGCGTGCCGGGGTTGCTCATCTGCTGTGATCGTTGGGTTGATGAGCCGGCAACGTTGTCGGTCTTGAGCATCGCTGCCCCATTGGCCAGGGTTGGACCGCTTGCCGTTTGCAGGGCGGAGGGATGGGGCTTCAGGTCCAACAGATCATCGGTGTGCAACAGGACTTCCATGGGATCCCTGGCCCGCTCACCCCAAGACAGTTTGGTGGGTTGGACTGGCTGGACTGGTTCGGACAGACGCCGGGCTTGGTTGCGCTGGTCGATCGCATCGACCAGCAGCGCTGGTAACCAGAGCAGCTGGATGAGTGAAGCAAAGCCCACAGCCCGAAGGGTCGAGGGAAAGGAAGTGTTCATTCGGGGACGCCTGGGGAAGGGACAGGAAGAACAGTTCGGGAAAAGAGCCGGGAGATCAACAGCGGTTGGTGCCGTTGTTGTTGCCGAGAGAGCAGTAGATGGTATAGAAGTTGAGTGCTTGGCCTAGAGGTGCGATCACCTGATTCATCACATCCACGGTTTTGCCGTAGAGGCTTCTTGGCACAATTACCGAATCCCCTTCTCGGAGGGGCGGGTTGAAGGCATTGGAGACCCCCTGGTTATAGTTCAATGAAAAGGTTTGGCGAGAAACGCTGCCGTTGCGGTTTATTCTCACCAACTCCACATTGTTTTTCCTCGCACGCCAGTCCGTCGGGCCGCCTGCCTTGAGAATGGCCTGCACCAAAGGGGTGTTCGCCTTCACTTGAAGGGGTCCGGGGCTGCGGACCTCCCCGATGATGTTGACGTTTATGGTCTGTGGAGAGAGGTTGATGGCCCCGAGCGCGATCACCTCCTCAGGCAATGGATCCTGAGCGCGGGCCACGGTGATCGTGTCACCGTCAAACACAAACGGATTCTGGCTGAGGTTCCCGTTCTGCAGAAGCCTGGCCAGATCAAGGGTGACCTGCTTGACCTCATTCGATAAACCTGGAAGCTTGCGTCGCAGGCTGACCGAGCGGATGTTCGAGTTCAAAGTGATCCCACCGGCCTTCTGGATCGCCGACACCACGGTGGGGAGGCCTGGATTTCCGGCGCCGGCCACACCTGCAACGGCCGAGGCCTCACCCACTGCAGAAAGACTGTATAAACCGGGGGTTTGAACTTCCCCAAGAACGGTGACCTGCATGGCCCGGGGCTGACTGAGGGACAGAGTCAGCTCGGGGCGGATCAGGAAACGCCCGTAGAGCTGGGTGAGCCACTGGGTGGCCTGGCTGATCGTCAGGCCCGTGAGCTGGGCGGAGCCGAGCAGGGCCAGGGAAGCGGTGCCGTCATTGAGGATCTCGAGGCTGCCACCGTAAGCTTGGGCGCTAGGGTCGAGCATCTGCAATTGCAGCCTGTCGCCTGGGCCAAGAATATAGACATCTTGTTGAACAGGAGCTGGCTGGATCACGTCAGCCGAGGTGCCGAACCCCTTGCTGAAAGGAGATGAGGGAATAGCGCCTACCACAGGCACCACGGAGAGTGGAGATATCGCGATGATGAGAAGAAGCTTCAGACGCCTGAATCTCCGAGCCATAGCAACTTGGTACCAAAACATTTCTGCCAATGGTTGGACACCCCATTGTAGGTGTAACCTTACACCAGTTCTGAGGGAGACCTGGTGCTGACGGAGGCTGGATCCCCCACCCCCAATTCCCCTATTGGCTCAGGCTCTGCCTCGCCGACGCCACTGTCCCCCTTGGCGGCAAGGCAAGCCGAGGAGAGGCAAAATGGCTCGTTCGTCAAGCTGTTCCGAATCCTGAAAAGGCGGCGGACACTTTTCCTACTCGTCTTTTCTATAACAACGGCTTTGTTGGCAGGCAATGCCTTGAGGCAGAGGATTTTTTCGCCTATCTATGTCGGTGAATTCCAGCTGCTCGTTACTGATCCCCTGGCGAATGATGGTGCTTCCAGCCCGAGTGCGGGCGTGGTCGAATCTCTTGCCAGGACAACAACAGTGGGGAATACGGACATTCCAACCCTCATTCAGCTGCTCAATAGCCCTGTCGTACTCAAGCCGATTGCGCAGTCCCAGGATGTTGCCTTGGGCACCCTGATCGGCAATCTTGAGATCTCAAGCACCCTCGAAAATGAGGAAGGTGTGTTGAGGGTACGTCTACGCTGGACGGATCCTGTTCAGGGCCTCAAGATCCTCACGGCCCTATCCGATAGCTACCCGAAGTATGCCCTGGTTCAGCGTCAGCAGAAGCTGGGACAGGGACTGGAGTTTCTAGGGGAGCAGGCACCAGCGCTTCAGAAGAGGGTGAACGCACTCCAGCGAAACCTCAAGGAGTTTCGTGAGTCCAACAATTTCCTTGAGCCCCTTGCTCAGGGGGGGAGCATTATCTCCACCCGGGATGGTCTGTTGAACCAACTGCGTTCCCTCCAGGTGGGACAAGCGGAACTGGAAACCCAGCTCGCTTCAGCCCGCTCCGGAAAACTGGTTACCATTCCCAGTGGATCCCCATCGGGGAATCAAGGCCCCGGTCAGGGAAGCCCCACTGGGGCCAGCCCCCAGCTCGGCTTGTCGACCAATCCCCGTGCTGATTCTTTGGCACCTCCGAGCAACACGGTGACCACCCCCCAGCAGCAACTCGCCCAACTGGATCAGCAGATCGCCACCGCCCGGGCCACCTTCAAGTCAGATTCCCCGCAGCTCCAATCACTCCTGGCACAGCGCAACAGGATCAAGCCATTGGTGCAGAGCCAATCGATCGATCAGCTGAGCAGTCAGCTCTTCGCCAACAAGGCCCAGCAAAACGAATTGAATCGTCAGATTTTACTCTTAAATAAGAATTTTCAGCAGAACCCCGAGGAAATTCGAAAATACAATCAACTTCAACAGAAGATCGATGTTGCTCAAGCCAATTATATGTCTTATATTCAGGCGAGGGAGAACTTCAGGCTTGAAGTTGCCAAGCAAACGGTTCCATGGCAGGTTATCTCACCCCCTCAATTTCAGGATGTGCCTGTTGAGCCCAACCTTCCTCGGGAGTTTTTCCGGGCCATTCTGCTCGGGCTTATTTTGGCCATTGCAGCAGTTCAGCTGCGTGAAAGAACAGACAATTCATTTCACACCCCCGGTGAAGCAGAGAAGGAATTAGGCCTGCCTGTCTTGGGCTTGATACCCTACATCCAGCTGATTTCAAGTGATTCACTCATGAAAAGCTTGAAGGAGCTTCCTGGTTCTGAGCGTTTCGCTATCAAGGAATCGCAGAGAAGCCTGTTCACAACTTTTAGGCATCTCGGGGCTGATCGCAAAATTCGATTGGTGGTCATCACATCCACCATCCAAGGGGAAGGAAAATCAACAGCAACTACATTCTTCTCTCATACACTTGTAGAATTGGGCCTTCGTGTTCTGATCGTTGATGCGGACCTGAGAATTCCTTCGCAGCACAAGCACTTGGGTGTGGATAATACCAAAGGCTTTTCAGACTCCCTTTGCGAAACGGATCATGAGATTGGTTATTACATCCATGAGATTAATGAGAATCTCTTTCTTCTCCCTGCAGGGTCACGGGCTCCCGATCCAGCTCGACTATTCAATTCAAAACGATGCGCGGAGGTAATCCAGGAGATTCGTGAGCTGCCTGGCTACGATCTAGTTATCTTTAATACCCCACCTTCGCTTCTCCTTTCTGATTCAGTTCTTTTGGGTGAGAAAGTTGACGGAATTCTCTATCTGGTCGGACTAGGAAGAGTTGGCCGAGAAATGGTGCCTCAAGCCATCAAGCGACTCAAGCTAACGGGTATTGATATCTTGGGATTAATTTGCAACCAGGTAAAAAAACCCACTCACCTTAATGATTATGGCTATGAATACGGCTATAAGTGCAATTACTCATACTCTCGATACCACGATACCTACTCTAGAACAAGCGAACCAAGCCAAGGGGAAGACGATCAGGAGTACCCATCGAAAACTCCTGTGAGTCCTTTGATTGCTGGGCAAGGATCCTCTATTGGGAATGGATCCTCGGGACGTGCGGCTTGGCCTTTGGGTGTTGGTAGTATCCTGGAGAGGATTAATCAATGGTTCCACAAGTAATTCCTGTGATGAAGATTATTACTTGATGATCTCTGCAAGCAATTCTAGATGTTCATAGAGCGGGTTGGCTTCAGGATGGACCTCCCGAACGGCCTCAATAGCATTGACAACTGAAACTCCTTTGATCAAGCCCACATGGGCAATCGCCAGGAGGGCTGCTCTTTCTTGGCCGGCCCAGCAGTGTAGATAAAGGGGTGGATATTGATCCATTAGCCCACGAGAAACATTGATGGCTTCTTGTAAGGTCGACTTGAGGAGCAACTCTTGATGGCGGTGGTCAGGAAAGGATACGCGTCCATGAACAATTTCATAGTCAGGGCTGGGAAGGTCTTGCTCTTCCTCAAGATAACAACAGCTGAAACAGGAATGAAAACCTGCCTGTTCCAGGGCTTTCCAGTGGCCTTCCGTGCGGGGCGCTGGGCCTATTCCCAGGCGGTTGGGTAGGATCCAGCTGAAGTTAAAGGGCTTAATCTGGTTGCGGAATTGTGAAAAGATGGACAATCTCTAATCTTCCCCTGGAGAGTTTGGAGTGGATACTGGCTTGTCAGAACATCTGCATTATCGATGCAAGGAGGTGCTGGGAGACTGTTCTGGGACGTTGAGACTACTTGTGGATGGTTGATACTCTGGAACAAGGGCATGGATCAAGCTGAGGGCCCCTTTGACATTCCAGTTGGTCAGTTCTTGATCCAGTTTGTCGAGTAGCGGCTTCAACTCCTTGGTGGGATGCCCTGGATTTTGGGCTCGGCGGATCAGGGGATGGCAGGTTGCTTCGTCTGTGGTGTTAATCAGGAGTTCTTCAAAGAACTTTTCTCCAGGTCTTAATCCGGTAAACCTGATTTCGATGTCACCATTGGGGTGTTCCCGGTCGCGCACACTAAGCCCGGAGAGTTCGATCATTTGACGAGCCAGATCGGCAATCTTCACCGGATCACCCATGTCAAGGAGGAACAGATCGCCACCTTTGGCCATACCCGAGGACTGAAGCACCAACTGTACAGCTTCAGGGATGGTCATAAAGTAGCGAGTGATCGCCGGATGGGTCACCGTGATCGGTCCACCGTTCTTGATCTGTTGATGAAACAGGGGGATGACGGATCCTGATGAGGCCAGCACATTGCCGAATCTGACCATTGAGAAGATCGGCCCACCGCCCATGCATGCCTCCACCGTTTGTGCGGCTTCCTGAATCATTAATTCGCAGATTCGCTTGCTTGCCCCCATGAGATTGCTCGGACGTACCGCTTTGTCCGTGGAGATCAGAACCACCCTTTTCACTTGTGTACTGAGGGCAGCGTGGATGACAGCAGAGGTGGTCCTCAGATTGTTGGCCATGCCCACACACAGATTCGCCTCGACAATCGGTACATGCTTGTAGGCCGCCGCATGATAAATCGTGTTAACATGATATTTTTTGCAAAGGAATTCAAGATAATTCCTGTCGGATGCATCCCCCAGTACGGCAACGCATTGAGTGCCCGCGTCCAGCTGGCCGGAGAGTTCCTTGTCCAGGTTGTAGAGGGCAATCTCAGCTCGCTCCACCATCACCAAGGTTCTGGGGCCGAGCCGTTGGATCTGGAGACACAGCTCTGTTCCAATCGACCCGCCTGCTCCCGTGACCAGCACCGATTGCCCTCTCACCCCAACCGCCAGCAGGTGGGGATCCGGCGTTGAGGGGTCCCGGCCGAGCAGATCTTCGATCGAGACAGGCTTGAGATCATCGACAACCTTTTCGGCTGTCGCCAATTGGCTCAGGGAGGGGATCGCCAGCACCTTGAGGCCAAGCTCGGTTAATTGTTCAACCAGTTGGCGTTTGTGATTCCGGCTTAGCGAGGGAATGGCCAGTAGAACTTGCTCGATCCGGAACTTCTCAATCAAGCTTTTCAGCTGCAAGGGCGACTGGATCTTGAAACCCATCAGCTTGCGGCCATGGAGACTGGAATCGTCGTCGAGGAAGCAGATCAGTTTGAAACGATCATCGTTCTCCAGAGCCTTGTAGAGGCTGGCCCCGGTTGGACCAGCCCCATAGATCAAGGTGGGGCTGGCGACTGGAGTGTTGCGATTCTGAGCTCGCAGTTGGAGCGTTTTGGATCGCTCCAACTGCGAGCTCAGAATATCGCGGATCAAAATTCTGCTGAGGATCGCGCCTGTCGTGAACAACAGGAAAAAGAGGATCCAAAACGTGCTGGATGGTTGCGGTGTTTTAGCCAGGCTTGTGATAAAAGACAAGGCTGCCGTCAGGAGGAGTGCCCTGGGCACCAGGGTATAGAGGGAGTGACTGCTTGAATATCGAGTCAGGCCTTGATACCAGCCGCTGATCCATAAAATGAAAATCCCGAAGATAATCGCGTAGGGCAGCAACAAGAGAAGGCTGATAAAATAATGGCGGAACTGGGCTAGATTCTGGTTGAAGCGAAGGTAGAACGCCCCGATGAAACTGAGGGTGATCAACCCTCCATCAAGGAGAGCAAGCAGCGCTCTGCGCAGCCCGGTGGGAGCACTGAGAGTTTGCTGAACGGGGCCTTTCAACTTACGAACCCAGACGTTTGAACATTGCGTAACCACAGAATGAACCAGTCCGATTGATGTTTCTGCTGACAACTAGGCTATCTTAGGGGAGCCTGAAAGGAGCTGATACACAATACTCTAACCACAAACCTAAAACCATGTCGAGTATCATAATGCAGGTCATCCCCACCAGCCCGTTTGTCAGGAAGGCGATACCGCCCAGGGCAGTCGCGCCCAGGTAGAGTCCAGCCACGCGCCCATGGGGCCACCCCGCCTGATACAGGCGCTGGAACAGGTGGAGGCGGTGGGCCTGAAAAACGGGCTGTCCACCCGCTGCCCGGCGCAGCACGCAGATCAGGGCATCGGCCAGCAAGGGAAATCCAACCAGCAGGAGCCCCAGGGCTGTGGCTGGATCCGTCGCCTGCAGCACCGTTCCTGCGAAGACGGCCCCCAGGAAGGTGCTGCCCACATCGCCCATGAACACCTTGGCCGGGCTCCAGTTCCACACCAGGAAACCCAGCAGGCCCCCCACCAGGCTCCAGGTTGCCGTCGCCCTGAACTGAAGGGCCGCCACGGCGAACACCACCGCCAGGCAGCCCGCCACCAGGCCGTCGAGCCCATCCATGAAGTTGATGAAGTTGATCACAGCCGTGGCGGCGATCAGCACAATCGGCAGCAGCCACCAGGGAAGGGCCAGGGAGGCCACGCTGAGCAGGGCGAGGCTGGTGACCGTCTGGACCCCGTAGCGAAGCGCGGCTGGCAGATCGTGTTGGTCGTCGAGGAAGCCGGTGAGGGCCAGGGGCGCGCAGATCAGGGGCAACCAGCTCAGCCGGGCGGCGGCCCCGGGGGCTGCCGAACCGTCACCGCCCACGGCTAAAACCAGGGCCAGGCCGCACGTCACGACCACGAACGCCACCCCGCCCCCACGGGGTGTTGCCACCTGATGGGAGCTGCGGGCGTTGGGTTGATCGAGCAGGCGCCGGCGCAGCTGCGGCAGCAGGGCGCCCAGCAGCCCCCAGCTCAGCAGGGCAGAAAACACCGTCAACGGCCAGGCGGCCTGGGGGATGTGGAGCCATGGCAGCGGAAGAGTCACCGGGTTCAGGGGACCAACGGGTGGAGGGGGAAGGGTTCCGGCGGCCGTTGCAGGAGCTGATGGGCGGCCATGAAGCCGCTCAGATCGGCGCCCATCCGCAGCACCGCCTCAAAGCGCTTTGGTGACACCAGCAGCAGGGGCGCCGCGAGGGCGTAGATCAGGCGAGCCGGCACGGGAATCAGGCTGGTTCGGCCACCACGGTTGGCAAGCCGCTGCAGGCGCTCAAGCATCTCCTGGTAGCTCAGGGTGTCGTCGCCGCCGACCGGCAGATGGCGGGGCAGATCGGCGGAGCCCCCACCCTCGGCCAGGGCTCGGGCGAGGTGCAGGGCCACCGCCGCCAGCTGGCTGCAATGGATCGGCTGCCGCAGGCCGGTGGGCTTCGGCACCGGCACCAACGGCAGGTGTTTCAGCAGCGGAATCAACTGGCTGAGGTTGCGATCGGTGTAGGTCCCACTGCGGCCGTAGATCAGGGTGGGAGCGAGGATCTGACAGGTCAGGCCATGGTGCTCACAGCTGGCTTGGAGCAAGGCTTCGGCCTGGCTGAGCCGCCGCACCAGGGCTCGATCGAAGCCGTTGCTGGCGTAGCGCTTGGTGAGCACCGACGAGGAGGAGCAGGCCACCACCCCCTGCAATCCCATGCTCCAGGCGGGTTGTGCGGCAAGCTGCCGGGCCAGGTAGGGCGCCAGGTGCCAGATCGGCGCGAAGCTCACGGCCACCAGCGGCTCCCCCTCTTGGGAGGGATCGGACCAGGCGGCTGCAGCGGCAGACGGCGCGCTGAGATCGCAGAAATAGAAGGGCACGGCCGGGTGGTCGGGCGGTTGGCGGCGACCCGCCACGGACAGCGCCAGGCCCTGGTCGCCGATGGCCTGGCGAAGACAGGCATCGCCGGCGGGGGTGGTGGCCCCGAAGATCAGCAGTCTGGGCATGGCTCGGCCTCCTTGCGTGCGGGCAGCCCGCGCAGCCTTGACCTGACGGCGCTTCCGGCCCGTTGCAGATAGCGGAGCAGGAAGGGGCACCACCAGAGCAGCCCGAAGGCACGCCGGTAGGCACGCCGAACCTCCTGCAGGCGGCGCCGATGCTGAACGCCGCTGATGCCAGCTACGGCCATCTGGACCAGCTCCACCGGCAAGAGCTTGACCCTCAGCCCCGGGAATCGGGAAAGCTCCAGGAAGTAGTCGAGGTCGGCGGAGAGCCGAAAACCTGGGGTGTAGCACGCCAGCCGTTGGCGCGAGCCGGGGCCGATCAGGGTGGCCTGGTGGGGTGGGGTGGAGCCCAGGAAGAGCGACAAGCGGTAGGAGTGACGCCAGCGGAAGGCGGTGCGGCGGCCCGGCACCGGTTCGCCGTTGGCGTCCAGGGAGGCGTAACGCCCTTGCCCCACCAGCAGATCGCAGGCGGTGCTGGCGGCGGCGGCCTGCTCCAGGGCCGTCGGGCTGGCGGCCCAGTCGTCACTGCCCCAGAACAGCAGCCAATCGGAGGGGTTTGCCTGGGCGAAGCCCTGGTTCATCGCCCCGAAGATCCCCGGCGTGGCGGGATCCTGCTCCTGCCAGCTGAAGCGCTGATCCGACGCGCAGAGCTGCTGGAGACAGGCGCGGTGCTCGGCGCTTGAGGGCCCGTCGATGAACAGCACCCGCCAGTGGGGAAAGGTCTGGGCCCGCAGGGAGGCCACCAGGCGCGGCAGGAGAGAGTGGGAATCGAGGGTGGGAACAACGATGAGGATCGATGGAGCCGGCGCGGACTCCCTGGCCTGCCGCTGCCCCACCGGCACGGCCGGGTTGCCCGCCATGATCTGGCCCGGGGCAACCCTGCCGGAGGCCACGGCACCCAGCCCGATCACCGCGGCTTCTCCCACCTCAGTCCCGGGAGCCAGAGAGGCCTTGGCGCAGATCCAGGCTTCTGCGCCGATCTGGATGGGGCCCAGGGTCAGGTCGAAGCCCGGGCTGCGGTAGTCGTGGTTGCCGGTGCAGAGGAAGGCCCCCTGGGAGAGGCAGACCCGATCCGCCAGCGTCACTGGCGCAAGGTTGTCGATCCAGACGTTCTCTCCAAGCCAGCAGTGATCGCCCACCACCAGCCGCCAGGGAAACTTCACCCGCAGGCGGGGTTTGAGGCGGCAGCCGTTGCCGATCTGCGCCCCGAAGGAGATCAGCAGCCAGCGGCGCCAAGGGGTTCCCGGCAGCTCCGAGGCGAGCAGCACCTGACCGACCAGCAGCCAGAGCGTCTGCTTCCAACGCGGGGCACCGGGCGACCAGTCGTTTGGCAGCCGGTAGTTCGCCAGGTCCTGCATCATCGGCTTGATCCGGCCAGCAGCCGGCGGTAGAGCTCCCGGGTCTGCTTGGCCACCTGGACCCAGCTGTAGTTGCTGCGCACCAGGCCTTCGCCCGCCTCCCCCATCTGGGCAAGCTCGAGGTCGCCAGCGGCGAACAGCCTGCCCAGGCCCACCACCAGCTGGGCCCCATCGGCGGCCACTGGCCAGGCGGCGCCGGCGCCGAAGGCCTCCGGCAGGTTGCAGGCCGGGCTCAACAGAGCCGGCAGGCGCCAGGCCATGGCTTCCAGGGCCGCCATCGGCAGCCCTTCGCTGAAACTGGGCAGCACGAAAGCGGAGGCCCCGGCGAGGCAGGCGTTCTTGGCATCGCCGAAGCAGGGTCCGAGCACCAGGCAGCGTTCGACCCCCTCAGTGCTCACCCGGGCGGCCAGGCTTCCCCCATCGCCATAGCCCACCAGGGCCAGCCACCAGCCAGCTCTGGCGGCGGCCGTCGCCAGCTGGCTCCAGGCTTCCAGCAGGGGCCCGATGCCTTTCTTCGGATGGAAGCGGCCCAGAAACAACAGCACCCGATCGCCCCGGTGCACCCGATCGCTCCAGGGAGGGGCGGGAAGCGGTTGACTTCGATCGGGGATCGCCACACCATTGGGGATCACGGTGATCGGGGTGGCCAGCCCGAGGGCGGCCATCGCCTCGGCTTCGGCCGGACAGAGGGCCTGGAGGGCATGGGCGGTTTCAAGAGCTCGTCGTTCCCACAGCTGCCACACCAGGCGCTTCTTCCAGCGACTGTTGGCCCGAGCCCAGGGGTCGAGCATGCCATGGGGCGCGATCAGCAGCGGCAGGCCCGAGGCGGCCAGGGCTGGGGCGATGCGGGTGGGGCTGCGCCAGAGGCCGTGGATGTGGAGAAGATCAGGGGCCGCCGTGCAGAGTTCACGGCGAAGTCGTCGATCGCGGCGAAAGCCTTTGAATCGATCAGCCGTGACCCATCGTGCCTCAAGGCCAGCCTGCCGCTGGGCTGCCACCAGTTCGGCCACGGCAATGGCGATGCCACCATCGGAGGCACCGGCACTGTGGCTGATGTGAATGACATTCACATCAAGGGGAAGAGCCTGAAGTCGGCGGACCGGAGCCGCGGCCATAGAGCCAGAAAAGCGGCCAGACGGTAAAACCGAACAGCATCACCACCAGCGGAAGATAGCCCCGGCTCACCACCACGTAGAGAAAGCATGCTGAAAGAATATAGATACACTGGGCGAAAAGTTCGTGTCGTCGGAGCAGAAACCAGTTCCAGAGACATCGCATCAACCAACCCAGGAGCACACTGAGGCCGATCAGTGATGGCCAACCCGCCATGAGATAGTATTCAGCATAGTTGAGAATGGCCGATCCAGATGCACGGTTGGCACTGCCATAAAAAGCAGCTGTTGCGTTCGTGACGTATTCGGCGGATTGCTTGTCTGGGTAGAATTCTCGAGGAATAGGAAACAGCAGGGTGGCAACCAGGGGATCAACACCTACAAACGGATATCCTTTGGGAGTGGTCTGCATCACGCCGCCAGTAGTGAAGAATACACCGCTCTCCACTAACCCTGAGTCGAAATAGTCCTGGGCCGTTCGGCCTTCAAGCGACGATGTATTCAAGCCCTGTCCATAGTCCCTGGAGAGTCCAATCAATCCTGAAACCAGAATTAAGACCACCACCGCTGCCGCCACCACCGCAATCCCAGGACGTTGGCGTCGTACGAGGAACCAGAGCAGAACCATGGGCCCCACCAGGATCGCAAGGCGCCATCGGAAGCCCAGGGAGGTGTAGATCCCCACGGCAATCAGCAGCCATCCGATCAGGGCCGGCGTATGGCGACGGGTGCGAACCCAGCTCGCCCAGATGAGAATGATCCCAGGGATGAGGAGGTTCACCGCATAGGCGAAGTAGTTGGCGATCGCCCCCAGATCCAGGCCGGTCTCCTGCTGGACTGCGGCGTCGGCGACGGGGCTGATCAGGCTGAAGATTCTCCACCCAACCACACAGGTGAACATGACCAGACCCAGCACGCAAAGCAGGGTTCCCAATCGATGCAATCCCTCGGGCTCGGGATCGAGCAAAAAATGCTTCTGGAATCGTGGCGTGTCTAACTGATTGAAGCCCACCAGCACCGAGGCGTAGAACACAACTGCCCCACCCCAACCCCATATCATCGCATCGCGAATGTTGATGCCCCGGTCGAACCATTCACCTTTGGCCAGGGCCAGAAGCGGCCCTAGCAGGCAGTAATAGGACAGCACCATCGCCAGGATGATGGTGGGCGAATAGATCTCGATCCAGTCAGCGCTGCCCAGGGCCCGCTGCACCTGCCAGCCAATCAGGAGGATCAGGCCACCCACCAGGAGGAATTCATCGAGGCTGAGCTGGCTGGGATCGGTCATGGCTGGTGGCTGAGCAAACGGGCCAGAAGCGCACCATGGCGGGCCTGGCTGTGTTGTTTGGGGTGTGTCGTTCGGGCCCAGGCCACCGCTTGCGCCAGCCCCTCAGCAAAGCTTCGCGGATCGAATCTTTTCAGTTTTTGGCACCCGGCTGCCACCATCATTGAACGTTCGCTTCTTGATTGAGCTTCAGCCTGATGCAACAGTGCCGTGAGGACCTGGGGCTGTTCGGGGTCGAACACCCACCCAGAAACCCCTGGATCGATCAGATCCATGCAGCAGCCGCAATTTGCGCTCACGATCACCGGCAGACCGGCGGCCATCGCCTCATTCACGACCAGGCCCCACTGGTCGCTGTGGCTGGCCAGCACAAAGCACGAGGCCCGGCCGTAGGCCTCCTGGAGGGGTTCCAACTGCAGGAAAGGGTCGATGCGAACACGGCTGGGATTGGGCAGGCAGGCAATGGCGGAGCGGATTTCCAACTCCAGTGGGCCGGCACCGATCAGGCGGAGTCCCCAGGATCCCCCCTGTTGCTGGTAGGCCCCGAAAGCAGCCAGCAAGCCACTGTGGTTTTTCTTCGCCACGAAGCGGCTGACACACAGGAAATGGGGATTGGAGAGAATGGGCAGGTCGTGGAGCTGGTGGCTGCGGGCACGCTCGGCCCCAGCCGCAAACGCCCCGTTGTCCACCACATCCCAGGGCTGAAAGATGCCAGGAGCTGGAAAATCCAGGGTTTCCAGGTAGGCGCGGCTTTCGCTGCCGGCCACCAGGGCCGCTGCATAGCTGTGCAACAGTTGCCGCTTGAGCCATTCCTTCGGCCAGGTGCGAGGTTCGTCGCGCTGGCGGCTGTCGGAGATCAGCACCACCGGGATGCCCCGGCGATGGGCCTGCCAGATCAGGCGGTGGTAGGCCCGGTCCAACCACCCTGTGGTCACGACCACCGCCGGTTGGAGGCGGTTGAGCAGGGCCTGGAGTTGCCGATCCAGCAGCGGATTGGCGGCATCCCGATCGGGATCGGCAGCGCCCCGGAGCTGGTGCCTGCAATAGTTCCCCTTCGGCGTAAATTCCCAGGGATACTCCTGGCTGGCCGGGCGCGTTTCCAGTACCTGGAGGTCCATCAATGCTGTCGCCGCCTGGAACCGGATGTCGTGATAGGGGCCGATGCGGTGCAGTGCTGCTAGCACTGTGATTCGCCGAATTGAGGCTACAGACGCTTCCAACGTCAGCGATCTATGTGATGTTCTAACTGATCCCATCCATTTGTGTAAAAAGCATTCAACATGTTCATTGATCACGCCTCGTTTGCTGGGTCAATCGTAGCAGTTGAGGTAAAATCCGAGTAGGCAGGAACTGCTCCGCTTGGCGCCTACAACGTTGGCGCTGCTCTTCTCTCTGGCTGGGCGTGAAGCCCAGCGCCTTGCAGCAAGTAGCAGTGATTGAATCAGCCGAAGCCGGGTTAAACAAAAGGGCGCCTCGAAAAATCCCTCAACACCAATGACAATCCTCAGTTAGCACGATACAATCTATAGAGTTCAACGTAGCTGAATGGGACAGCGTGGATTCTGG
>Ga0247838_1003615_pt1 | contig 17582 bp, 18 predicted proteins | sample LaCruzMarch2015__5_FD_189097 | JGI IMG/M metagenome (GOLD analysis project Ga0247838, IMG submission 189097) | Freshwater microbial communities from meromictic Lake La Cruz, Castile-La Mancha, Spain - LaCruzMarch2015_15m | ecosystem: Environmental > Aquatic > Freshwater > Lake | place: Spain... | reverse complement strand
AGGTAATGCTGCGGCAAGATAAAAAAATATATGGCTATGTCTTTGCCTCACATTTCATGGCTTTCTGCAGTAGCTATTGCGCTTAGCAGCATCACAACACCTGTTGCTGCCGCTGAATTCAAGGTGCTTTCTGTGGGTGATGGCGACACCATCCGCGTTACTGGTTCCAGCGGCACAAACAAAACCACAGTGCGTTTGGCTTGTATCGACGCGCCAGAAACCAGCCAAGCCCCCTATGGCAATGATGCTCGTCAGGCACTGCAGGCAGATTTATCAATAGGTACTGAGGTTTCACTACGCACAAAGGCAACCGATCGCTACGGGCGCACAGTGGCTGAGGTCCTCAGGGGCAACACAAACATCAACCAAGCCCTGGTGGCAGCAGGTGCTGCTTTTGTTTATTGGCAATACATAGAAGGCTGTGACCGTGAAACCTATTCACGATTAGAAAATGAAGCACGCTTAAAAAGTCTTGGTGTATGGGCAGTGCCTGGCGGTATCCAACGACCTTGGGATTACAGACGAGGTAGGAAGAGTGGCAGTGGTTCCAACAACCCATCAAGCGGCGTTGCAAGGCCTGGTCAAAGTGGTGGCAGATATAGGTGCAAGCAAATAGGTAACTGGGCAAAAGCGCAGGAATTACTCAAACAAGGCCACACATACCTAGATGGCGACGGTGATGGGGAAGCTTGTGAGGGGTTGAGGTAAGCAACAAAAGATAATTTAAATACTTACATGACTTATTCAAGTCTCCTAATTAAAGAAGTTTGGCACGTAATTTAAATTCGTTATGCTGCAACAGAGCGATTGCGGGGTTGTGATAGCAATTTGAAAACAGCTATCAGGCTTGCATGGCCGAACTGAGTAACCGTGGATTGTTCGTCATTGGTAAAAGCAGAAGTGGATCGGTATCTCTTGCTGGGAAAGACAAGGTAAGGGGAGCAGGTCCATCCGAACCGGCCAAGCGATCAAGGGCGAACCTTACAAGCAATGAAAGTCCGGCCGCTCCCTTAAACAGGCGTTTCGGGTAATCGATGACTGCCCTCGTATTGATTAAAGTACAAAAAATATCTAAAGAGATAATTATGTTATTAAAAAGCATTGAAAATAAATAAAGTGCATAAATAAAGCTTGCTTAATCTTATTGATTTATACGTAAGATATAAACATTTACTGTATAAGCGGCAAAGCAAAGGTGTGTAGTAATATTAGCTGCAATTAGCTTTTCGATTTAGCCCTTTCCAGTTGCCCATCCGCACCAGTCATATATGCTTTTGGTGTTGTCAATTGCGCCTCTACCTGCCCGGTTCATCTGCGTCTTCCTAGCATAGCTATCATAAGCTCTGACTATTTTTATGACTGCTGTTGCAGCCTCATCCCGGGTGCCTTTTAGACCGTCGCAAGCTTTATAAATACCTTCGTCACACAAGCCCATACAACCATTAACGGGCAAAACATCAATCTGACTAATAATCAATACCGATAAGGTAAGGACAAATATTTTTGATGTTCGTGCTTTTTCTGTTTTGTTGAGTTTTAGTAAAGACATAAAAACATGGACTCAGCAGACAGTATACACAGCCGCCAGCATAATACGTGTTGGAAGGTCAATGGGAGCTATTAAATCGCATAAATATTTCCACTTTTTATACGTAACGAAAGATCTGATAATTATTAAATAATTCAATTAAATAGATGCATACAGTACATGCTTGTATTTAGGGGAATCTTAAATATCCTTTCGGTAATCATAAACAAGCCATTTGCCTTGATTTAACTTTAATTCATATACCCATGATTGAGTTTTTCTGCCTGATTTAGAGCTATCAATTCCATTAGGTGTTCGGAGCTCAAGATCCTCTATAATTTGAACAGTGATATGAGCACGATCTGGAAATTGGCGAAACTCAGAAGAGCCTAAGATCAGTAGTTCTTTATAGTAATACGAATAGTTATTTGAGCGTAGCCACTCAATGGAACCCCCTGGCTTCGTAATATCTGAGTACAGGGGGCCAGGATTTACAATATAGCTTTGCAATGCTGAAATATCAAATGGTGAGGAGAAAATAGTTTTCTTATAAGCAAGCCATGACTCAACTAATTGACGTGCTTTAGCAGCATCAAGTACCGTTAAATTGGGTGCAGACGAAGCAGATGTAAACGGCGAATTAGGAACAACTGGGGATTGCGTTGAACCTGCGGATGGAAAACCAGCAACAGAATTTCCTTTTGGATTTAGTTGTGATGAATTAGAAGGAAGGGTTGGCGTTGCAGGAAATCCACCAACGACTGAAGACTGCGGTGCAGCTAGAGGTGCTTTTAAACGTAAAGTCAGCCAAAGCGATGCTAGAACAAATACAACAAATAGAAAAATTGCGGTTATTACAGGTAACATTGGGTTAGCTGAACCCATTTCATAGCTTATATTTTTTTCTAATAGTGATCGCCGAGAAGAGTTACTATAAATCATAATTATAATTACTTTGCAGGCTTGTATTCAACCACAAAACTTGCAAAGTTACCACCAGGTATATAGTTTTCATTAATAGTTGTAATTCCCTGTCCAGCTGTAGTGTTAGATATTTCAGCTTGCAAAGTACATCCTAATCCATCTGGATCCTGCCTGCAAGCAATATCAATTTTATTAGGTCCCTCCTTTAGAGTCAAAAGCAATGGATGAGGTGATGCATTGTCTGGAGTATGAAGTCTAAGGTTATCAAGAACAACCTGACCATTAACGGCAACGGCAATTACATCGCCACCATCCGCAAGGTTATCACTCAAAAAAAGTGTACTTGGGGTGTATGCAGTTCCAAGATTCTTGAAACCAAAACTATTCGAATATGAAGGAAAATCGGAAAACCAAGGTGGAACAACTGTAACAGTTCTAGGTAAAGAATTGTACGCTTGACGACCGCAACTAGTTATAGATACCAATAAAGCGCTTAGCCCAATAAGAAGTAATTTACGCATCTACTAATAGCAGTATATCCAATCATAACAGACGGGGAGATTGCCCAATGTAAATTTTTATTAATTTAAAGCCCTCGCCAACAGTCCCTGCGGCATGGTGAAAGTGATCAATCATGAAAAATGTCTGAGGACCTGTCCAAGCTTAAAGACATTATCAGGACAAATATTCGCAATATTAAGGAAGTTGCAGATAGCTTGTTGCATTTAAAGGAAAAACTCAGTGCTACCGAAGAAACCGTAGCAGAGGTAGTCAATAAGCTAGAAAATATCGAATCAAAATCGGGCCCAATAACTAATGATGGGATCAGGATGTTTGGAGTTAGTAGCAATGAAGCAAATGCAGCAGTGGCTGGAATACCGGATTTGGATCTTGATCATTCAGAGCTCGGGAAGATAATTGCTCAGCATCCCAATTGGCTAAGACCCTTTTCTGTTGTAGCTGAATTAGAGAAGCATGAACTCGATGCGGAAATCCTTCGGTTAAAAAGAAGTTCGTCTGGGTATATGAGAATAATTAAACTCAGCAATGGCACTGAATGGGCATATTTGGAGGAGATATCCTTTGATCGCTACTCTCGGCTAGTTCTACTGCAGCAAGTATTTGACATTATTAGCTTGAATGCAAAGTGGTCAACTGCTTGGGTAAAAGAGCCTGTCAAATTACAGTCCCTGCAAAAGGGGGCTCGGTGGGAAATAATGACAAAAGGCAAATTAATTACGGAGAAATAATATGAAATATTCTCGACGATCTCTTAATTTATGGGCAAGGAACCTGCCTTTTCTAGGAATTTTTCTTATTTCTGGTTGCAAATCTCTGACCTGCCCTGGATTCAATTCAAGTGAATCCACACAATCTGCTCAATTGCAGGGGGTAATTACTGTGTCGATTGATGGAAGTGGATCAATGAAGGGATTCTCAACTGTTAACGATTCCGCTTTTATTAAGTCATTAGAAGTACTCGATACAGTTCTCGGTATCAAATCATCATTGGGCTTTACAACAAGTTTAACAACGGTTAAACGGATCGGTAAAGAGTCGGAACCAAGTAATAAAGTCAGCATTGTGTCTGGTCTTTCGATTCTTGCGGCAAAGAGACCAGAATTTTTTGATGAGAAGAAAGGATATTGGCCAAAAGTTAGTAGCACCCTAGAACAGTTTGTAAGTAAAGATCTTACGTCCGTAGACATTCTTATCAGTGACCTAGAACCTGATAATGCATCTATCAAGCAGTTAATTTCAGCAATCAAACCCAAATTAGAGTTTGAGGGAAAAACCCGAGGATGGACTCCCTGGGCAAAACCAAGCTATCCAGGGAATGAGCTAGCCCTTATTGGCATACGAAGTCAGTTCTCAGGTGGTGTATTCCCTAGCGTTAAAGGAGATTTTAGTTCATTCCCCTATACAGGAATTCGCCCTTTTTATATTCTTGCACTTGGACCAGTAGATAAAGTGGAAAAGATTGTAAGTAAACTAGTAAATGATAAATTCATCAATACTGTACTTCAAGTCACAAGATTCTCTTCTAACCCAAATAACGGTGCAACTGAATTTATAAATTTATCAAATACTAAGATTATACCAGCGAGCTGTTTAGATCCAGTCTTTTCTTTGAGTCAAGGTCTATCTGGAAAATTGGGTGTCGAAAATCCCAACAGATGGCTATTAGCGCAAAAACAAAGGGGCTGCACTACGCAACTGACTGAAATAAAATTTGGAACCAATCCAATCAAGGGATATGGAAATGGCATTATAAATGATCCATCATATTTTAGAAGTGATAATTCCAGCGTAACCGCAATAAAATTGTCTTCAAGCACTACATCGGTTACTACGCGTTTCACATCATTTAATGGTGTTATTAACGTTTTAGACATTAGCGCTGATGCAGAGAAAATGGATCAGGAGAAATGGCATAGCTGGAATACTTCTGGAACATTACTAGAAGGAGATAAAACACAACGTCTTCTTGCATTAATCCAGTCAATACGTAGCGAAACAGACCAGTTTTCCCTTCAAAATTATAACACCCGTTACAGTCCGGTTAGGATTTGTTCTGCTGTCAAAGGATAATTTTTATGACTAAACGCTTGATATCAAAGCGGAAGGATGGCCTGCAAAGAGTTTTGCTTGACTTGTCTGTGGTTACATTGTACAGTAAATGGGTTAATTATTAAATCTGAGATGATAAAGCCGTGAAGAAAAAGCACTACGCGGGAGCTTTTTCGATAGCCATTGGAGTAACATGGATTATGGGAATTACATTTGTCTTAATCACGGATGTTCTGCCCGTTGCTTTGCAAAATCCCAGTGCCTGGGCTCAACAGATTTATCTTCCTGCAAGCGCAATCAGCACAATCTTATATATAGCTTTTCTTTTGACCTGGATTTATTACAGCTTTAACAGACGCTGCAAGAATTCAGCAGAAGCAATTCAAACAACCAGCTTATGGTTTACACTTTTAGGAATGGCTGTAATTTGCAATATCATAATTCTAATACTTTTCATCCAATTCACAATAGTTCAAGCCCCAGCAATGCCAGGATCAATGGCTGGAGCCTCTTTTGTCAATTCCCCACCATACGAATTTCTAATTCCACTAACATTAATAAATGGTTTATTGCTTTTTTGGCTGCCAACATGTTTCCTAAGTCAAAGAACACTAAGATTCATTCCACCTTTTAGCTACCAACTTAATACAATTATTGAGAAAAGATGATGAAAAAAGTCTATCTGATTGGCATTGGTGGAACCGGTGCAAAGTGTATAAAAGCCGCAGTGCATTTACATGCATCTGGAGGTTACGGAAAAGATTTAAAGCTCGGAGTTTTACTTGTCGATGCAGATGCATCAAATGGTAATTTGCAGAGTGCCAGAGAAGCAGTCCAATGTTCTATTGAAGCCGGTAATTTACTAAGGGATAGCAATGTAAGTTTGTTCAGTGGAGTTTTAAGAAATTATGGTTACTGGAATCCACTTGGTGATTATTCAGATAAACTAACTTTGAGTGATATTTATCGTGAGGCCGGTATGCGCGCCTTAGATACTGGCTTGGGCGAGCTTTACGACTGTCTTGTCGCTCCGGATGAAAAGCTAGCTGATCTTTCTGTTGGGTTTAGAGGCAGACCTTCAATTGGATCTGCAGTTGTCAGCCGAATAAGGTCTACTGGTTTTAGCCATGGACCATGGCCAGAATTTATTAATGACATTCAAGCTGATTGTGCCAATGGTGATAAACCAAGAATCCATTTATTTGGCAGTATCTTTGGAGGAACAGGTTCCTCAGGTCTACCAACGCTTGGAACACTGCTTTCCAGAGAATTAAAGGGAGTTCGTGATGCAGTTGAAATCACAGCATCGGTTCTTCTGCCCTACTTTGATTTCGATATTCCTGATGATGACGATATTTATGCAGAAGCAAAAAACTTCACCCTAAATACAGATGCTGCTTTGCAGTATCTATCTCGCCTTGCTGGGGATAGCTTTAATTGCATATATCTTGTAGGTGATGGGGCAAAGCAGCGATATGAGAAGCCATCCTGTGGTGGCCCTGCTCAGAACAATCCATCCAGCTATATTGAATTAATTGCTGCAGCTGCAGTGTCATCAGAATCAGGTTCAGGTTATGGCAATGGGGCATACTTAACAGTCTCAGATGATAGTTTGATGACATGGGAAGATTTCCCTGGTAAATATACAGCTCAATCACTCAAGGCAACCCTACGAACATGTTATGCCTGGCATTTTAATATCTACAATGAATTGAGGGAGGCGCAAAGGTTTGATTCTAAAAGCTCATTTACAAATGCAGCTCCATGGTTTGATAGATTCTTCTCGTTGTCGGATCGAACTAATAGACCAGATATTGAAAGTGAAGAACAAAGCAGACAGATTGCAGCATTTGATAAATGGTCTGTGAATTTCCTGCAATGGTTTCAACAGTTATGCTGGTCAAGTTCGGCGAGAGAACAACTTGCAGACATACGAGATGATTCGTTCAATCCCTATGATGGATTGGAGCCTGACCTTTCCCGTGATTATCTAGAATCCCTAGATCATTTAGTTATTGGTCAAACGCTTGCAAAACGCGAGAAATGGCGTGATAGTATTGATCTTATAAAGAATAATCTTGCTGATAGTAAGCATAGGCTTGAAGGAACTATTGGCTTGATAAACAATCTGTACGAAATCATCTAATCATGAGACCTCTACTCCCCCAGCTTCGAAATACGTTAGCACCCGGTCCAATCCAGGGCCAATGGAATCTAAGTTCTAAGTCTATCTTTGGAACAATCGCCCAAGCACTAAAATATGAGCAGGCAGTTAAGACAAATATTAATTCAATTCCGAGTCCTTGGGCGCGTGCACTCCTTTTTCAATCAGTATTTCTTGCAGAAGAATACCCAAATCGTCAAGATCATATTAATGAATATTTTGGATTTATCGCGGTCTTAGCTTTTGCAAAAGTAAAAGATTTGCCCATTCAGGCAAAAGCAGTAAAGCTTGATGAGTTAGCAAGAGTTAATCCTTTTGCAGACTCATTAGTTGGTCTTTTACCCTCTGCTCAAGATTCTCTTTTGCAATCAATTAAAGGGTCTAATCCTTGGGAAACCATTTATACTTTCAGCCTAAATGGACATCCCTTGGGCTTCTCATCACCTGCCACATTAGCAGTTCCATCAATCTGGCTTCCCCCGCAACTTTCGAGCTACATTCCTTGGTTAGAGGAAATTGCAATTCCAGGGCCTGGAAATCGTGGCAAGACAATATATAAATATGGTGATCCAATGCATCATCTTGCGAAACAAGAAAAATCTGCTTTTGCGGCATGGCTAATAAATATCAAGCAATCTGTCCTTACAATCGGCAATTCTAATCAAGATTTAAGTAATCGTTTGGGAATGATAATTGATGAATACATCAAAACACTTGGAGTTGCATCTGCAACCACTCCAAGTGTTTCTACGAGTATTCAGATTTTTGGCGTTGCGCTCAACCCAAAACCCTTGGATTCTCTAGCCCAAGTTATTGATCCAGAATCAATTAAGCGCAACTCTAATGTGGAAGTTCTACCGGGGTTGAAGCCACATATGAGTCCTCTGTATTTTGTCGATAAAGATCTTGTACCCCAGGTTCTCAACCTTCCCAGCCATGAAATTTGTGTAGCAGGTGCAACTACCCTTGCCGCATTCCAAGCCGATTCCAATTCCGGTAGCCAACTAGGTACTTTTTGGAACGCAGATAACTTCTTTCTCCCACGAATGCGATGGTATCGCGGCTCAGGAATATTGTCTGGTAGCTGGTTGGATGAAATCCAACCTGATCGCGAGACTAGAACTATCATCCCTCCAATAAACCCTGAAATAATCAAGTTTTTCGGTAGCGAAGATTTAAGAACTCGCCTAAGAATGTCGCAAACAGCCACCTCTCAAGGTAATGGTATCAGAGTTTCATTTGAATTGGAAATTAGTGGTATTGACAATTCTCCTACTCGTTTGGGCATCTACAAGGACTACGAAATCAAATCAGAGGACGAGCTTCAGGGGGATATCCCTTATATCTCGTTATGGCCGAACCTTCCCTCTGAAAGTCGGTGGTCAACCTTCTATTTGGCTGTAGAGGAAAGTAAGGAAAGATCTAATTCCTCCTATGCTTTTACTGTTGAAATGCCTACACCAGATTCAAAGGATTCTGTTCTCGAGGGTGATCTTGGGACAATTTATCGAATCTGGCAGAGTAATCAACATCCTAATGTACTTAGTCTGATTAATAAGCGTGGAGATCATCTTGGGATCATTCCAATTCTGAGTCCGCAGGTCAATGCTAGTCGATCTGGTAAATGGACTATCGGGGTTGATTTCGGTACTTCATTCACGAACTTACATGTATCTAAGGCAGGTTCAAGAGAGAGACTTCAGTTGTCTTCGCTAACCCTAAATATCACAGAGTTATTCTACAACTTCGAAACTAATAAAGACTTCTTTGTGCCTGGAGTTCTTACTGCACCACCTGATGGTTCCAATCCACCAATGGCAACCTTGTTGACCGTACGTGGTTCAAGCGAATCTGAAACTACACCTGATTTTATTACTAAATCTAGGGTTTACGTACCTTCCCTTAAAGAGCGCTCTCTCAGGGACTTTGTTGTGAGTGATATTAAGTGGACAAAGCCAAAATATTTGGACGCATTCCTTACAGCAATGATAAATATGGTAAGCGCTCATGCGGCTAAGAACGATGTCAGTGAAATCACATGGAAGGCATCTTACCCAACTGCGTTTTCTACTTCCGAGGTAAGTCGATACAAAAATGCCTGGGAACGTGCACTACGCTCTTCAACAAAGGTTAGCACTATTAGGCATAAGCTGGGAACCGACGGTACTGCAGCGACTGCTTTCCAGACAGAAAGTATTGCATTCGCTCAATATTTTGCAGATGAGCTACGTGAGCAACTTGTCTATACAACATGTCTTGATGTGGGTGGTGGCACTTCTGACATCAGTATTTGGAAGGATATGACCCTCGTTCACCAATTATCCATTCCGTTCGCAGGCCGAGATATATTCCATAACACTCTAAGGCGAAATATTGATCGTATAGGCGAGGTCTTTGGTCTTTCTGATGACAATTCAAAAGAGCTTCTTTTAGATCTCAAAAATAGTGGTGACAACTTCGATGCCTATCTTGATAGCTACCTAAGAATAAATAGTGGCACAGTGCTAGAGCGTCTTCGTAATGCTAGCAATACCGATAGTATCCAAAAGTTCAGAGGCTTATTGGCCTTCTCCTATGCCGGTCTTTATTACTATATTGGTTTGGTTCTTCGATATCTGAATCAAGATGGCGCCACACCCGTCTACCTGGGCGGTAATGGATCACGCTTTATTAATTGGATTGATCCTGATGGCCAGTACAGCGAATCATCTGAGGTTAATAAGCTACTTGCGTATATTCTTGCGAAGGCTGGAGGTTTCTCCACAGATGATCGTAGGGATACTATAATTTCTAAGAATCCTAAGCAGGAAGCTGCTGGAGGGTTAATTGTGGACGAGACTCAGTTAAAGGGGCTTACCACTTCCACCCCTGAAGCTTTTGCTGGTATTGAAATGAGGTTTGAGACAGATATAGGCCCGGTTACATTCAAGCCAGAGGACGAACTTGTTCTCCCTGAGGAGTGCCAGGAAATCAAATCTATTGCAATTGAAGATTTTTCCGAGATTGGTAATTTTATTGAAATCTTTAATGAAGCAATTAGAGCCTGCGTTATCCGCGATATTGTGAGCCCAATTGCCGCCAAGTCCGGCAATGAGGCACTCAAGGAGATTTCCTTCGACCTTGGGAATGAGGTCAAGCAGCTCCTTAACAACCGGCGTTCTACGGGAGGAGGCTCAAGGCAGAATTATGAACCTGACCCTGGTTTTATCGTTGCTCACAAGGCCCTTTTAAGGGTTCTTGCTAAGCAATGGGCTAAAAACTAATATGAACTTCACACACCTGCCAATTTATTCCTGATGAATACTAAACCATTCCAATTAGTGCTATTGCCCGGAACGGAATATGAATCTTGCAATATTTATGATAATGGAGAAACTTTTGCATGCCCTGAACCACCTCAACTCCGGAACAAATATGCCGGAGAACTTGAATATGACGGCTACTTATATAATTTTTATTACCCATATAAATCGAGTTGCCAGGGTCAGCCGGATTTAAAGGGTTGTAAGCTAAGACTTGAACTTTCCAAGGATACTGCCGACAACTTAGCTTCAAAAAATAAACTCCTAAAAGATTATTTCAAGAAAATTGATTTGTCTAATATGGGAGCAATAGAAACACAAGGTAATGATCCACGAACCGGTTATACCAATCCATCTAATCCAATTAATTCTACTGCTCCATTGGATAATCAATTAACTCAACAAAACCCATTTATTACTATTGGACTTCCTGTATTTGGAGGCATTATTATTTTTATTGTTCTCTATTATATTTTTACTAATGTATTTGGTATTGAGTTGCTTAGCCGTAATTCCCGGCCTACCAACAAAAAGCAACGCAGTAAATCCATTCAGAGCCCACCCCTTGATTCCTTATCGTTATCCTCAGCGTCTAATTACAATGCTAGTAATACAGCTGTATCTCAGGATTTAAATAATAAATTATCCTATATTTTTAATAAACTTAGGGATATCTCCTCCAGACTTGATTCACTTGAAACGGATGTCTGTGCTCTAAACCAACAGAATCAACTGCAAGCTCCTAGATCGATGGGCTCTACAGTAAGTGATCAATCATATGGATTTAATTTAGATAATTTGCAATCAATTACAAAGCCCTTGGATATTGATCTACTTAAAGAAGCTGTTGCTACCATTAATTATGATTTGATTAGAGATTTCCCTCACTTTTTTGTTTCAGAAACACAAGAATCACGACAAGGTCTTACAAATTGCGAACGATTCATTCTCGAAGGTGATCAATCACAAGCCGGCAGTAGAACGCAGTCTGAATTCATAGCAATCAACTGCAATGACCAAACTTATTTGATTCCAAATATTCTTCCAAATGCTTCAAATCCTGAACGTACACTAAAGCGTCATGCTGATCGTAATAATATCTATCGTAATGGTCAAGGAACAAATTTATTGAAACTTGAGGAGCTTGCCGTTATTCAGAGGAATGGTGACTATTTTGATTTAAAAAGTATAGGTCAGATTGCTTAAGATTTGTGCAAGCACAAGAGTGGGTTGTAGGTACTTAATTTTTGAGCTTTTTGAGGATGTCATCTATAGATGCTTGCTCTAAATCAAAATCATCTAACTTATTTTCATTATTATCAACTGGTTTATCATCTACAATATTTATATTACTACTATTAGGCTCTTCCTGGCTTGAAGAATCTCCTAAATTAGACGCTTCGACGGCACTTGGGATAGTGAATATTTCAATTACTTGCATAACGCCGCAAAAACCAAATGTTAATAACATTGCTGTACCCAGTCCGTAGTTACCAAGGTAAATACGATGTAAGCCACTAATTCCAAAAAAACCTAGACCCCACAAAAGATATGCAATTGAGGTTTGCTTTTCTTCTTCTAAGCTAACATTTTTTGACATGATTTATGTTTGTAGTATTAGATGGTCGAGCCCACACGTTTTTGCGTGTTGGCGATGGTAATGATCAAATACATCCCATCGAAACACGCGTGGATCGTATCGGCTATGACTCCTGTCTACATTAGCATGAGTTGTAATTCTAAAGACTGGTATTCTATATTCCGCTTGCCATAAAAGAACCTGTTTTGCAAGCGCATTATATTGTTCTTTTGTATAGCCAGAGTGACTTGCTGTATCGCTCCTTCCATGTGCTGGTGTTTCAAGGCTAATGTGGAGAGCTACATTATTGATTGAGAAATTATCTTTTGACTTGCTGTAAACGGTGAAATCTCCAAACCGTGAATACCCTGCTCCATAAGCGCGGTTTTCATCAGGTACAGTTCGGATTATAGAACCAGATCTATCAACTAATGCGTGATAACTTCCTTGATCGTTATCGTTAGGATGAGGAGTTTGAAATAGTTTTATTGTTTCATCAGCCGACATAACAGTTTCATGTAAGACGATCAGTTCAGGATTATGAGGAATATCGCGTCCGATTTGATCCTTTTCATTACGTTCCCCATAATTTGACTTATCTGCTAGTCTGAATTTTTCATTGCCGAAATTTATTTCTTTTTTGCATAGTAACAATTGCTCCTTCGATATTTGACTAACTCCCGAAAGGCTTAGAGTTTGGACTGCTGGCCAGCCAATTACATTAGGTTCATCTTTTTTTATCTCAGGTTCTTGTCTACTTTGTTTAGGATTATTTGCATTAATCCATCTATATGCCAGGAGTCCCAACACAATCCAAGAAACGGCTGTTATTAATATGATTAAACGTGATTGTTTGGGAATTAACTTTGATAATTTCTTGAAGATCATTGTAATTAATGTTTGATTGGTTTGATATGTGTTGTTTATATTTGTTTGTAATTCCAGATTTTCCAGCGCCCTCCCTCATTCGTGAAAATATATTCAAAATTATTTGTGCTAGAAGAAGGTTTATAAATTCCAGGCCCATTAAGTGTATCCTGAGAGTTTACTGTAACAATGATACTAGGCTTTTTAGCTTTTTGAGAATCAAATGAAACAACCTTTTCAATTGTTGTTGATTGATATGTATAGTATTGATTATTATTTTTTAACCATGCTACAGGACCATCTAATTTGTTGAGGTCATCCCACAGAGGACCTGCAGCTACTAGGCTAGACGCAGCAGAAGCATCATATGGTTGCGCAAAAATTCTTGATCGAACTCCCCACCATTCTTGAATTGCATTTCGCGCAGATTGTTCAGACATCTGCTCTTGGGGAGACTCTCTAGGTATACTTTTTGTAGCCCAGTTTCCAGTATCTATGTATTTTTCGGAATACATATATGCGAGCCCAGTAATCCCTAGTGGATAGCCCACAGCAATTATTAATAATGCCACTTGATTGGAAAAACCTTTTTTAGATTGTTTTGGAATTTCTGAAACCACCAGCTAAGCAATATAGTACCTCAATATTATCAGTTGCGTCTATATTGGTCAAGTCGGTTTTCGTCTGTTTTGTCGACAGTCCCTTCCTTTCTTAATGTGTACTTTATTCCGTCGCACTCTGCTGTGTAGTTGACATAACCACTAAATCGACCATCGGGATAGTCTTGCTTCACCCAGCCAGCAGATGAAATCACTTCGGGCGTTGAATCTATAACTTTATAGGCCTTAGCTGTATATTCAGCAATATTGGAATACTGCTGCTCCCTGCACCAGTTCCCAGCGTTTATATTTGCTTCGTTACTTTCTGCTGCATATTGCCATCCATATCTATAAGAATTCCCATATTCCCACACTGCAAACTCATCAGAATTGGATTCAATCAAATTCTTTCTGGCCTCCTTCATTCTCAAGCTTTCATCACCAGTTATTACATTAACTGGCAAGCTTGAGAGAAGTTGATATACGCTATACGTTGAATTTTTCTTATCTTTTATCGCATTATATAGCTCAATAGTGAATTCCTTTTGACCTAGCCTCGGATTAAACACAGGCAAAACATTACTCCTCTTAAGTAAATACTCAATTGGAACATTGTTTGCAGAGTATCTTAGTTTATCTATGTCACCACCTGGCTTGCAGGTGGTTTTCCATGCTTTATTGCCTTTCTCGCCATAATTAATTTCCAATTCCAACGTACTGGAGCTAAATTTTATATTTTTTATATATGAACTTAGCTCTGGTGCATTCAACTCAAAACCCTGGTTGGTTGCTGTTTTTATTTGTATACCTAAAAGTAGCCAGTTTTTAGGTATGTATGTGTTTTCTTGGCTAACTAGAAAGCTGTTGCGCCCACCTACCCACTCTGGATTTACAATTATATATTCCGATCCTGATCTAACAATATATTCGATATCTTTATCTGTGCTGCATTTATATACGTTAATTTTTTTATTACCAATTCCAAGTAAAAAAGCTGATGCAATAATCCCTGCACCAATGGAGCCTGCTGCAACTAAGCCAATAATTTGTGGATTAACTTTTTTCATCGTGACCCTTTTCATATTCTTTGTCTTTGTTGCTTTTGAAATTTTAAAATGGCATCGTTCATTGATTTCCTTATGGTTCCAATTGATGGCTATATTACTATAGCGGTATAGGGCTTTGGACCTACTTCAGGGCACCTCGAAAAAATGACACAGATCTCGATAGAGGTTCGGTTTGAGTTATGATTCTCTGAGATAATTGACTGTTGCTAATGAGCCAAAAAGGTTTCTGTGACGAACAAGAAAGACTATCAAAGCTCAATAATAAGAAGCCTGTTCTAACCTGTCTTTCGGAATCAATTCCATGGGAAGCATTTCGCCCATTACTTGAGAAGGGTTACAGTCAAGAACGCAAGAGCAATGCTGGCCGTAAAAGAATTGATCCCCTGATTTTTAAAAATGCTTGTTCTCCAGCAACTTTTTAACCTGAGTGATGATGAGGTTGAGCTTCAAGGTAATGACAGGCGTTCGTTTGAAGAATTTGGTGGTTTAGGCGTAATGAATGATATCCCCGACGCAACTACAGTGGCTTTTTTTAGAGAGCGTCTCCGTAAGGCGAATGTAATAGATGAGCTCTTTGAGATGTTTGAGAACTACCTAAGAGATCAAGGATTAGAAGCCCGTGGTGGTCAAATCATTGATGCCACACTTGTTCCTGTCCCAAAGCAGCGCAATAGCCGGGAAGAAAATAAAGAGATCAAGGCAAATCGCCTACCAGATGGATGGAATGATAGCCCAAGGCGACTGCAGTCAAAGAATTTGGATGCGCGTTGGGTTAAAAAAATGACATCAATCACTATGGTTATAAGAACAGCATTTGCATTGATGCTGAACACGGTTTTATCAGACGCTTTGTAGTTACCCCTGCAAATATTCACGATAGCCGGATGCTTCCAATGCTCTTAGATCCTGAAAATCACGATGATTATCTATGGGCAGATTCTGCATATTCTGGCGAGCATTTTAAAGATTTACTTAACTTAGCTGGATTTGAAAATAGGATCCATGAGAAGGGCTCAAGAAATCACCCTCTCAGTGCAGCTGCAATAGAGCGCAATTCCATTAGGACTCAAACTCGAGCTCGGGTAGACCATGTATTTGGTTGTTTTGCCACACCAATGGGAGGCAAATTCACAAAAAAAATCGGGCTTGAAAAGAATAAGGCTTGGTGGAGCCTAAAAAATCCTTCATTTTATTTCTTGCGTTACCTATATCTTTCAAGTGATTTATTGGTCAGCATTTAATTGATAAAATTAGATAAACTGTAAATCTATTTTCATTATTGAAGTGAGTTTGTACGATTGTCATTTGCCGAAAGGCATTTTTTTATGAACAGTTCAAGCTAGGAATTATCTCTTTTCTCGAGGTGCCCTATAGTGATATGGGGCAAATTTTTTCACTTACAAAGGCTTTGCCTCCGATTTAAAAAAGCAAAACCGACACCTAGCCTTGCCTTTTATTCTACCAAATCTAAAATTTTGCCCTGTAGCTTTTCTTTGCTTAAGTCTGTGTTTCTTGCCCGGTTGCCGTTCCAGGGTTTACCAGCAGCAAACATCCCTCCAACCTGCGGATTCTTGCTCTAATAAAAATTTAACTACGGAAGCCCTTTTCGAGGGTGCTAAGCCAGGGGTTGCGGTTGTTCGGGCTGGTTCAATCGCTGGAAGTGCATTTGTTGTCAGGCAAACGGCCTCAGCAACCTTCTTGGCCACAAATTCCCACGTAGTGGGTCAAGCAACTAAGGTCTCATTGAAATGGTCTGATGGCAGCTTAGATACTGGCTCTGTGGTAGCAAACGCTGGTGCCTCAACCCCACAGTCGGATCTCGCTTTAATTGAGGTAAGCGGAATTCGTGGCCGTGCTTTAACACTCAAAAAAGAACCTTCAAGCGTAGGGGCAGATATAATTGCAATCGGTGCGCCCCAGGGATTGGAATTCAGCCTTACGAGAGGCGTTGTAAGCAGCCTTCGGGATAAAGGTGAGATTCTTCAAATTGACGCATCTATTAATCCTGGAAATTCCGGTGGACCAATACTCGATAAAAGCGGTTGTGTTCTAGGTATTGTTACTTTCAAGTTAGATAATAGTGAGGGTTTAAATTTTGCTATCTCTTCTTCTTTAATTGAAGCCTTTCTTCATAGATCAAATTTCAATTCAGGCCCTTTGGCTGCTTCTGGTGGTTTTTCTTCCTCTAAAAAAACTCCTTTGTTGTCACCACCTTCATCTGGCCAGGTTTTCCCTGGACCAACTCCCATACCAGGCCCAAATTGCTGGTTCCAAAATGCTTCTAATACCGAACAACTAATCGCATCTCAATGCAAGATCATTGGCAATATGGCTTCTCAGGGTCGCATTGAGATTAAACTGTCTGATATTAAAGGAGTAAAACGTGTTCTTTACTTATATTCTGATAAACATGCTGATGTCTATTTTGATGGTCAGCGCTTTAATGGAGCCTGGTCAAGAATCGAAAATGATTATATTCGCGTTCACACTGAAGCAGAGATATTCGCTTTCAAATCTCCAAACTAATTAGATAACTTATGGTAACCTCCAAAAAATTAACTAAGCGAGCTAATCATTCCAGGAGACTTATGAGCTGAACAGCTCAAGTCAGTACCGCCCTTGCATCATTCGTCAATTTTTCGAGATTCCCTTAATGCAAAAATAATTTTTTATCATTTTAATCCTGCAGAGTTTCTTTATGGTCTTTATTTTCAACCCTAGCTACGACCAACAACCGATTCGGCCGATTACAAAAACTGGTAGTTGCCCTTTGGGTTACTACAGCTCCGGCAATTATTGCTTTCCTTCTTCTAGCGGTAATACCCATGGGGCAATAGAAAAAAGTAGCAGCAGCTGTCCGCTTGTTTTTTTTAGCTCCGGTAACTACTGCCTCAGCAACCTAAGTAATGAACGGGAAGCAATCCAAAAAACTGGTAATTCATGCCCGCTTGGTTGGTTTAGCTCCGGCAGTTATTGCTTAA
>Ga0247838_1003595_pt1 | contig 17643 bp, 8 predicted proteins | sample LaCruzMarch2015__5_FD_189097 | JGI IMG/M metagenome (GOLD analysis project Ga0247838, IMG submission 189097) | Freshwater microbial communities from meromictic Lake La Cruz, Castile-La Mancha, Spain - LaCruzMarch2015_15m | ecosystem: Environmental > Aquatic > Freshwater > Lake | place: Spain... | reverse complement strand
CGCTGTTCCAGAGATCGCCCTGATCTTTGGCGAGGATTTCCGGCGTTGAGGCGACGAGGATTTGGTAGGCCGTCTGATTGATTCCTCTTTCAAGTTTCAGGTTTCCCGTTTCCAGCTTCCAAGAGAGCCTCGGCTTCGCGGTATCGATCGCCAGAGGACTGGTGCGGAATTCGCAGCGGAGGTTCTGAACCTCGACGGCGTGAATCGCAGACAGCGACCCCAGGAAAAGGGCAGTAAGGGCGAGGAGGTTTTTCTTCACAGCATGACGGTTCTTTGGGATTGGATTAAAGGAGCTTGGTTGTTTCGCCTTTGGCGGAGCGGATGGACTTGGTCGTTCATTCGATTACGCCGATTTCGGGAACGATGGCGTGGTTCATTTCGAGGCAATGGCGGGCGATGAATTTGAAGTAACGGGCCTTGGCCGGGGCGAAGGAAATGGATTGTTCGATCGGGTTGGCGCGGAGGTTGCCGAATTCGCCTTCAGCAGCGGTGATCCAGGTTTTTCCGTCGAGGGATATTTGAAAAGTATATTGGTCCACCATGCCGTGCGTGAACTTGTCCTGGCGCGGAAGGTAGGTGAATCCCTTGAGGGTTTTCTCGGATCCCATGTCGACGACGAAGTCCTGCGGAAGCGTGTGTTCCATTCCCGTGGGATGGGTGTTCCAGAAGGTAGCGGGGTTACCGTCGATGGCTGCACCTGCTTCGCCAAACGAGGCCGAGACCACTTTCCATCCGGCCTTGGTCTTGACGGTGCGCGCCACTCTGGGGGCGGCGCCGATGGGCGGAATCCAAATCTCGAACTTGGGTTCCAGGAATAGTCCGAAATCGGAGAGAGCCGGGCACGCGGCGGATTTTGTGATGCGCACGCGGACCTGGGTGGCGGTCGTTTGCGGCACCCGCAGCAGGCGAATGGCCCCGACATTGGACGCGGTGGCGAGTTCCTTCCACATACCATCCACCATGGCATCCACCGCCACGCCTTCGATGCGCTGGCCGAGGCGGATATCTTCACGGAGTCGGATCAGATTAAAGGTCCGTGCTTCTGGTAGAGTGAATGTCACCTCGGGAGTCAGCACATCATCATCGGTGATCCAGGCGCTCCACCGATCCGCATCGAGCAGGTTTGCGGGTCCATAGGAAGCATCATTGCCACGCGTGTGGGATGCGGTGCAGGTCGCTCCTTGTTCGAGTCGGGTGGCGAAGGTGTCCTGCAGGTGCTTGCCGAATCCGGCCATGCTTGAGACATCGTTTTCATGAACGAGGCCGCGGCGGTCGGGCGGAATGTTCACGATCAGATTGGCTCCGCGGCCCACGCATTCCAAATAGATGTTCATCAATTTCTCTGGTGACTTGACGCGGCTGTTTTCCTTCTCGTGCCAGAACCAGCCGGGCCTGATGGAAACATCTCCTTCGGCCGGGCACCAGACATCGCCCTGGCGATCGCCTCGGGCGAGCTCGGAATGAGTCATCTGATTTTTTTTCGATGAGACGGTGGGCCAACAAGGATCCTGCACATGCCCCGCCTCGGAGCCACCCCATCGGCAATCACCATAGTGAGTGAGGCCACCCTCTGTGTATTGCGCACCCCAAATGGCGCAGTCCGGTTGGTTTTTACGGATGATGGCATGAACTTCCTTCCAGCGGTAGTAGGTGTTCTGGTCGATTTGATGGCGTCCACCCTTGCCGCCGTAATAGCCGTTACCTCCATTGGCACCGTCGAACCACATTTCAAAAATCGGGCCGTAGTTCGAGGTTACCTCGTCGATCTGCTGGTGAAAGGTAGTGACATAGCCGGGGCCGCCGTATTCGGCATGATTGCGATCCCATGGGGAAACATAGACGGCGAATTTGAGACCCGCTTTTTTGCAGGCGTCGGCCATTTCCTTCACCATGTCGCCCTTGCCGTTCTTGTAGGGTGTGGCGGAAATGTTGTGCGGGGTGCTTTTGGTAGGCCACAGGCAGAGGCCATCATGGTGCTTGGCCACGAAGATGAGTCCTTTCATGCCGCCGGCCTTGGCTGTGGCGGCGATCTGGTCGGCGTCGAACGCCGTGGGGTTGAAGATCGCCGGATTTTCATCGCCGAAACCCCACTCGCGATCCGTGAAGGTGTTCACGGTGAAGTGGACGAACGCATACAATTCCAGTTCATGCCAGCACATCTGGCGGTCGTTGGGCACCGGGCCGAATGCTTTGGGAGGAGTCGTGGCCGGTGCGGCGGAAACATGGAGTGAGGCCAGCGGCCCCAGCAAAAGCGCCGCGAGGGGGAGGAGGTTTTTCTTCACAGCATGCTGGTTCTTTGGGATTGGATTAGAGAAGCTTTGTGGTTTCGCCTTTGGCGGAGCGGATGGGCTTGGTTGTGCCGTTGATTTTGACGGAGCAGGGGTTGCCTTTGAGGTTGTGAAGATTCGCCGCAACGACTTTGCCATCCTTCCATTCGATATCCACGGTGAAGCCGCCGCGTGCGCGCAGGCCGGTGACTTTGCCCTGAGGCCAGGCTTTGGGCAGGGCGGGCAGGAGTTCGATCTCGCCGGCGTGCGATTGCAGCAGCATCTCCGCGATGCCGGCGCAGCCACCGAAATTGCCGTCGATCTGGAACGGCGGATGGGCGCAGAACATATTTGCCGTCGAACCTCCCCCCTTAGTCATGTTTACTCCGGTCCCCGCCGCAGGGCGCAAGAGCATCTTGAGCAACTTGTCGGCGCGCTCGCCATCGCCAAGGCGCGCCCAGAAGTTGATTTTCCATGCCAGCGACCAGCCGGTGCTATCATCGCCGCGGGCCTCGAGGAATTTCCTGCAGGCTTCCGCCAGCTCCGGCGTGCCGCGTGGTGTGATTTCATTATAGGGATGCAGACCATACATCGGCGAACAGTGTCGGTGGTTCGGCTCGGGTTCGGCATACGGCTCAAGCCATTCCTGCAAGCGGCCATCCGGGCCGATTTGATTCGGCGCAAGGCGGGCACGCTTTTCTTTCAGCTCGGTCTGAAGCTCGGCATCGACCCCGAGGATTTCGGCGGTCTGAGCGGTGTTCCCGAACAACTCGCGCAGTTGTTGCATGTCGACGGTCGGGCCCATGCACACATGAGCTTTGCTTCCATTAGCGAGCTTGAATGCATTTTCTGGCGAGTTTGAAGGACCGGTCACCAGCCATTTGCTCTTCGGGTCCTCCCAGATGTTGTCGAGGTAGAACTCCGCACTGCCCTTCATGATCGGATAAGCCCACTTCAGATGCTCGCGGTCGAGGGTGAAAGCGTATTGATCCCACAGATGCGCGCACAGCCAAGCTGAGCCGCTGGAAGCTCCCCATACGGCGCTTTCCCCCGGAGCGGTGAAGCCCCATGGATTGGCGATGACATGCGCCACCCAACCGCGCGCGTTGTAATACTCCTTGGCCGTCTTGCTCCCCATCTCGACCAGCGAGGCGATGAGCTTGTTCAGCGGCTCCTGCAATTCCGGCAGGTTGCAAACCAAGGCGGGCCAGTAGTTCATCTGCACATTGATGTTCAGGTGCCAGTCGCCGTTCCATGGCGTCTGGATTTCCTCGGCCCAGATGCCCTGCAAATTCGCCGGCAAGCCGCCGGGGCGGGAGGAACAGATCAAGAGATACCGGCCGAAGTTGAAATAGAGCGCCGCCAGGGCGGGATCCGGGTCCCCCTTGGCAAAGCCCGCCAAGCGCGCATCGGTGGGCAAGGCGCTGTTCGCAGTCGCTGGCAGTTGAAGCTCGACCCGGTCGAACCATTTCTGGTGGTCTGCCCTCTGCGCGGCCCGCAAATCCTCGAAGGATTTGGCCGCCGCCTTGTCGAGATCCGCCGTCGTCGCCGCGAGCGGGTCGCTCAACTGCCTGCCAGCAAACCCTCGGTAGTCGGTGGCCGCGGCGAAAAACAGGACCACCTCCTCGGCATCGGTGACCACGAGGTTGTTGCCCTCCGCCTTCACCGAACCCCCGCGCGCCACCACGCGCAAACGCCCGGCATAGGTGATGCCCTTTCCGCCGCGCCCGTCGTTCAGCGTGCCGGTCATGAGCAGTTCATTGTCGTTCACCGCCGTCGTCTGGAATCGCTCGGGGCGGTCCAGCGATAGGGTCACGGAAACCGGGCCGCTGAGGCGCGAGACAAACACCTCGTCGGGTGCGGAAATAAAATGCTCGCGGGTGAAAGCGTGGCCGTTTTTTTGATAGGAAACAATCCCCTCCCCCGAGCGCAAATCGAGGGTTCGTGTGTAGTTCCCGACGGACGACGCCGTGGCATTCGCGCCGACAGCGCCTGCCGGAGTCGGGTTCTGGAATTTGAGCCGCAGATTGCCGAGCACTTGGTAGCAACCAAACGGCACATTAGCACCCCTGCCGCCCCCCGATCCGGGGCCTTTGCAGGTGAAGGTCTGGTTGACCAACGCCTCGGCCTCGCGGTTTTTGCCCTCGGCGAGCAGGCGGCGGATCTCCGGCAACGCGGCGTGGGCTCCCTCCCGGTTGTCGTCACCCGGCGAACCCGACCAGACCGAGCTTTCGTTGAGCACGATCCGCTCTTCGTCCACCCCGCCAAAGACCATCGCGCCGAGGCGCCCGTTGCCGAGTGGCAGCGACCCGTGAAAGCTCGCCGCCGGTTTGTCAAACCAGATGGACGTTGTGGGATCGGCCGCCAGAGCGGATACGCTGGAGGCAAACAGGATGGCGAAGAGTTTTTTTTGCATAAGATTGGTTTAAAATGATTTTTGAGGAAGTAAGCAGCGGGGGCAGTCCCACATATTCACACTTTTTGGTTCCCACCATTTGAGCCTTTCGCCTGGCAGGGTTCAAAGCGACTGACAACGCCGTCGCTGCAATCAGATATCGCGCCATTTGTTGGCTTTTTTATGCCTCTTTCAGGGCTTCAACGCTTACCTTGTCAGGAAGTTTCTCACTCAAACTCCACGCTCCAGCGGGTCTCTCCATTATCCTTCCGTTCCATCACCAGTGTCGTCAACTCGCCGCCCGCAGGGTGCGATTCCATTCGTGCCAGAGCATCATTTGCCGAAGCACGGATGGGCTTGCGGCCATTGCCTGCCAACACGATGCGAAAAGGTTCGCTGCCGATCACCTTGGCCGTGCCGCTGAGTTTCCTGCTCGCAGCATCCCACTTCACCTCCGCCAAATCAACCCAGCCTTGGAGGATGTGGCGGTTGGTGGAGACGACTTGTGGGTTGGGCTCGACCTTGCGGACGGAGATCATGGCGCAGTGGTTGGGCTCGAGCTCGCGGGTGAGGCGGGCGCTGCCGGGGAGTTTGCCGAGGTAGGCGTCGGACCAAAAATCGTAGGCGTGGTATTCGGCGGATGGATCGAGTCCGATGGCGTTATCGACGCATTGGCCGCTCATTGCGGTGGAAATGGCTGCCCGTTCTTTGCCGGTGTTGTAAAAGGTGATTTGGTGCCAATCGGGCGTGAGTTCCAGATCATAGACCTGCGGGTCTTTGACCCCGGTGAAAGCATCGAGCGGACGGGCGGACTTGGCCTCGGAATAATGCGGATAGGTGCGGGAAACATCGTGGGTGATCTCGGGAGTGAAAAACGAGAACGATGTGGCGAGATCGAGCCGACCGCTGGTTAGAAAGCCCATAGTGAGCAAGGACTGGCGAATTCCCGGCGTGAGGCCATGCACGGCTTTGGTGTCTGGATAATAGTGGAAGACCGACCGGTTTTTATACCAACGCAAGCCGCTGACAGAAATCATGGCGGGTTCGTAGTCCTTGGAGTCGCCCCACGTCCGCTGGGTATCGACGATGCCGGCGGTGACCTCGAGGCAGGGGCGTCCGGATTCGCCGATGTTGCGCTCGTCAATGAAGCCGTCTTTGCCAACAGCCTCGCGCAACAGTTGGTATGGGATGCGGTAGGCGGCGCTGGTGGTGGCGTGGCGGTCGTCGAAGCCACCTTCGGGGCGCCACCCGCTTTCCGGGTAGTCCACCTTCACGCCGCGCACGCCGTCGGCCGCGATTTTTTTCCAGACCTTGAGAAAGTGCGCCTGGAACTCCTTGTCGGTGTAATCGAAGGTGACGTAGGGTTGGTGGTGCGGATGCTTGGCATTTCTGCCAGGTCCCCTGTAATTTTTGAGAATCTGGCGAGGTGTGGATTTGTCCACTTCGGATGAATCATTGAAGAGCATCCACTGGGGGAACTGGCGTGCGAAGTCATCCGACGGCATGCCGAGTTGCATATAAGTGTAGGGAATGCCCTTGTCCTCGCGCATCGCTTCGCACCATTTCGACATCGTGTCGTAGGGAGCGACGAGGTGATTGTGCAGGCGGAAGCGTTCGTCGTCCCACCACCCTTGTTCGGTATCGTGATGATATTTGTCCGGTTCGAGACGAAGGGAAACCGGAGTGTATTTCGTGATGCCGAATTTGTTGGCGTGTTTGAGTTCCTCGATGAGCTTGGCGGAATTGTTGACGTCGGGTAATTTGCTCATCGCGCCTACGCTCCATCCGCAGAGCACGGGAAAATCGTAGACGTTCGGGTCGGCATTATTGGCTGCGCGCATGGCGAGACCGTAGCGTTCGAGAGCTTCGAAGGGATCGCGGGTGTGGACATCGATGTAGAGAGTATCGTGCGCGAGCCATGTTTGATCTTCATCGATCAGGCGACCGATAGGGTCTTCCGAATAAAACGCGGGAGATCCGTTTTGCAAGGTGGCGTAGGCGCCGAATTCACGGTAGCGCAGGCCGCCCCAGACAGCGCTGCGGCGTTTGCCATCGACGAGGCCGGTGAGCATCAGGGCGTTGGCTGCGCTGCGGGTGAGGCCGGGTTCCACGGAGGTGGGTGCCGCGCCCGCGCCGCCGTTGAGGGTCATCGCTTTGTCGATGGTTTTGCCGTCGAAGAGCGTGCCGCCGCCGATGGGTCGGCTTTCGCGGAAGCGCAGGCTCAGGAAGTTCGGAGTTTCAAGGCCGAAGCTGCAGACAAGTGCAGGGTGATTTTCGTAGAGGGCGTAGGTGAAGAGTTGTTTTGTGGCGTTCGGGTAGTCCAGTTCGTTGTTGTCCACGACTTCCAAGGTGACGCGCTTGCCGGTGCCGAGTTCGTCGGCGAGATCGGCGACGGTGATCGACTCCACGTTTCCGGTGCGTCCCCAAGGCAAAGCGAAGCGGGCGTCGCTGAGTAGAACATCTCCGGTTTTGGCGTCTTGGATGGTGAACGAACCTTGTTTCTCAAACGCGACGGTAACAATGCCATTGTCGAGCTTCCCGTCGGCATAGGTGACAGGTGCCGCGGAAGACGGGTAAAGTGTTGCGAGGACGCAAGCGCAGGTAATAAGGGAGCGGGCAATCATGGTTCTGAAACGGGATTTTGAGTTTAGGTCGGATGCATTAAGACTCAATATCCTCCCCCGTCTATAGCACGAACGAGCTATATCTTAGCGCGCCCTGCCCAACATTTGAGCCCCGTAAAAAGGGTCGGTCCCACATATAGTTGGGTTACTTTCCCTCGTTCGACAGCTTTTGAGGGTTCAGATAAATATCGAATTCGTTGATCTGCGGGCAGGTGTCCGTTCCGCCCCCGGCCGCAGCGGCGGGTTGGACTGCGGTGACAAGCAATCGCACCTTCGACGCCGTGACGGGCGGAAATGTGTCGATCTTGACCTTGTTCCCCATGGAGCCACCGGTATAGGCATCGAGCCATTCCGTCCCGTTGTGATACTGGATTTTGTAGCTCGTGATGCGGTCGGAGTTGCTTTGGCGGAGGATAGTCTTGTTGAAAGTCCGGTTGGTTCCGAGGTTGATTTCAAGCCACTCGTTGGCTCCTTTGCCGGCGGCCGCGCTCCAGCAGGTGTTGTAATTCAGATCGTTCGCATTGGAAGCGGGTTTCCCCTCCATCGCGCTGGAGGCGCTGGCTTTGCAACCTTCGGCGAAATTGGGGCCGTTGTCCCATACATCGCGCAGCCTGTTCAATTCCTCCCGGTCGATCTCAATGATGTGGCCGTTCCGGACGCGCTTCGGCAGCGAGAATTGGTTGTCGGGCAGTTGTGACCACTCCGAGGTGTTGCCGTCGAGGTTGGTGGTGGTGCTGCACTTGAAGATGCCGCCTTCCATGAACATGTCGTAGTAGAGATACCAACGGTCGGCGTTGATGGCTTTGCAGATGACCGGTCCCTCGGACAAATGCGGGGAGATGTAGTTATCTGTGATGGTGGTGAAACTTCCCGGCGTGAGGCTCTTCGAGCGGGCGACCTTGATGGCCTTGTAGGGCGTGTCTGCGGAGTTTTTGCCACGCTCATCTTTGAAGATCAGGTAATAGTATTCACCCTGTTGAAAGATGTTGTTTTCCAAAACCTGATAACCGGGACTGAAAAACTGCGCCTCGGGTGAGAAGGTGTTGAAATCCGTCGTGGTGTTGAACCAGAGGGAATCGCTGCGGGCGGTGCACCAAAGCACGATATATTTTCCCGTCGCCGGATCGTAAATCGCCTCGGGGCCCCAAGCTGGGACGGCCGGGTTGCTGCTCAAGGCGCGAATCCGCTGGTTGGACCAGTTGACGAGGTCCGGCGAGTCCCAGAATCCACAAGTAGGCTTCTGCCCCACCGACCACGCAGAATCGGTATACATGAGGACAAAGGTTCCATCTTCCTTGCGCAGAATCGCGGGGTCGCGGATGGCCTTGGTGGACATGCTCGAGGTGACCACTGGCTTGTCGTTGTTCAACGCCGTCCACTTCAGTCCGTCGAGACTCCAGCAAAGATGCATGCGGTTTTCCTCGACGGAATCGCCGACGAAATAGGCCATCAGAAAAGCCTCAGTCGGCCCCTTCGTGTGTCCGGGGGCAGTGATTTTAGGATGTGGGGAGGGCTTTACCCGGATGAGTGCGCCACTCCCGGATTTGATCGCTAAATGAATCAAGCCGGACTCGGGAATTGGCGCGTCGCGGGTGATATTGAATTCGTGCGGCTTTTTTCCCTCAAGAAAGGTATCGATGACGGCTTCTTTTCCGGCGAGTGCCGCCAGGTTGACTTCGAATTGGCAGGCCATGCCGCCATTCATCGCCGCAATCCACCATTCCTGGCCATGGCGGCGGGCCATGAGGACGACTTCTCCGATCGCGCTCGGAGGGAGGACGCGGGTTTCGTCCCATTCGACCGGCATGTCGCGGATGACATCTACGGCCGGGCTCTGCAGATAAAGTGCGGGGTCATCGGCCCAGCTCAAGACGGGAGAAGAGAAAACCACGGCGCTGGCCAGTTGCAGGGCCGCAGTGGTGCCTTTGAAAAAGGCGGGATTCAGAGTCGTGGGAGTGAAGTCAATATGTCCGGCGAGCAGGTGGGTGAACGGCACCGTGGTGTAGTGCGCCGGTGGTAGGCTACCGAACTTATTATATTCAAGACCTCTCACGGCTTCGCGGGTCATCTCATGGGGCCAGGTGCGGGCTTCGCCGGTCGGCTTGTTGGCACCGTGGAAATTCACCATGATGCGTTCCTTGGCAGCGGCACGCAGGCAGGCTTCGTAGAATGCGAGCCTTTCATGGCTCTCACTGTCCATGAAATCGATTTTTACACCGGCGACTCCAGCCTCGCGGCAACGGCGGAAGAATTCGGTGCGTTTCTCGGGAGTTTCGAGACCGACCCATTGCTTTTTGGTGTCGGGACGCCAGCCGCGCCAGACCCAGAGCCGCACGCCCTTGGGGGCGGCGTAATCGGCAAGTTCCTTGAGTGTTTCCCAAGCGCCATCAGGGTTGCCCGGCTTGAACCACTCCTGGCGTTCGTGCTCCCAGCCCTCGTCCACGAGATAGTATTCGCATTTGAGCTCTGCCGCTTTGTCGACAAACTCCTTTTGTTTGGACCAATGGGTGCCCGGATCGTTGAAAGCCCACCATTGCCAGAGCGAGCGTCCGGGCTTGATCCATTCCGTCGCGGAGCCATTTGGAAAGAGTTCCGGGTTGGGCGGCGGGGCTACCGCTTCCACAATGGCGCTGGCGTGGAGAAGCGCATCGAGGTTCTCGCCGAGCAGGACGATGCGCCACGGCGAATCGATCTCGCCGTCCATGTCCCAGCCCTTGGGGTCATCACGGAATTTACCAATCAGGCGGTTGCTGCCGGTGGTGCCGAGCGTCATGCCGGAGTAGTGCATGACATGGGATTCGGTGAGGGCAGCGAACCGTGCGCCGGGCAGTTCAAAGGTCATCGGCATGCCGACATCATTGCGCAGTTGAAGTGCCTCGATCGCCGATTTCACATGCAGGCCTTCATAGGAGACGGTGTCCGGATTGGCATAAACGGTCGACGCTGGCGGCAACACGAAATCGGTGCTCTCTCCGGAGACATGGCGACTGCCGCTGCCGGGGACACGCATGCGCCAGGCAAGGCCTTGATTGAAGAGCCGGACTTCGAAGGTCCAAGCCGGGCCGCCCGGGATATTCACCGGAAATTCGGCTGCGGTTCCCGCCAGAGAAACGGATTTCTGGAGATGGCGAGTGGAAAAAGTCTCGACGAAGGAACGCAGGCTCGGGGCCGATACGGTGGCGTTTGCGCCAGTGTTGTTTTCCCCCAGCAGAATCCCTGCGCGTGAAGGAGCAATGACTTGGGTGCCCTGCCAGTTCACGCGCCATGCGAGATGACCATCGGCCACTGTGCCTAATTCAAAAACCACGGCTTTGTCGGGGCTGGCGACAGATCCTGCGGGAGTAAAAGAGGAATCCAGATCTGTAGCACGGCCGGTTTCAAGTTTGAAGAAAAGCACCAAAGTCGTGAGCAGGATCAACCTGATGCGGTTAAATGCTGAAAACGACGCACGATGCGGCACTGTATCAATACGGGGATAGTTCATGTTTTTTAGGAGATGAGGAGTGCTAAAGTTTTTGGCTGGATTGTGAAAGAGTTCCACCTATTGAGATTTATGATCGGTGGCAAAATGTTTATTTCGTGCCCATCAGGTCGCTTTCAATTTGCTCGAGCGACTTGCCCTTGGTCTCAGGCAGGCTGGTGAGGACAAAAATAAATCCCGCGATGCAGATGCCGCCGTAGACCCAGAAGGTTCCCGCCGCACCGAGCGCCTTGTTGAGATAAGGGAAGGTGTAGGTCAAAACGAAGCACGCCACCCAGAGCGCCATCACCGCGACCGACATGGCGGCGCCACGGATGCGATTCGGGAAAATTTCGGAAATCACGACCCACACAACGGGAGCGAGGGACATCGAGTAGCATCCGATGGCGGCGAGGACGAGAAGTAGGACGGGCAGGCCTTTGATTCCGGCTGCGAAGCAAAGCCCGAGGGCCCCGTAGATGACTGCAAGACCGACCGCACCGAAGAGCATGAGCGGTCGGCGCCCCATGCGGTCCACCGTGGCCAAGGCCACAAAGGTGAAAACGAGATTCACCGATCCCGTCCAAGCGATGTTCGCGAGCACATCGGAAATGTCGTAGCCAGCGGCGCGGAAGATTTCCTCGGCGTAGTTGAAGACGACATTGATGCCACACCACTGCTGGAAGACGGCGAGCGTGATGCCGAGCACGAGGATACGCCCCATGCCCGGGGAGAAAACCTCGCGAAGACCGGATTGCGCATTTTTCTCCGAGTCGAGGGCAGAGTGGATTTCCGAAACGGCAGCGGCGGCGTATTCAGGTCCGCCGATGCGAGAGAGCGTTTTGCTGGCCTCGGAGGAACGACCACGCTGGAGGAGCCATCGCGGGCTTTCCGGAACGAGGAGCATACCGATGAAAAAGAGGATCGAAGGCAGGGCGGTAAGGGCAAACATCCAACGCCAGCCAGTTTGTCCAAACCACGAGTTGCGGATGAACTCGTCCTTCGCCGCCGCCGTGGCATCCGTCCCGAGAGCGACTTCGATCGAGGCACCGAGATCACGAACGAGCCACCAGTTCACCAGTTGTGCGACGAGGATTCCGACGACGATTGTGAGCTGGTTGATCGAAACCAGCTTGCCGCGCATGCGGGCGGGAGCGACCTCGGAGATATACATCGGCGAAAGGCTCGATGCGAGGCCGATGGCCACGCCGCCAAGGATGCGCCAGATGATGAAGGAGGTGAAGGTGTCGGCGAGGCCGTTGCCGATGGAGGTGACGGCAAAAAGGAGCGCTGCCAGCGTGAGAAGCGGTTTGCGGCCGAATCGGTCGCTGAGGACTCCCGCACCCATCGCGCCAACGAGGCATCCAATGAGCGCGCAACTGTTGGCCCAGCCGATCTGTGCTTCGGTGGTGAGCTGGAAGTAACGCTCAAAAAACGGCTTCGCGCCGCCGACAACAACCCAGTCCCACCCGAAGAGAAGACCGCCCATGGCGGCGACGATCGAGATGAGCCAGATATAGCCAGTGTTGAGTTTTTCAGGGACGCCCGAATTTTGGGGTGCTGGGGATGAGGAGCCGATGACCATGGGATTTAGCGTGGGTTGAGGTTTTCGTTGGAGAGCTGAAGGAGTTGGCGCATCTGGGATTTTTTGGACTCTTGGATGTCCTCCTCAAAAACGAGAAGGTTTGGGAGCGAGGTCGCAAAGTAGTCGATGCGGGCGGGAATTTTCGATTCCGCCACGGCATGCGCCGCCATGGCTTCGAGCACCTTACGGACCTCGGCTTCGCGGCCGAGTTCGCGCAAGGCGAGCGCCTTGAAAACGGTGAGTTCCGAAAACGCGGTGACCGCCATGCCTTGAAAGTCGCCCGATTCGGCAGCGGCGGCTTCGAATTTCGCGAGAGCCTCGGCCTCGCGACCGAGTGCGCGGAGGGCCTTGCCTTGCCAGAAAGTCACATCGGCTTTCGCCTGCAGGAGATGGTATTTCTCCCCGAGGCGGTCGGGGGTTTCCATGGCGAGGTTGAAATGCTCGAGGGCGGATTCGGCATCGCCGGCGGTCAACGCGGCTTGTCCCAGCAGGAGCCGGGCGGTGGTGTATTGGCGGAGCACCTTGCCCTCGCCGCCTTCCCACGGGTGGAAACTACGGGAGGCGAGCAAATCGAGCGTCTTCTGCGCTTGGCCGGTCTCGGTATAGAGCGCAGCGAGTTCCACGGTGGCGTCGTCGCGTTCCAAAACGAGCGCGCGGTGGCGTTCTAAAAAGGCGAGACGATCTGCAGCGCTATCGCCGAGCTTGGCGCAGAGCTGGACGAATTCAGAAACCAAGCGCGAATCGCTCGGGTCGCAGGAAAGGGCTTTCTGATAGCTCGCGCGAGCAGCGGTGGCATCGCGGCGGGCATTCCAATAGGCAATGCCAAGGTTGCGGTGCGCCGTGGCAAACGCGCCGTCGGCCGCGCGGGCGTTTTCCCAAGCCGCGATGGCATCGAGGTGGCGCTTCTTGTCGTAGAGGAAATTCCCGAGGCCGTAGGCGGCGTTGCGGTCGGGGCCGGGCTGGGCGAGAGCCCACTGCAAGACCGCCGCCTCGTGGAGACGCGAAGGGCAAAAATAATCCGGCGGCAAATTCCGTGCGGCTTGCAGTGCCGCTTGAGATTTTTCTTTTTCGCCAAGGATGTCTTGCAGCCATGCGAGCGCGTAGCGCGTCGAGGCCGAGCGTTCGAGCGGGTTGGGAACGGCGACCGGTTGAACCACCTCGGCATGGTGGTTTTCCAGAATGGATACCGCCTCGGCGAGGCAACCACAGTCCGCGTAATCGAAGGCAACATCCAGCGCGGTCTGCGCATCGTTGCGGCTGAGCGGCGAGAGACAGGCCGCGCCTTTTTGTTGGTGTGTCAACTCGGCCAGCGCCCAGTGGTCGAGGCGATCGACCGCGAGAAGGGCTTCGAGCGTTTTGATGGCTTCCGGAGCACGCCCGAGCTTGCGGAGGCAAATCGCCTTCAACACCTGCGCCTTGTTGTTCGTGGCATGGGTTTCGAGGGATTCCTCCACATGGCGGAGGGCCGTTGTGGTGTCTCCATTTTTGAGGTCGAGGCAGGCGAGTTCGAAGTTCGCCGCCGCGCGCCAAGCGAAGTTCCATGCGGCTTTGGCGAAGAGTGGATAGGCGGCCGAGGCGTTGCCTTGGAAGCGATGGACGAGCCCGAGGAAATAATGAGCCTCTCCCGTTTCGGGATTGGGATGACGCAAGGTGAGGCGGGAGATCGCCGCCTCAAAATGCCGCGCCGCCTCGTCGAATTGGCCACGGGAGAGCTTTTGGCGGCCGAGGGTGATGTTGCATCGCGAGTCCTTGGGATCGCGCTGCAGGACAGCCTCCCAGTAAATTTCAGGGTAGCGCGTGGGATGCCGGTAGAGGTCGAGATGCTCGCCGGTGAGATACAGTTCGTCGCTCGAAGCGATGTCCTCCGGAGCCGGAGGTTCGGTGGCGACTTCGCGGTTGCGCTGGGCTTTGGCAGGATCCGGCGGGCGGTATCCAATGACCGCTTCGCCGTCCGAGTTGAAAACCCACACGCACAGCGAGGTCTCGGAATCTCCCGTGAAGTGCAGTCCCTCGCGCTGCCACGGAGCATCAGGCGAGGCGCTGACGGATTCGTCCAAGACCACGCGGTCGCCATCTTTCAAAATCACGCGCAAACCCTCCATCGGGCGCGACACAGCGAGGCCGAAATCCATCGAGCGATCGTCGCGAACCAAGAGTCGCAGGGCCGCGAGCGTGTTCGCCTGTTGGACCGGGCCGAGTTTCTGGTAGGGCCACCAGTATTGCGAAAAGGTCTTCGTCTCGTAGGGCGCGAGGTAGCTGAAGTCCGGCTGGTTGTCCGTGAAAACGCCGGCCATCAATTCGACATACGGCCCGCCGTTGTCAGTCAGTTCACGGTCCCACGCCCAGCCGAACTCGTGATTTCCCCAAGTCCACTGCTTCTTGCCGGGGCTGATGTGTTTGTTGGCGACATGGATGAACCCGCCCTGCGCGTCGTGGTCGTAGCCACCGAAGAAATCCTCCTGCGTCTGGCAGACCATGTAGCTCGTTGGCACAGGAATGTTTTTATACCAGGCCAGATCGTTCGCGCCCGGGCGGGCTGCGTAATCGACGCCGTAGTAGAAATTCTCCGCGATCGGGAACGACGACATAGCGCGCACCGCGTGGTCGGCGACATAGTGGACATCCGCAGGGAAAAAACTCTGGTAATTTTCGTGGACGCGGGCGGCGACATTCGCCCACCAGAGGAAGGTCTGCGTGAACGGGGTGCGGTTGTAGAGGCTGCCGCGAAGCTCCACGAGGGCGCTGCCGGGACGGAGTCGGATGCCGTGCATGCCCTTCAGACGGTTCAGCGGGTCGTGCTCGGACTGCCACACGGTGAAGACTCCCCCACCCTCGTTTTCGATCATGACATCCGCCGGCAGGTAGGTGCCGGGGCGGTGATGTTGGGGCCAGTTGAACTCCACACCGCCGGAAATCCATGGTCCCGCGAGACCGACAAGCGCGGGCTTGATGACATCCTGTCGGTAGAAAAAGTCGTAGTCTCGGTTCGCCTTGTCCTGACCAAGGAAAATCCGGCCACCGATTTCCGGCAACATCACCAGCCGCACGAATTCATTCTCCATCCGCGCCGCGACATAATCCACCGGCTTCGGCGGTTCGTCTTGATACACCTTGTCGATGAAAGGCACGGGATAAACCTTGCCGCACGAGCCTTGGTAAACGCGCTTCTCGAAAAAAACCGGATTTTTTTCCGGCTGGCCGAGGCCGTAGGTCGGGATGGCGAGCGATTCGAGACGGGCAGTCACAGGATTCATGGTTTGTCGGGGTTCAAATGGACTTCAAGGCTCCAGCAGCGCGTTTCGCCGGACTGGAGGACGGGAGGATTTTCGGCGGCGGCGAGATTGTCGATGGGCAGTGTCGCCGGCTCGATGCCAAGGTTGAAATAGGGTTCGGAGCCGCAGCCCGACCATCCGCCATTGTTAACCCAGAGGCCGAGGTAGGGAATGTCTGAGGGATTCCATTGTAGAAACAGCGATGCGCCGTTTCCCTTGCGGATGCCGACTTGGCTCACAGCTCCCTTTTCGGAAAAAAGCTTGGCAGCCCACCGCTCCGATCGCGGGGGGAGTTCGCTCCACGAGACCATTCGGCCCTGCAACTCCGCCGCCGCGCCGGAAGCATAGAGCACATGGAAGGATGCCCCGACCTCCAATGACAAATCGGCATCCAAAGCCACAAGGGGATGCGCACACCAGAGCCAAGGAAATGCAAATGCGGCGAGGTTTTCGATGCTGTAGTGGAATTGAATCTTTCGCCCGACCAACTCCAACCGGCGCCGAAATCGAAATGGCAGGCTCAACCCCTCGACCTCCATCTCCACATGCTCTGCTCCGCTTGAAACCACGCGCCACGGCATTTGAACCAAATCACCGTGATCAGGAACCAAAGCCTCGCCGCAAGGGGTAGGAATCCGGCAGGGGTCGACCGATGGAAAAATTTCGTCCCACCCTCCGAAATCGAGGGATCCCACATAGCTCTCGCCGAAGACCGGATTGCGCAGCGATAGCCACGGGTTCGTCCACAGCCACTCCTGCCGGCACGACTTGTCCAAGAGGCTCACGATCTTACCTCCTGCAGACGGCAGAATCTCGAGGGAGAGAGCTTCGTTTAAAAGGTGCAGACGGTTCATAAAGGGAGTGAAACTCAGTGAAAACTAAGCGACGCCGAATTTTATAGCCATGGATAAAATTCTGAAATACCTGTCGAATCTTATGAAAAAAAAGCATGAGGGATTTCCGCACCAGCAGCTCACCCGAGTGCCTCTGGAAATTGTCAAAAAGTGCCGTTCCGATACTTTAATTAGCGATCTTTTCCTCACTGACATCGGTCATTTTCCGACCAGTGCAGGTCACTGGGTGGATCGTCCGGATGGCTGCGATACGAATATTATGATTTTTTGCACGGCCGGCACCGGATGGGTTTCGCACTCTGGAAAGCGGAAAATCCCTGTGCGGCAAGGGGGGCTGTTTTTTATTCCTGCCGGTCGCCCGCACCGCTACGGAGCTTCCGAGGAAACTCCCTGGCAAATCCGGTGGGTCCATTTTAGCGGAAGCAAAAGCAGCGATTATCTGGCTCGACTCGGCGGGGAGCTATTCGGGGAGGTTTTGCCCGAGGAGACTGATGAAATCATCTCGGCCTTCGAGCAAGCCCAGGAAGTGCTGAGTGAAGGTTACACCGACTCGGGCCTGCTGCTGCTATCGGCGAACCTGTCACGGCTTCTCGCCTTGGCGATTCAGTCCAAGCAAGCCCACGGACAAAAATCCCGCCTCACCGGGCTTCGGATTTTGAATTCGATGCAGTGGATTCGCGAGCACCTTGCGGAACCACTCTCCCTGCCGGAGATCGCCCACCGGGCTGGCATCTCGGTGCCCCATTTTTGCGCTTTGTTCAAAAAGCAAAACGGTCTGAGTCCGATGCGCTACTTGATGCACGCAAGGATGACCCGTGCCTGTGCCCTGCTTGATTCCACAGACAAGCCTGTGGCCAAAATCTCTCAGGAAGTGGGCTTCCTCGACGCCTTTCACTTCACCAAAACCTTCCGGGCGGTAGTGGGAAGCTCCCCTCGCGCCTACCGATTGGCCAGCGCCACAAATTTCGGTGAAACTAGGGGTCGGTAGTCAAATCTTGACAAATGGGGAATCCGGCGTTTCAGACTCTCGCCTGCTGGATGAACTTCGAGAGCTTTGGGGGCAGTTTTTTTTCGAGGTCCCTCCACGAGAACCTGCGCAGGGCTTGACTGACATTGGCTGCGCTTCCCATTCCCAGTCTCCTAGCAATCCAGTATTGAGATACCGTTGTGTTTTCCCAAGCGAGTT
>Ga0247838_1003559_pt1 | contig 17799 bp, 14 predicted proteins | sample LaCruzMarch2015__5_FD_189097 | JGI IMG/M metagenome (GOLD analysis project Ga0247838, IMG submission 189097) | Freshwater microbial communities from meromictic Lake La Cruz, Castile-La Mancha, Spain - LaCruzMarch2015_15m | ecosystem: Environmental > Aquatic > Freshwater > Lake | place: Spain... | reverse complement strand
TCTATTTCGACGGCTGGGATCAGGACCCGCGCGAGACCGCGGAGATCCCGGAGATCCGCTCCTTCTTCCTGGACGTGACGGCGGAGTGGCCCTACTGGTTCCATTTCTGCGAGAAGGTGGGCGATACTGTCCTGCACGTCCTGCGGCTCATGTGCCGGGGTCAGTATGTCCGGGGCAGCGGCGGTATGGTCGGCTGGCAGTTCGACGACCCGCAGGACCTTGGCCGCCAGATGATGCTGCTGTTCAATGGTCAGAACGGGATGTACGACCGGTTCAAGCTGCCCGAGACGATGAACGAACGCATCACGCAGGAAGTCACCCAGTTAATTGAGAACGCGTTCGGATGAGAAGACAATATTATTCCCTGACGCCGAACGAACATCCCGCGTGATCCGGTCGATGCGTTTGCGCCGGTCCACTCAGGTCGGCGTTGCATCCTGCAGTTTCACACACAGAACATCGCATTTGACGCTACGCAGCACCGCCTTGGCGGTCGAGCCGAACAGCCCCAGGAAACCATGGCGACCGTGGCTGCCGATGATCACCAGGTCCGCGGCGATTTCATCGGCGACTTCGTCGATGGTGTGACTGGTGGGGCCGACACGGACCAGACGGTCGACCGGCGCGACACCCAAACGCTCGCCCAGGACATCCAGTTGCCGACAGGCGATATCCACGAGTTCCTGCTCCAGCCCCAGGTCATCCGGGGTCGGCAAGTCCCCGCCGAATCCGAGCGGCATATAATCCGGCGCCGGCGGAACATGCTCCAGCACGTGCAGCAGGGTCAGGCGCGCCCCAAATAAGGCACGCAGCCGCTGGGCGCGGTCGATCACCGGCTCACCGTTCGGTTCGAAGTCCACTGCCGCCAACAGACGGGAATAAGTCTCGGTTGTCATCGCATGCCTCGTTCGCCGTTGTGAGATCCACTGTTTCTGAATTGTAGGGTACGCTGAGGAACGAACCGCACCGGCCCCAGGCATCAAACTCCCGGACGCCGCGGTGCGGTTCGTTCCTCACCGCACCCTACAGCCGGAGTCATGAGCACGGCCATCAAAGTATACGCCTGCGGGTCCGGGTCACCGCCGCGGCCTCCAGGGCTTGCGGATTCGCCGCAGTCCGGTATATTGCTGCAAAGCAACATAAGCGGGGCGGCGCTGTGCGCCCGTATCCACGACGCGCCCGGTACAACAGCCCCAACGGCACGCCTCAGAGGCCTCCCAAGATGCTGCGAAAAATCCTGATCGCCAACCGTGGCGAGATTGCGGTGCGTGTGATCCGCGCCTGCGCGGAGATGGGTATCCGGTCGGCCGCCGTCTTTGCGGAGGCAGACCGTCATTCGCTCCATGTCAAGAAAGCCGATGAGGCTTACAGCCTGGGCGGCGACCCCCTGGCAGGCTATCTCAACGTTCACAATATCGTGAACCTGGCGCTCACCACGGGTTGCGACGCCATCCACCCCGGCTATGGCTTCCTCTCCGAAAATCCGGAACTGGCGCTGGCCTGCACCCGGCGCGGACTCACGTTCATCGGGCCGACGGCCGCGGTGATCGAACGCATGGGCGACAAGACCCAGGCGCGGCTGGCCATGCAACAGGCCGGGGTACCGGTGACCCCGGGCAGCGCCGGTAACCTGGCGAACCTGGACGAGGCCCTGCGGGTGGCCGAGCAGATCGGTTATCCGGTGATGCTCAAGGCGACCTCCGGCGGCGGCGGCCGGGGCATCCGCCGTTGCGATGACGCCAAGGCACTGCGCAACAACTTCGAACGGGTGATTTCCGAAGCGACCAAGGCGTTCGGACGGGCGGAGGTCTTCCTCGAAAAGTGCATCGTCAACCCGCGGCATATCGAGGTTCAGGTGCTGGGCGACCACCACGGCAACGTGGTCCATCTGTTTGAACGCGACTGCTCCATCCAGCGGCGGAATCAGAAGCTGATCGAGATCGCGCCCTCCCCCCAGATCGACGAGGCCGAGCGTCAGTACATCGGCGGACTCGCGGTGCTGGCGGCCCGCTCGGTGAACTATACCAATGCCGGCACCGTCGAGTTCCTGCAGGATACCAACGGGCGTTTTTATTTCATGGAAATGAACACCCGCATCCAGGTGGAGCACACGATCACCGAGACGATTACCGGCGTGGACCTGGTCGAGGAACAGATTCGTATTGCCGCCGGGCTGCCGCTGCGTTTCAAGCAGCATGAAATCGGTCGGCGCGGCTTCGCCATGCAATTCCGCATCAATGCGGAAGATCCCAAGAACAACTTTCTGCCCAGCTTCGGGCGCATCTCGCGCTATTACGCGCCCGGCGGCCCCGGGGTGCGCACCGATACCTGCATCTATACCGGCTACACGATCCCGCCGCATTACGATTCCATGCTGGCCAAGGTGATCGTCTGGGCGCTGACCTGGGAAGATGTCCTCAATCGCGGCTCCCGCACCCTGCGCGACCTGGGGCTCTTCGGCATCAAGACCACGATCCCGTTCTACCAGGAGATCCTGCGCGATCCGCAATTCCGCTCCGGGCACTTCAATACCGGCTATCTGGAGGCCCACCCGGAACTGCTGGAGTATTCAGAAAAGCGCCGCAAGGACCATGTGGCCGCGGCCCTGGCGGCGGCCATCGCGGCGCACGCCGGGCTGTAACTGCTTTATCAGATTCAGGTTCTCATCATGCCCAAGATCAACATCACCGACGTCTGTCTGCGCGACGCCCATCAGTCGCTGCTCGCCACGCGGATGCGCACCGAGGACCTGCTGCCGATCTGCCCGAAGCTCGACGCCATCGGCTATTGGTCATTGGAATGCTGGGGCGGCGCCACCTTCGACGCCTGCGTGCGCTTTCTGAAAGAAGATCCCTGGGACCGTCTGCGTCAACTGCGCGAGGCGCTGCCCCGGACCCGGCTGCAGATGCTGCTGCGCGGTCAGAATCTGCTGGGCTACCGCCATTATTCGGATGACGTGGTGCGCGCGTTCGTGAAACGCTCCGCTGAGCACGGCATGGACGTTTTTCGCATCTTCGATGCTCTGAATGACGTGCGCAACCTCCAGACCGCCATCGAGGCCACCAAAGCAGCCGGCAAGCATGCGCAGGGCACCATCTGTTATACCCAGAGCCCGGTTCATACCGTGGCCGGGTTCGTGCAAATGGGCAAAGAGTTGGCGGCGATGGGCTGTGACTCCATTGCGCTCAAGGACATGGCGGGGCTGTTGACGCCCTTCGTCACGGCCGATCTGGTGCGGGCGCTGAAGGACACGGTGGATCTGCCGCTGCACCTGCACTCACATGCCACCTCGGGCCTGGCGGATATGTGTCACCTGAAAGCGATCGAGAACGGGTGCGACACCATCGACACCGCCATCTCCTCCATGGCCGGCGGCACCTCCCATCCGCCCACCGAGAGCATGGTCGCGGCGCTGCGCGGGACCCCATACGACACCGAACTGGACCTGCAAGCGATTCAGGACATCGGTATCTATTTCTACCAGATTCGCAAACGCTATCACCAGTTCGAAAGCGAATTCACCGGGGTCGATACGCGGGTCCAGATCAATCAGGTCCCCGGCGGCATGATCTCCAACCTGGCCCACCAGTTGAAGGAACAGAATGCGCTGGAGCGCATGTCCGCGGTGCTCGACGAGATCCCCAAGGTACGCAAAGACCTGGGTTATCCGCCCCTGGTCACGCCGACCTCGCAGATCGTCGGTACCCAGGCGGTCATCAATGTCCTGACCGACAAGCGCTACCAGACCATCACCAACGAGGTGAAACTCTATCTTCAGGGCCGCTACGGCCGCGCCCCGGGGCCGGTGAACCCGACCCTGCAACAGCAGGCCATCGGCAACGAGGAACTGGTGGAATGCCGCCCGGCCGACCTGCTCAAGCCCGAGATGGAGCGGCTGACGCAGGACATCGGACCCCTGGCCCACTCAGCGGATGATGTGCTGATCTATGCCATGTTCCCGGAGATCGGCCGCTCTTTTCTGGAACAGCGGGCGGCCGGGACCCTGCAGCCGGAGCCCCTGGAGCCGCCGCCGAGCGCCAAAGTCGCCGGCAGCGCGCCCACTGAGTTCAACATCGCGGTCCATGGCGAGACCTACCACGTCAAGGTCACGGGTGCGGGTCACAAGGGCCAGGCCGACCGCCACTTCTATCTGAACATCGACGGCGTCCCCGAGGAGGTCCTGGTCGAGACCCTGGACGAGATCGTCCTCACCGGCGGGGCCGAGGGCGCGGTCAAGAAAGCGATCGTCGGCAAGCGGCCCAAACCCAGCGCTCCCGGTCATGTGACCACCTCCATGCCGGGCAACATCGTCGATGTGCTGGTCAAGGAAGGCGACATCGTCGAGGCCGGGCAGTCGGTCCTGGTCACCGAGGCCATGAAGATGGAGACCGAGATCCAGGCCCCCGTCGCCGGCACCGTCACCGCCGTTTATGTCATCAAGGGGGACGCGGTGAATCCGGATGAGGTGCTGCTGGAGATCTCAACGATCGGGAGCACCGGGCACGCGTTCGGCACGTAGCAACCTAGGGCCGCAACGATGATTAAGGCCACTGCGAGGGTCCGCCTTTAGCTGTTGACTGTGCGTTAGTTCCCAGCCGTACCTCAAGCAGTTGTTATACAATTATTTCTGCCGACTTCACCAACTGGCACTGAACTCAGTGATGAGGACGATCCGGATGTTCTACAAACTCCACCTCAAGATGCTAGGCTTGGAGATGAGCGCCAACGCTCGACACGCCCCGGTCAAGGACGCTGGACAACCGCAGCATCGCGTCGCGCGATCCGCTTGGGTTTGGCTGATCGGCCTGTTGATCGCGTCCACTGTCATGGCGGGATCCCCCGAGGCGCTGGTCGCAGTCTCCCGCGGATCGCACCTGACGCCTGCCGGCGACCGGATCGACTTCCTGCTCTTCGTACCCCAAGCCGATCCCACGATCGCCATCCCACCCTATCCAGCCCTCGTACTGACGCACGGCTTTGCCCGCGATTACGGACGGCATATCGATAATGCCCTGCGCTATGCACGCGATGGTGTGATCGTCATGACACCGAACCTGATCGGCACCACCGAGAGCGCCGAGCTGCAGAGTCGGAGTGCCAGTAACACCGCCGACCATGTCCGATGGCTGATCGCGCGGGCGACCGACCCCACTGATCCACTGTTCGGGGTGTTGGATCCGGATCGCATCGCACTCGCCGGCCACAGCGCGGGAGGCGCGAACAGTTTGGAAGCCGCGGTCCTGTTGCAGGATGAAGGGACTCCGGTGGCTGGCCTGGTCTTGCTCGATGCAGTCCCCTATGCGGAGACTATCCGCGCCGCGCGCCGACTGGCACCGCTGCCGTTGTTGAGTCTGCGGTCCGCGGCCGGTGCCTGCAACGCCTACGGGGTAGTCAAATGGTTAGAACAAGCACTGACCTTCCCCTTTGAATCCAGGCAGATTCGGAATGGAACCCATTGCGATCCTGAATCACCCACCGATGCGGTTTGCGAACTTGCCTGCGGCGGCAGCTCCGAGGCAGCCCGGACGACCTATCGCGATCTCACCAACCAGTTTCTGCACGAGACCTTCGGCGGCGCGGCCGATGCGCCGTCGAGCAATTGAGGATGACGAACACTTGGTGAGCCACGTCTCTTGCGGTTAATGACTGACGCAACACCAGGAGCAGTCACGATGCAATCCGAACTCTCACCGGCGGCGGCCGGGACCCTAACCCCCTCCCCTTTCGATCTCGGCAACGCTGACGGCTATGCACGCTGGCGCGATGCCCGGCTCGCCGCCGCCCCCACCCGGCTTGCGGATCTGGTTGTGGAAGTCGACGACCCGCGCCAACTGACCGAGATCCAGTTTGAAGCCATCCTCGGCCGCTGCCGACGTGCCAATATGGCGATCTATGTCGGCCGGACCGGCGAGGATCCAGGCAAGTCGATTCCGGTGGAATTGGGCGCCCGCTTCGGCCTGCACCGGCTGGACCACAATCCGGGAGCGGACGAGGACGCGGTCACCTCACTCAAGGTCCAGACCGACGCCCGGCATCGCGGGTACATCCCCTATACCGACCGGCCCATCGCCTGGCATACCGACGGCTACTACAACACCCCCGAGCGGCAGATTCACGGGCTGCTGCTGCACTGTGTCCACCCGGCCGCCGCCGGCGGCGCCAATGCGCTGCTCGACCATGAGATCGTCTACTGCCTGGTCCGTGACCGCGACCCCGAGTTCATCCGCGCCCTGATGCACCCGGAGTGTATGACGATCCCGGCCAATGAGGGCGAAGCCCCGACCGCCGGGACAGTCACGCGCGCCGAGCAATCCGGCCCCGTGTTCTCGGTCCGCCCCGACGGCCGACTGCACATGCGTTATACCAACCGCGCCCGCAACATCCGGTGGCGCGACGACCCGCTCAGTGCCGCGGCCGTGGATTGTCTCAAGACGGTCCTGCACACCCCCGGCCCGTGGCACCTCGAAGGCCGCCTGGAACCCGGCTGGGGACTGATCTGCAACAATGTGCTGCACACCCGCACCGGTTTCACCGATGGGCCGGTGCCGCGGCTGATCTATCGGGCGCGCTATTACGACCGTATCGCGGGGACGTGAAAGCCAGCCGGTGCCCCCGTGGGAGCGGCCTCCGGCCGCGATGCGGTGCGACGGTGAACGCTGATGGGTTGGATCCCGTGCGCTCCCATCGCGGCCGGAGGCCGCTCCCACTGAGTCTTTGCGTGAGGGGTCAAGGCTGACGCCTCGGACTCCAGGGAGCCGCGCGGCCGGCGGCCCGGTCTCTGCACGTTGACAACTGACCGGCGGTCATCTACTGTAGCGATCAAATGACCCTGGGTCAGTTATGGGTCGCACCAGGAGCAGCAATCGCCATGGCCGTTCGTCAGCGGGCCATTCAGGCCGAAGATAAACAGGAGCGCCGCGACGCCATCCTCGACGCCGCCGAGGGCGTTCTGCACAACGCGCCCGACCGGGTGGCCAGCGTCGCCGAGGTGGCCGTTCACGCCGGCCTCGCCAAGGGAACCGTTTACCTCTATTTTCCGAGCAAGGAGGAACTCCTGCTCGCGGTTCACGAGCGCCGGATCGACCGCTTCTTCCAGGATCTGATCGCACTGGTGGAGTCGGCGCCGCACGTCGACTTCGAGGCGGTATTCGCCTTGACGCGCACCCATTTGGTCGAGCCGCCCCTGGTCCTGCCGCTGGCGGCGCGCTGCTTCGGGCTGATGACGCACAGCGTCCCGCCCGCCGCCGCGCTGGCGTTCAAACAGCGCATGGCGGCCCGACTCGAACGGGCGGGTGCCGGGGTCGAGCGTCACTTCCCTCTGTCGGCATCGACACCCACCCTGGGGCGCGGGGTGGTGCTGCTGCGCCGCAGTTATGCGCTGATCCTCGGGCTCTGGCAGATGTCGGCGGCGGCCGGTTGCGCGGCGGCCTGCGCGTCCACCAGTCCCGAGTTGCCGCCGGTCTTCGCCTGGAGTTACCCGGTCGAACTCGAAGACGCATTACGGGCACTCTGGGCGGGAATGATCGGCACCTCGTCAACCGCCGGGCCAACCGCCGGGGCATCGCCATGAATCAACCATCGCGCTTCGTGTTGACATTCCCCCGGTCTGACGGCATGGCACTTGGGGTCGTCCTGCTGATCCTGATGGTGGCCACCCTCACCGGCTGCACCAGGCGCGAGCCGGTTGCGGCCGCGATCCGTCCAGTGCTGCTCACCCAGGTGGTACCGGGCAGCGGCGTCGCGACCGCCGTGTTCGCCGGCGAGGTCAAGCCCCGCTATGAGTCGGATTTGGCCTTCCGCATCGGCGGCAAGATCGTCAGCCGCGGCGTGGATGTCGGCGCACGGGTACGCAAGAGCCAGGTGTTGGCGCAGCTCGATCCGGCGGATCTGGCGCTGCAGACCGAGGCAGCCGAGGCGCAGGTCGCCGCCGCGCGGGTGGACCATGAGTTCGCCCAAGCCGAACTCGACCGCCATGAGAACCTCCTCAAACAGAAGTTCATCAGCGCCTCCGCCCTCGACGCCAAGCGCAATGCGATGAAGGCGACCCAGGCCAGGCTGGAGCAGGCCCAGGCGAACCTCGCCGTCACCCGCAATCAGGCGGCCTATGCGCAGCTCCTTGCGCCGGAAGACGGCGTGATCACGACAGTCGCGGCCGAGGCCGGTCAGGTGGTGGCGGCTGGTCAGGTGGTGATGCGGTACGCCCGCGAGCGCGAACGCGAGGTCGAGATCGCCGTCCCCGAGGCACGGATCGCCGAAGTGCAGCAGGCGCAGCAGATCGCGGTGATGCTGGCGGCCGATCCCGAGACCCGCTATCGCGCCGCGGTCCGCGAGGTCTCCCCGGCGGTCGATCCGGTCACCCGGACCTTCGCCGTGCGCGTCTCGGTCATCGACCCGGCGCCGGCCATGCAGTGGGGAATGACCGCGGAGGTCCTGCTGGCCGACGCCGGGTCCGGGACGGCCAGTCTGCTGCCCGCGACCGCGCTCTATCAGGCGAGCGATGGTCGGCCCGCGCTCTGGGTTTACGACCCCATGGTCGGCACCGTGTCGCTGCGCCCGGTCGAGATCGCGCAATACCGCGAAGACGGCGTGGTGATCGCCGCCGGACTCACCGCTGGTGAATGGGTGGTCGCCACCGGCGCCAACAAGCTCCACGAAGGCCAACAGGTCCGGCCCTACGCCGGTGCCGGACGGCCGGTCCCGCCTGACCCGACGGTGCCAACGGCCGCGACGACAGCGCGGGCGAGTTGACCGGATGACACCTCCAGCCACTCCGCGCCTGAATCTCAACCTGTCCGAATGGGCGCTGCGCCATCGCTCGCTCGTCCTGTATCTCATGATCATGCTGGCCTTGGCCGGCAGCTTCGCCTATACCCAGCTCGGTCAGTCCGAAGACCCGCCGTTTACTTTCAAGGTGATGGTCGTCAAGACGAATTGGCCCGGCGCCTCGGCCCGCGAGGTCGAACAGCAGGTCACCGACCGTATCGAGCAGCAATTGCAGGAGCTGCCGCTCCAGTTCGTGCAGAGCTATTCCCGGCCGGGCGAGTCATTGGTTTTCGTCTCACTGAAGGACTCACTGCCGCCCGCGGCGATTCCCGATCTGCAATATCAGGTGCGGAAAAAGGTCGCCGACATCCGTCAGACCCTGCCGCCCGGCATCCAGGGGCCATTCTTCAACGACGAGTTCGGCGATACCTATACGAATCTCTACGCGATCAGCGGCGAAGGCTATACCTATCGCGATCTCAAAGACTTCGGCGACCGCATCCGCGATGAACTGCTGCGCGTGCCGGGCGTCTCCAAGATCGATTTCATCGGTGAGCAGGACGAGAAGATCTTTATCGAGCTGTCGAATGCCCGGCTCGCGCTGCTGGGCATCACTCCCGAGCAGATCGTCCAGACGCTCGCGGCGCAGAACGCGGTGGCCGCGGCCGGCGCCTTCGAGACCCCCACCGACCGCATCTATCTGCGCCCCAGCGGGGCCTTCGATTCACTCGATGCCGTGCGCGACATCGCCCTGCGGGTCAACGACCGCCTGTTCCGGCTGGGCGATATCGCACAAGTGTCACGCGGCTATGTGGACCCGCCCCATGAGAAGATGCGCTGGCACGGACGCGAAGCCTTAGGGATCGGCGTGACCATGGTGGCGGGGGGCGACGTGATCGCGCTCGGGCGTGCGCTCGGTGCGAAACTTGCCGCGCTGGAGCCCGAACTGCCGATTGGCATGGAAATCGGGCAGGTCGCCAGCATGCCGCGCGCGGTGGAGCGCTCGGTGCAGGAGTTCATGCGGTCACTCGCGGAGGCGGTCGCCATCGTGCTCGCGGTGTCCCTGGTAAGTCTGGGTCTGCGCACCGGGCTGGTGGTCGCCATCGCGATCCCGCTGGTGCTGGCCACGACCTTCCTGTGTATGTGGCTGTTCGGCATCGGTCTGCACAAGATCTCGCTCGGCGCCCTGATTCTCTCGCTTGGTCTGCTGGTCGATGACGCGATCATCGCCGTCGAGATGATGGCCATCAAGCTGGAGCAGGGGTTCGACCGCTTCAGCGCCGCGAGCTTCGCCTATACCAGCACCGCCTTCCCGATGCTCTCGGGCACGCTGGTGACTGTTGCCGGCTTTCTGCCGATCGCGATGGCGAAGAGTTCGACGGGCGAATATACCCGCTCGCTGTTCCAGGTCTCGGCGATTGCGCTCATCGCGTCCTGGGTCGTGGCGGTGATCGTGATCCCGTATCTCGGGTTCAAGCTGCTGCCCGACTTCGGTCAGCCGCGACGGGCCTCGCTCGCGGCGCGGCTGACCGCACGCCTGCGCGGGCGTCCGGAGCCGGCGCCCCAGGGCGGCACGCATGCCCATCGGGATCAGGTCCCGGACCAGGTCTATGACACGCCCTTCTATCGGCGCTTTCGGACCCTGGTAGGCTGGAGCGTTGCGTACCGCTGGATCGTCATCGGTGCGACGCTGGTCGTGTTCATCGGCGCACTGGCCGCCTTCCGGCTCGTCCCGCAGCAGTTCTTCCCGTCCTCGTCGCGGCCCGAACTGATCGTCGATCTGCGCCTGCCCGAGGGCAGTTCATTCGCCGCCACCCTGGGCGAGACGCGGCGGATGGAGCAGGTCCTCGACCACGAGCCGGGCCTGGAGAGTTACGTTGCCTACGTCGGCGTGGGCAGCCCGCGCTTCTACCTGCCGCTCGATCAGCAGTTGCAAAGCGCCAATTTCGCTCAATTCGTGCTGGTCGCGACGGACAATGACGCGCGTGAGCAGCTGCGCACGCGGCTGATCCAACTGTTCGAAGAGGACTTCCCCGGCCTGCGCGGGCGGGTGACGCGACTGGAGAACGGGCCGCCGGTCGGTTTCCCGGTTCAGTTCCGCGTCTCCGGCGACGATCTCCCGCGGGTGCGGGCGCTGGCCCGCGAGGTCATGGCCCTGGTGCGCGCCGATCAGCAGATCGTCAACGCCCAGTTCGACTCCGACGAGCCGACCAAGGTGATCCGCCTGAAGGTCGATCAGAACAAGGCGCGAGTGCTGGGTTTCTCCTCTCAGGATCTGGCGGCCTTCCTGCAAAGCACCATGTCCGGACTCACGGTCACCTATGTCCGCGAGGGCGACAAGCAGATCGAGGTGGTCCTGCGCGGCCAGCCCGCCGAACGCGCGCAACTGGCGTCGCTCCAGGATCTGGCGCTGCCCGCGCGCAACGGCAAGGCGGTGTCCATCACCCAGATCGCCGAACTGCGCTACGAACAGGAGGATGGCATCATCTGGCGCCGCGCCCGCCTGCCGACCGTCAACGTGCGCGCCGACGTACTGGGCGACGCCCAGGGGCCGGACGTGGCCAACCGGATCGACCGGCAACTCGCCGCGCTGCGCGCCCGGCTGCCGCTCGGCTACCACATCGAAATCGGCGGTGCGGTCGAGGAATCGGCGCGCGGCCAGCGCTCGATCGCCACCGGTGTGCCGCTGCTGCTGGTGACCGTGCTGACCCTGCTGATGATCCAGTTGCAGAGCTTCTCGCGCACGCTGATGGTGCTGTTGACCGCGCCGCTGGGGCTGATCGGCGTCACCGCGGGGCTGCTGGTGTTCGGTCTGCCGTTCGGTTTCGTGGCCATGCTCGGCACCATTGCGCTCTCCGGCATCATCATGCGCAACTCCATCATCCTGGTGGACCAGATCGAACAGGACCGTGCCGCCGGGGCAACGCAGCGCGACGCCATCATCGGTGCCACGACCCGGCGTTTCCGCCCGATCGTCCTGACCGCCGCCGCCGCCGTGCTCGCCATGATCCCCCTGGTTCACAGCGCCTTCTTCGGCCCCATGGCGGTCGCGATGATGGGCGGCATCCTGGCCGCGACCGTGCTGACGCTGGGGTTCCTGCCCGCGCTCTACGCGGCCTGGTTCAGCGTACCGCGGGCGTCGGGCGCGGCCGACACCGGGCGACACCGCGTCCCTGCCGCGGCCCTGGAGTCCAAGGCATGAGTCTTGAATCCGCTACACTAGCGACAACCGCCCTGCTCATCCCTTGGAGGGACCAATCCCATGGGTTCTGTCGTCGAGCTGTATGAAGCCCTGGCCAGCGCGCCGGACGAGCGAACCCGGGCGCGGGTGATCGCCGCGGCCTTCGAGCGGCTGGAAGAGCGTTACCCACATTTGCCGGATCTGGTCACCAATCAACAGTTGCGCGAGACCGAACTGCGGCTCCAGAAAGAGATCGAGCAGGTGCGCGCTGATCTCAGCGTACGGATAGAACAGTTGCGCGGCGAACTCAAGGCCGACATCGAGCAGTTACGTGGTGAGGTGAAAACCGATATCGAGCAATTGCGTGGTGAGGTCAAGACCCAGATCGAGCAATTGCGCGGCGAGGTTAAGACCCAGATCGAGCAATTGCGCGGCGAGGTCAAGACTCAGATCGAGCAATTGCGCGGCGAGGTCACGACCGCGATCGAGCGCAGCCGCAATACCCTGCTGATGTGGCTCATCCCACTGATGTTCGCTCAGGTCGGTGCGATGGCGGCGCTGGTCAAGCTGCTGTGAACGATAACCGCGCAATTCATCGTTTTGGGCGCCTCAAGCCGCGGCGCGCGCGTTTTCCAGATAATCTTCGTAGTTGCCGCTGAAGTTAACGACACCCTGGGGCGTCAACTCGATGATGCGGGTCGCCAGCGAAGAGACGAACTCACGGTCGTGACTGACGAAGATCAGGGTGCCGGGGTAATCTTCCAGCGCGGTGTTGAGTGACTCGATGGATTCCATGTCAAGGTGGTTGGTCGGTTCGTCCATCAGCAGAATGTTGGGTTTCTGCAACATCAGCTTGCCGAACAGCATACGGCCCTGCTCACCACCGGAAATCACCTTGACCGGTTTCTTGATCTCGTCCTGAGAGAACAGCAACCGGCCCAGGGTGGCGCGGATGACCTGCTCGTCGTCGCCCGGCTGTTTCCACTGGTCCATCCAGTCATAGAGGGTGGTGTCCTCGACGAAATCGGCCGCGTGATCCTGGGCGAAATAGCCAAGCTGGCTGTTCTCCGACCACTTGACGGTGCCGCGGTCGGGCGTCAGTTCTCCGGCCAGACTGCGCAGCAGGGTGGTCTTGCCGATGCCGTTGGGGCCGATGATGGCGACCCGCTCGCCGACCGCGACGGTCAGGTCCAGGCCGCGAAACAAGGGTGCGCCGTCGTAGCCCTTGGTCAGCGACTTCACTTCCAGCGCCAGGCGATAGAGCTTCTTGTCCTGGCCGAAGCGGATGTAGGGGTTGACCCGGCTGGAGGGCTTGATGTCTTCCAGCTTGATCTTCTCGATCTGGCGCTGCCGGGAGGTTGCCTGCCTGGCCTTGGACGCGTTGGCGGAGAAGCGGCTGACAAAGGTCTGCAACTCGGCGATCTGGGCCTTCTTCTTGGCGTTGTCGGCGTACTGGCGGGTGCGCACCTGGCTGGCCGCGGTCATGTATTCGTCATAGCTGCCGGGGTAGACGCGCAACTCACCGTAGTCCAGGTCAGCCATGTGCGTGCAGACACTGTTCAGAAAGTGCCGATCATGGGAAATGATGACCATGGTGCTGTTACGCGCGTTCAGTACCTCTTCAAGCCACCGGATGGTGTTGATGTCGAGGTTGTTGGTGGGCTCGTCCAGCAGCAGGATATCCGGGTCGGCGAACAGCGCCTGGGCCAGCAGCACGCGCAGTTTCCAGCCCGGCGCTACGGCGCTCATGGGACCTTCGTGCTGTTCCAGCGGGATATCCAATCCGAGCAGCAGATCGCCGGCGCGGGCCTCGGCGGTATAGCCGTCCAGTTCGGCGAAGTGCACTTCCAGGTGCGCTACCTCCATACCGTCTTCCTCGCTCATCTCAGGCAGCGCGTAGATGCGGTCGCGTTCCTGCTTGATCTGCCATAGCTCGCCGTGGCCCATGATGACGGTATCCAGCACCCGATGGTTCTCGAAGGCGAACTGGTCCTGACGCAGCTTGCCGAGGCGCTTGCCGGGCTCCACCGACACATTGCCCGTGCTGGGCTCCAGATCGCCGCCCAGGATCTTCATCAGAGTGGACTTTCCACTGCCGTTGGCGCCGATCAGGCCGTAGCGATTGCCTCCGCCAAACTTAACGGAGACATTTTCGAACAACGGCTTGCCGCCGAACTGCATGGTGATGTTGGCTGTGGAAATCAAAACTGGGTTCCGAAAAAGCGAAGGGCGAGAAGGACGGGGCGCCGTCGTTCGACGGACCACAAATAAAAAAGCCCCGCCGATGGGCGGGGCTTTTTATCACCAGGTGCCGGGCACCTGGTGCCCAGTGTTACTGGGGTACGACGTTGGTCGCACTCGGGCCTTTCTGGCCTTGCTCAACGTTGTAGGAGACGGTTTGTCCCTCGGCCAGCGACTTGAAGCCACCGCCCTGGACGGCGCTGTGATGGACGAAGACGTCCTTGCTGCCGTCGGAAGGAGCGATAAAGCCGAAGCCTTTCTCGTCACTGAACCACTTGACTGTACCTGTTGCCATTTCGGAAACCTCTGGATTGAACTAAACGTGTGTATATGCAGACAACTGTCGGGATATTACGGAAGCTCTGCCACGCACTACGGAGAGGAGGTACTGCCGAAACACTACAGGAAAACACTGCACTGGTTAATCATACCAATGTCCGAGTGATCCCGCAAGGCTTTTCTTCAGACAAACTTTGACGGAAATCGCCTAAACTGGCGCTTTCCGGCGGCCAAGCCGCCCTCAACGGCTGTTCTGCATGAGCACGATTCCAACTGCCTACCGGAACATCATCGACCCGCTGGTCGTGGTGGCACGCAACATCCTTGAAGAGGGCGAGCAACTCGTGCCGGTCGCCTTCGTCGGCAACCTGACCACCGGCGAGACACACCAGGTGATGATGAACGCGGCCTCCGAGCAGACCAAGGACGACTCGGCCTTCCTGATCCGCCAGTTGGCGGCGATCCATCAGGCCGACTTCATCTTTGTCATCATGGATGCCTGGGGCCTGCCGCGTGACAAGGTGCACCGGTACAAGGAAATTCTGGAGCGCTATGGCTCCATCGGCGCCTCGCCCTACCGCATCGATGTCGTGTCCTTCTCACTGGAAACCCGTCACGGCCTGTGGCTGGCCCAGGTGCCGGTCAAGCCCAAGGGTGCATCGAAGAAACGGCGCACCTTCGGCGAACCGGACTACCAGCACTCCACCGAGGTGCAGGGCCGATTCGTCGACCTGCTGCCGGCGAAGGACACCGACGCGCGGCCGGGTGCCTTGCACTAAGCCCGGCGTGTCCATCCGTAACCTGGAGCGCTGCCGGAACACGCGACTCGGCATCCGGATCGGCAGCGCGTGCCGCCATCGTCGCCGCGGCCTTGGTCACGGGTCCAGCCAGGTGACATCGTAGGGTGAACAAGCGTAGCGCAGTCCACCAGCATCGACGCGGGACTCGGTGGACTGCGCTGGCGCTTGTCCACCCTACGGCCGGAAAGACGATCAAGGCCGTCGGGGGCCTTGATCACGGTTCCGGCCACGGAACATCGTAGGGTGGACAAGCGCAGCGCAGTCCACCAGCGGCGGCGCGGGATTCGGTGGACTGCGCTAGCGCTTGTCCACCCTACGGCCGGAACGATGATCAAGGCCCCCTCGATCATGGTGCCGGCCAACGCTGGTCATTCGTCACTCAAGGCTTCAATCCTTGGCTTGCCGATCCAAGGCTGAAGCCTTGGACTCCAATCGGCCGACTGGCGCGGCTGGCCGAAACGATGATCGCGGCCTCGCGCCGGATGGGGGGCCGCGTAATCGTTGCGGTGTGGGCGGTCGGCATCGGCGCCGGTGCTCCAGATCTTGCGGGACGCCCTATTGCGCCCTACGCCGGGAACCGGTCGATCAGCACCCCGTGCCGCAGACCCCGGTCGCTGACCGCGAGACGTTCCTGCGCAAGCTTCGCCATCAGGGTCCGCACGATACAGGCGCCAGCCAGGATCACGTCGGCACGCCCCGGCTGTAGTCCGGGGATGGCGCGGCGCGCCTCCGACGCCAGGCCGGCATAGAGCGCAATCTGGCGCTCGACCTCGGCGGCGGTCAGGATGGCCCCCTGGATCAGGTCCGGATCGTACCGCGTCAGACCGAGACTGACCGCGGCCAGGTTGGTCACAGCGCCGCCCATACCAACCAGGGCATCCGGCGGCGCGGCCCCATCCAGCCGGCTCAGATCATGGGCGATGGCGGCCCGCGCCGCATCCAGGACCTCCCGTCCGACGACCCCATCCAACCCGAACTGTTCGGTGAAGCGGACCGCACCGACGTCCACACTGAAGCGCTCCAGCACCTGGCCGGACTTGCCGATGGTGATCTGCGTACTGCCGCCGCCGGTATCGAAGACCGTGACCGCACCCTGCGGCAACCCCACCCCGGCCTGCACCGCGAGATAGGCCAGACGCCCCTCCTGCGCACCGTCGATGACCTCGATGGTCACTCCGCACTGCGTCCGCACGGCGGCGATGAAGGCCGCGCTGTTGCGGGCATTGCGCATCCCCATAGTGCCCAGGGCGACGATCTGCGATGCACCCGCCGCCCGCGCATCCGCCGCCATGTCGCGGATGGCGGCCAGGGTGCGTTCCCAGGCCGCCGGCGCGATCTCGCCGGACTCCCGCAGCCCCTCTCCCAGTCGCGTCACCTCGGCGCGATCCACCACCCGCAGCCAACGGCCCGCGGCATCACGTTCACCGATATGGAACTTCACCGAGTTGGTTCCCAGATCGATCACCGCATAGCGTCGCCGCGTGTCCATCGGACTAGCCCGCGGCCGGCGCGCGCAGCAGGGTCGCGTGGTGTTCCAGCGCCCAGCGGGTCTTGGTCTGCTGCTCCAGATCGCGCTCGGCGCCGATTTCGGCGACAAAGGCCATGAAGCCGGCGATGGCCACCGCGGCCTGAGCCACCGGGGCCTTGATCGACAGCTCCATCAGGCGCGCGCCATCCTGGCGCTTCCAGAGTTCTGCCGTGATCGGCCAGGGGCAGGCCGCGTCCTCGAACTTCCAGCGATGCGCCTGCAATGGACCCATGACGCTGAGCGCATCGTAGTCGATGTGCTGCTGACCGATGGCCGACAAGAATACCTCCTGGTCTTTCGTAAAGAGCTTGCCGACCGGCTGCTCCCCGGCCACCACCTGCTTGATCAGCCCCTTGGCCACCGGCATGGTCAGCGAGGCGGACTTGGTCACCCCGGACTCGCTCGCATCCGCCTCGAGTTTGAAGCCGTCGAACGCGCGCCAGGTCGCCGACACCTCGGCGGGTACCACCGGACGAAACTTGACCGTGCTGTCGTGCTCATCGCCGACGATGCGCCGGGCCCGCGCGATCATCCCCGCCTTGAACAGATCCAGATCGGGGGTATCGAAAAAATAGATGTACCGCTCCTCATCGTTGTCGACCGTCAAGCTGAACCGGGTCAGCGCCTCCTCAACCTGATGATCTGGGATGGTGATCTTGATCTCGATGGCATCGACACCCGCCACCTGGCGGCTGAAGTGATCACGGGTGGCGGCGCCTCGTTCAACGACCGCTTTATTGCTGCTTTTCATGTCACGCGGGCTCCTCAAATGGCAAAGGGTGATGACGAACGCGATGGGAACGCCAGGCGCCATGGAGCGGCGCCGACGCCTGCGCTTATCCTACACCCTTCGTTGCATCGACCGTCAATGCGTCGCTTTGCGCGCAGCCCTGAAGCATAACCCAGTCGCCGGCTGACATCGGGCGTCGTCGGCACCGGTCGGCGCTGGCGTTGGCCGTTGCGGGGTGGGTTTGACCTAACCAGGGGGGCAACGGGACGCCCTGGCG
>Ga0247838_1003547_pt1 | contig 17863 bp, 13 predicted proteins | sample LaCruzMarch2015__5_FD_189097 | JGI IMG/M metagenome (GOLD analysis project Ga0247838, IMG submission 189097) | Freshwater microbial communities from meromictic Lake La Cruz, Castile-La Mancha, Spain - LaCruzMarch2015_15m | ecosystem: Environmental > Aquatic > Freshwater > Lake | place: Spain... | reverse complement strand
AGAAAACCAATCATCGAATTCTTGGAATGTCGCCGGATAATCAATTCCGGAAGCAGGCTGTCTCAAATTACCCATGCCGAAAAACTACCTGTTGCGGTCGGTTGAGTAAAGTGCATACCCCGTATGAACTATATCGCGAAACATCTCAAACGGGCGTTATGGAACCTTCTGGCCTCCTGCACCTTGCTCTGCGGTCTGGAAGGAAGGGCTCAGGATATTTATTTTAAAGCTGGCGAGACGTTTACGCCTGGCAGTGTGCTCACGGCAGACTCTTTCCGTTTTTCCGGATTCAATATCGGCAGCCTGACCGGTCTCAGCAGCACAAATCCGACAGGCACCTATCAATTATTCAGCGGGCAGATTTACGCGACCAACCTTTTTAATATCGGGCGGGAAAATGCCGTACACATCGGCGACGGGAAATGGGCTTTTTTTCAGGTAGAGACCAACGGGATGTTTTATACGCTCGAGGACGGCGTTGTACCGGAGCCGGAGGCATACCGGCGTCTCACCATGAGTGCAATCAAACCTCAGGGATGGATTCTGTCGCAGCTCACAACCGATGCAACCACCGGCATGGCCGGTAATTTTCAGCAGTTCCGTCCGGAATACGGCAATACCAGCTGGGTGACGAAAATCGGCAAGATGGACACCGCCGGAGAAATGGCCGGCAACTGGATCTTTGGCTTCGTGCAAATGGCCTATTTCTGCGGCGACGAATCCGCCAAAACGAAAGCCAATGCGTTCATACAAGGCGTGCTCGACGCACAGGAAGCCGACGGCTATCTCGGAAACTTTGAAGCAATTTATCGATACAGCCGCAAGGGCCGCGAACTGTTCAACGAAAGCCGCATTGAAGTGGCGCTGCTGGCGTATTACGAGCTCACCGGCAAACCAGAGGTGCTCGCTGCCGTTGAAAAAGCAGTCAAACTAACCATGTCGAAATACACTCCTCAAAACCGTCCCTTCACCTATATGCCGGGCGACTCCCAATACACGATCCCTCTCGCAGACAGAGCCATGATTAACGGCCACAGTCTGATGTTTGTCGATGTGTGCGAGTGGCTCTACCGGCTCACCGGCGACCCGTCCTATTCCACCTACGCCACGTTCCTTTACAATGAGTACTCAGGGTCAACAGACATTGACCCCGATGACATTAAAACCAACTCGCTGCTGGATATCAGCGCACCTTTTAACGGGCATGGCGCGCATCTCGCCGAGCAGTTGAGAGTCCCGCTGTTTCTCGCCTACGCCGACGGGCGGTCTCCGTATCCTGCGGCAACCAGCAATGCATTCGAAAAACTGCGGCGTTATATCGTGCCGAGCGGCGCCATGGTGAGCTGTGAAGGTGTTTATAATCTGCCGCCGGTTCCGTTTCAGGGAACCGAATATTGTGCAACGACCGAACTCGAGATAAGCCTCACCTCCGCCCTGCAGAAAACCGGCACGATGCAATACGGCGACATGATCGAGCGGCTGGCCTTCAACGCGGCTCAGGGGGCACGGCTCCCGGACGGCACCAAGATCGCTTACGTCTCATCTTCCACCCTGCCAATGGCGCTTGAGACGATGGATCTGCCGGCTCCGAACAACTCGGGCGGGCGCTGGCAGTATTCCCCGGCCCACGACATGGGCGGATCCTGCTGTTCGCCGAATGCCGTCAAACTCATGCCGCACTATGTCTCTTCGATGTGGATGAAGCCGGAGGACGAAGACGGTCTGGCCGCTCTGCTGCTGGGGCCATCGCAGGTCTCCACCGTGATCAACGGAACGCCGGTGACCATCACGGAGGAAACGGAATATCCATTTTCCGATTCCGTCACCTTCCGCATCACCGCTACCAACCCGGTGACTTTTCCTTTGCACATTCGCATTCCGTCCTGGTCGGGTGCGGTGACGCTGACGGCCCCCGGCGCGACCGTCTCGGCGACAGACGATCTGCGCGTCCTGAGAAAAGAGTGGCAGACGGGCGACAGCGTCACGGTCGCGTTCGAACACCCGATCATAACCGGCGTATGCACTAACGGCGAAATAACCGTCAATCGCGGACCACTGCTCTATGCCTTGCAGTGGGCGGCAACCACCAATGTGCTGACCAAGTCGCGTGCGGGTGTTCCTGAATTCATCGAGTGGGAATTGATTCCGGAAAACCCTCAATCCAAATCAGGATTTTTTATTGAACAGTCCACGCCGACCAGCGGTTTCGAGGCGCAAGCACAGACCGATTATGATCCCGCAAATCCGTGGGCGCATCCGCGCACCGTGCTGACCGGCGAACTGCGCACCGTCCGAACCGATCCGGATTCCAAGCTGCCGGTAACACTGGTGCCGATGGGATCGGCGCTTCTGCGCTTTGCCGCGTTTCCGCCCATCAACAGCATAACAAATACCGCCACGTTCGACAGCGGTGCCGGGACAAACGGGAACTGGCGCACGCAAGAAAACTGGGCGACCGATACGTTACCTCTGTTTAATGACGCGCTTGCCGTTAGCTTTACGAACGGAGGAACGAGCTGGATCGGAGGCGGGATAACTGTCCGCTCGCTGAGCTTTACCGACACGGCCGATACGACCCTCAACATCAGGACTCTCACCACCGACAGTGCTGGCGCCCAAACCCTGACTCTCGGCGGCGATGGCGATGCCGCTATTAATGTCGATTCGGGAGCAACAGGAAAAATCACCATCGGCGCGAACGCAAACGGCGGCCCCATTTCGCTGGCCGAAGATTTAACCATCAACCACAGCGGTTCCGGCATTCTCTCTTTCAGCAAGACTATTACCGGTATCGGCGGCATCATCAAAAACGGTTCCGGCCCCTTGACCTTGTCCCCGAACAGAGCGGTAACCAACGACTACACCGGCAAGACGGTGGTCAATGCGGGCACTTTGACCGGAACGACGAATTTTGTTTTCGAAAAAACGGTCAGCATTACGGTGGCTGGCGGAGCCTCGCTGACTCTTGGTGCAACGAGCTGTATCGGCGACCAGACCGCGCTGATACTGTCCACCAATGCCGCATTGAATCTCAACTTTACCGGTGCGGATACCGTCGGCGGCATCTCGTTGGACGGCGGAGCAACCTGGCTGACCAATGGCATCTATAATGCAGCAACACTTAATGTGCTTAGAGCCGGAACATATACGGGCGGCGGCAATCTAATGGTTGGACTTTATATACTGACCAGCGGTAACGGCACGATCACGTCGGCAAGCTCAAGTGTGTATTCCGGTAGCAATGCAACCTTCAATGTTACTGCGGCCCGCTACTACCGGATCGTTTCGCTGACCACCAACGGAACACCTGCGGCAGGTATGTCCTTTGATAATAACAGTACGTCCACCAACTTCACCTGGGATGATTTACAGGCAGGCGGCACGCTGTCAGCAACCTTCACGGTGCAGGTGACCACAAACCCGGCAAATGCGCCGTATTGGTGGATGGCGCAGTACGGGCTCACCAACTTCGATGCGGATGCTGCGGCGGATACGGACAGAGACGGCCTGACAACCTGGCAGGAATACACGGCCGGCACCAATCCGACCAACCCGGCGTCAGCCTTCCGAATCACCGCCACCAATATGATCGTCAAAGGGAAGACGGTCATTCGCTGGTCAAGCGCATCCAACCGCTTCTACAATCTCAGTCACACCACCAATCTGATGGCACCCTTTACCGTTCTCTCAGGAGCAAGCAACCTGCCTGCCACCCCGCCGGAAAACATCTATACCAGCTCTGTACCCACCGCCGGGCCGACCTTCTATAAAATCAGCGTACATGAATAAAATCTCAACCGCGCAACTGTTCATAGCAGGTCAAATAAGGAGTGTCCCATATGAAACGAAATAAGAAACTGGCGTTCATGGCGCTGCGGCTATTGCTCTTCTGTGCGGCTTCCCACGCGATGTCAGCAGACAACACCGTGGCAACAAATCCAAAACTTCGTGCGCAAGCCGTTCAAGAGACGGCCGTTCCTGTGCGGCCCGGTGTGCCAGGTGAGCAGCCGTTCTGGAACGGTCAGGCAGTGCAGTTTCTCTATGCGCCTGCGTTTGACTTCAAAGAAATTCCCGGAGCAAAGACCTATCGTTTTACGGTGACGGCGGCCAACGGCGATGTGCTCGACTTCACCGCCGATAAACCGTGGGCTCCTCTGTCGCCGGTATGGACCAGGGTTACCACCGGCAAGGCAAAGCTAATCGTTACAGGCCTTGATGCGCAAGGCGCAGCCGTCGGCGAGCCGATGACGCGGACGTTTCATCGCGCGGCGGTGATTGATAAGGAATATCCCGCGCCTTCCATGTCGTGGAAAGAAAGCGCGCGCACCGCATTAGATGCACTGGTACATTCGACAGAACTGCGTTGCTGGTTCACCACCGGCGAGCCGGATCCTCAGGTTTTCCTCTACCGCTACCCTTCAAAAATTGTGGGTGGCGCAGCGGCAGCCCTGGCGACTTATGCGGCTCAAATTCCACCGCCTGCCGATGCGGATGAGGCGATGAAAGCCGCCCGCCGCGCCGCAGATTATCTACTAAGCATCAGTCTGCCTGAAAGTGCGGCGTGGGCGTTTCATCCGCCGACCTATCACCCAACAATGTACGGCGATAAACTCAAGGGGCACATGATTGCCGGACGCTACATGACGCTGTGCGGTGCGGAGACCGGCCAGTACTATCTCTCTGTTTATGCGGCCACCAAAGATACCAAATATCTTGATGCCGCCGTACGTATCGCCGAGACCTATGCTCGGCAACAGCTGCCGGAAGGCAGCTGGCGGCTTTTTGTCATGGCTCAAGACGGCGCGCCGGTGGCGGATAACGTGCTGGTTCCGACGCTGGTTGTCGAATTTCTTGACCGGCTCGGTCGGGCAACCGGCGATCATCGATTTGACACCATGCGCGAAAAAGCCAGTGCCTGGATTGAAAATAATCCGGTGCGCACTTGGAACTGGCAGGGTCAGTTCGAAGATGTGAGCCCGCAGCCTCCTTACATGAATCTCACCAAACATGACGCCTGCGATTTCGCCATTCACCTTTTCCGCACAGCGCCGCACGATGAAGCCAAACGGGCACTGGCTCTGGATCTGCTGCGCTTTTCTGAGGATCAGTTTGTCATCTGGGCGAAGCCGCCGGTCGACACACCGACAAAGCAAAGTCCCGATGGCGCGGCCAACGCCAAGTCGAACGGCTGGATGCTTCCCTGTGTGCTGGAACAATACCGCTGTTATGCTCCGGTCTGCGCCAGTTCTGCCAAACTTATTAGCACATACATTGCGGCCTATAGTGCCACCGGGGATCGACTGCATCTGGAAAAAGCAAAAGCCCTCGCCGCCACGCTGACCCGCACGCAATCCAACCGCACAGCGCCCGGTCGCTATCTCACCTGGGTCAAGCAACCCTCCGGCCCGATGTGGTTCAACTGTGAGCTTCGGGCGATCCGGGCCATGAATGAGCTGGCCGATTGCGCAGACCTGAATTCGGGAGACATTAAATGAATAATATGCGACAAAAACAAACTATGAAAAATTCACTCGCCGTTACCTGCCTGCCTCTCTTCGCGCTCAGCACATCGCTTTTTGCCGACAAAGCCCCGAACTTTGTTGTCATCTTAAGCGATGACCATGCGTATCGCGCGCTCGGTTATCGAAATCCGGATGTAAAGACACCAAATATGGACCGGCTGGCAACAGAAGGATTTCGCTTTGATCGCGCTTTCACGGCCTCACCGATTTGCGCCGCCAGCCGGGCCAGCATTTACAGCGGTATGTTCCCGCAACAGCACGGCTCGGTGGGATTATCCAGACCCGGTTTCTTGAAGAACGTGGTCGAAGAAAAACGTTTCGTCACATTGCCAGCCGTCCTCGAAAAAGCCGGCTATCACACGGCGCTCTACGGAAAATCGCATTTAGGTGAACCGACCACGTTCGGGTTTACCGAAGGTCGTGAGCTTAATGACCCGAATGACGAGGAAACCTTTGCCGAGGCGGATAAATTTCTGGCGCGTGAATCAAAGTCCGACCGCCCCTTTTTACTTTGGTTGACGCCGCGCAATCCGCATCTTCCGCTTACCGCTCCGCAACGGTTCAAGGATATTTACAAGAATGCCGACATTACACTTGATCCCAACTGGCGAGAGTCGCCGCCGGTGGAGAGTTTCTTCAATCAAGCTCCGGTGGGCGAACCCATATCCTTTCGGGATAATAAAAATATGGTTTATCCAAACGCACCAGCCGGCTGTACCGGCGGCCCGCCGCGCAATGAAACACAGATGAAGGAAGTCATCAAAGCGTATTACGGCGACATCAGTTGTCTCGATGAACAGATCGGGCATCTGATTGAGCAGCTCAAAGCCAACGGTCTTTATGAAAATACCGTCATCATCTACTTTGCCGACAACGGCTATTTTCTCGGCAACCACGGCCTGGGAAATAAGATCACGATGCACGAGGAGTCGGTGCGCGTGCCGATGTTCATCCATTCGCCGCTTCTGCCGGTCAAACACGCCAAGAGCGATGCGCTGGTTTCGTCGCTCGACGTTTACCCGACAATTCTCGATCTGGCCGGTGTTCCGGCACCGTCCAATCTCATGGGCAAATCGCTTCGCCCCATTCTCAAAAACCCGGCCGCCGTGGTGCGTGATCATGTGATCACTGAATGTGTTGGTATTCCGGAAAACCGTCTCGGCGTAGGCCACCGCATGGTACGCACGGATCGTTACAAATACATGCTGTCCGATGCAGATGAGGAAGCGTTCTTTGATCTGAAGAATGACCCTTATGAACTGAACAATCTGATCGATAGCCCTGAGTTGAAGGGCGAGATTGAAAAACATCGCAAGATGCTTCGCGACTGGATGACCAGCGTCGGCGAAAAACGACTGACGATGGCCGAAATAAAAGAAGCGGCTTCAGCCAAGAAAACGAAGAAGACCAAAGAAAAACCGGGCGCCGAGGAATAATTTTTACCCGCTCTAAGGCTTGGTATTCGAGACGGTGTTTCGCAACCACGTCGCACCAAGTTCCGACCAGCGTGATACCGGCTTTTCGGATGGACGCAAACCGTAGCCGTGTCCGCCGGACGAAAACAGGTGAATCTCGGCAGGAACTTTCTGTTTTTTGAGCGCCAGATAGTAAGTAATACTGCTGTTGATGTGCGGATTGTCATCCTGCGTTTGAATAATAAATGCCGGCGGCGTGTTGGTGGTTACAACAATCTCTTCGGCCAGCTTGTACGTTTCATCGCCCAGATAAGCCGGATAAATCAGCATCGTGAAATCCGGACGGCAGCTTAACTGATCGGCATCATCCACCGCCGGATAACTTCGCGTTTCACAGGTGGTACTCAGGCGCGCCGACAGATGCCCGCCCGCCGAAAAGCCCATGACCCCGAGCCGGTTCGGATCAACATTCCATTCTTTGCTATGAAGACGGATCAATCCCATCGCACGCTGGGCATCCTGCAACGCGCCGTCCCGGTTTTTCGGAACTGTGTATTTCAGAACCACGGCCGTGAATCCGATTGAGTTGAGCCATTCGGCAACTTCGGTGCCTTCAAGGTCTATAGCCAGAACGCCGTAGGCTCCGCCGGGGCAAACCATAACGGCCGGTGCCGGCGCGTCCGTTCTGCCTGCCGGATAAACCACGATTTTCGGATCGGTAATTCCGCCGATACAATGGATGTCTTTCCGTTTACCTGGCGGCAGTTCATTCTCACTGGCCGCTGGACGATCCGCCCATAGCCGAACTGTAACCGGAGGATTTTCCGCAGCGCAAAGATTCTGCCCGGCTGTGAACAGAAGAACCGCAACCGAAAGCCAGCAATAGACGGTTTTATTTTTCATGCCGCAAACCGTACCCCAGACACCGGGACGCGTCCACCGGGAAAAATTATGCTTCGTGAATACAGCTAACCGGACAGACCGGCTCGCAGGCTCCGCAGTCAACGCAATCGGCGGCCTTGATAAATCGTTTGTTATCCACTTCGGAAATGCACTCCACCGGACAAACCGGCTCGCAGGCTCCGCAGTTTACGCATTCGTCTTTCTTGATGATCCGCGCCATATTTTCTCCTTTTATTAAATGAACAGATTGGCCGATGAGCGGCTGAGGTTGTCGACATACATGGCGACGCCACCTTCTTCGACTCCGTCAATGAGCTCTTCTTTTTTTATTCCCATCAAGTCCATGCTCATGGTGCAGACAATCAGTTTAACCCCGCTGAGTTTTGCCTGCGCAATCAGCGCCGGAAGCGGCATGACGTTTTTCTTTTTCATGATGCCTTTGATCATCGCCAGCCCCATACCGCCCATGTTCATCTGCGAAAGTTTCAACCGGTCCGGACCTTTCGGCATCATGACACCGAACATTTTTTCAATCAGGGTTTTCTTTGCCATGACCGGGCCGGACTTCCGCAAAATGTTGATTCCCCAAAAGGTGAAAAACAGCGTGACATCATACCCCGCCGCCGCCGCCCCGTTGGCGATAATGAAAGCCGCCATGGCTTTGTCGAAATCGTTGCTGAATACCACATTGGTCATGGCTCTTTTCCCAGACATTGGAATTCCGCCTGAGGCAGGAGCTCGTTTGATCACTGTGGCGCGGTAAGCCCCCTTCTCCGCTGGCTCCAGACTCACCAGTTCGTGGCCGGTGGTATTGCACCACGCCGGAGCGTCGGCGACAAACCCTGGATCGGTGGCGGTGATGACGATGGCCTCACCCTCTTTGACTTCATCGATCGCATTCTTTAGTTGAAGAATCGGCCCGGGGCATTGCAGGCCACAGGCGTTGATGGTTTTAATGGGTTTCACGGAATTCTCCTTTTCTAAATCCTGATTATCGGTGTCCTGCACCGGTTTATGTTTTTCCGGCATTTCGGCGGCGGGCATTCCCATCGCCCGCTGATAGGTGGTATAGCCGCCGGTAAGATTCCGGCATTTGAATCCGTTTTGCGTCAGAATGCGGCAGGCCAGATACCCGCGCTGTCCGACTTTACAGAAAGCCAGATATTCCGTTTCTTTCGAAAGCTCGCCGAGCCGGTTGCGCAGTTCGTCGAGCGGAATATTCTTTGCGCCGGGAATCGTGCCGGCAGCCACTTCTCCGGGCGTGCGGACATCGAGTAGTTTCTGGTGCAGTGCCGGTTTAATGACATTCTCGACCTGGCAGAGTTTGACGTCGCCACGCAGCACGTTGGCCGCAACGAATCCGGCAAAGTTGACCGGATCTTTCGCAGAGCCGTACGGTGGCGCGTAGGACAGTTCAAGTTCTTCGAGATCGTAAACCGTCAATCCCGCACGGATGGCGACGGCAAAAACGTCGATCCGTTTATCCACGCCGTCTGAGCCGACGGCCTGCGCGCCAAGCACCTTGCCGGTCTGCGGATCAAACAGCATTTTGATGCTGAGCGGCGCGGCACCCGGATAATACGACGCGTGGCTGGCGGGATGGACATAGATTTTTTCATACGCAATCCCTGCACGCTTCGCCGCCTTCTCACTCAGGCCGGTCATGCCAATGGCGAGGTTGAAGACCTTACAAATGGCAGTGCCCTGCGTGTCTTTGTAGCGCGAGTCTCGGCCGAAAATATTATCGGCGGCGATGCGTCCCTGCCGGTTGGCTGGGCCAGCCAGCGGTATCAGCGCGGACTGGCGGGTGATGAAATCGGTGACTTCCACCGCATCGCCGACGGCGTAGATGTTTTTGTCCGATGTCTGCATACGGTCGTTGACCTTGATGCCGCCGCGCGGGCCGAGCTCCAGTCCCGCCGCTTCAGCCAATCCGGTTTCCGGCTTCACGCCGACAGCCAGAATCGCCACGCCTGTTTCAAGCGTTTCGCCGGAACTCAACGTAAGCTTCAAGCCGTTCGCCGAGTCGCTGTAGCTACTAACCGAGGTGTTCAGCCGCAGGTCAACGCCGTTGATCGCCAGTTCCTGATGCAGAATCGAAACCATTTCCGGATCGGCCGGGCTCATCACCTGCGCCGAAATTTGAATCAGCGTCGTCTTGATTTTACGGCGGCGTAGCGCTTCGACCATTTCTAAACCGATGTAACCTCCGCCGATCACGGTGGCGTGCGTCTTGCCTTCCAACGTCTGGATGATGCGATCCATATCTTCCATGTTGCGGAGCGTCAGCACTTTCGGGTTGTCAATGCCGGGAGCCGGAGGATGAACCGGATGGGCGCCGGGGCTGAGAATGAGCGTGTTATAGGATTCGCGGTAAATTTTACCGGTCTCCAGATTTTTGATTTCAACCGTTTTGTCCGCAGGCTGAATGGCGATGACTTCGTTGCGGGTACGGACATCAAGCCGGAACCGGGCGCGTAGCTGTTCCGGTGTGGTGACGAGTAACCGGTCGCGGTCGGCGATTTCGCCGCCGATGTGATACGGCAGTCCGCAGTTGGCAAATGAGACATACGGTCCGCGCTCAATCAGAATAATTTCCGCCTCTTCGCTCAGCCGCCGGGCGCGCGCCGCCGCGCTGGCTCCGCCAGCTACACCGCCAATGATAATGATTTTTTTCGATGCCATAATGATTCCTCTAGTCTTTGAAGTGTAGAAAGGTGCGCAGGTGTTTGCTCATACAGTCGAACAGTTTTAGAAAATCGGGGTTCCGCAGCGCACAATATTTCTGCGTGCCCTCTCTGCGGATGGATACCAGTCCCTGCTGACAGAGAATTTTGAGCTGTTGCGACATCATTGACTGACTGCACTCCAGCTGTTCGAAAAGTTCCGTGCAGGTTTTCTCGCCGTCGGCGAGCAGTTCGATCACGCCAAGCCGCACCGGATGCGCCATCGCCTTGAGAACTTCGGCTGTTATCTCCCGTTCAGTTGTATTCATATAAGCCCTCTGAAACATTAAAATATTATAATATTACAAATTACAATCAACTAAAATCCCACTTTATATGCTTTTATGATCCATAACAAATAAACCGTTATATCCGATCATGTTTATCATGTTTTGATTTGATCTTCGTTTTTAGATCTGTTTACCTATCCCCCATTCCTCAAAGACGAGGAGCGTTTGAAAGGAGAAAATGAAATGAAGAAAAAACTGATAATTGCGGCGGCACTGCTGTTTGCCGCATTCAGCACAGCGAAAGCAACAGAAGGGATCAACCTCATCGGAATCGGCCCAGTTCAGCAGGGAACCGCCGGAGCGGGTGTCGCCTCGGCCAAGGACTCAACCTGGCTCATCCTCAACCCGGCAGGTCTGACGGATGTCGGACGTCAGGTCGACGCCTCGTTCCAAGCGTTTGCCCCTTACCGAACCGTTGATTACGGTGCAGGAAAACAAAGCGATAATTCCGCATTTTTCATCCCCTCCCTCAGCGCTTCGCTGGGTTGCTGCAAGAATGACAGCGGATATTTGGGCATCGGCCTTTACGGAACCAGCGGAATGGGGGTCGACTATAACGGCGGCCCGCTCGGCAGCCGAACCGAGCTGTCTGTCGCAAAAATGACTCTTACCTACGCAAAAGACCTTGGAGACGGCTGGAGTGTTGGAGCCGGACCGATCTTTGTCCTCTCTCGTCTGCGTACCGACATGATGGGGCAGAGCGATTCGTGGGATACCGCCAGTGGAGTCGGTGCAATTTTCGGTGTTAACAAAAAAGTTAACGACAAACTCAAAGTCGGGGCCAGCTACATGAGCGAGCAGTTCATGACAGAATTTGACGAGTACAATGCGCTACTCCCCGACTCGCTGAATTTGCCGCAACAGCTAACGGTCGGTCTCGCCTACGACATCCGCACCAACCTCGAGTTCGCACTCGACTACCGCTGGGTTGGCTGGAACAAACTGGAGACTCTCGGTGACCAGTTCGGCTGGGAAGATCAGCGCATCGTCAAGGCCGGACTCACTTGGAATGCAACCGAACGCCTGACCCTGCGCACCGGTATCTCGCACGGCAACTCGCCGATTGGAAGTGAAGATGTGTTCCTGAACTCCCTCTTTCCTGCGATTATGAAAACCCACCTGGCAACCGGGATTTCTTATGCATTTGACCGGGTTACGCTGAATCTGGCGTACATCCATGCGCTCAACACAGAAGAAACGGCAACCGGTATGGGCGCCGGAACCAAGATCAGTATGTATCAGAACAGTCTGACACTCGGTGCCAACTGGAAGTTCTAAAAACCTTCCCTCCGTATAGAAGCCGCTCCGCTAACGGGGCGGCTTTTTATTTTACCACTCATTAAAAATCGGCTCGCCTCCATGGCGCGTCCGGCCTAAAAAGCTTCTTTATGAAGTCTAAACAGCCCGTTAAAAAACAGTCGTGGAAACCCGGCAATATGCTTTCGCCGGTTCCGGTGGTTCTCGTCAGTTGCGGCGGCACCAAAGAATGGAAGCCAAACCTGATCACCATCGCGTGGGCCGGAACGGTCTGCACCAACCCGCCGATGCTCTCGATCTCCGTCCGGCCCGAACGCTATTCCTATGACATCATCAAACAAACTGGTGAGTTTGTGGTGAATCTCCCCACAGTCAAACAGGCCACGGCGACCGACTGGTGCGGCGTCGTCTCCGGCCGAGATCACGATAAGTTTGAAAAAACCGGACTGACGCCTGCGCCCGCCCTGAAAGTCGGCTGCCCGATCGCGCTGGAATGTCCGGTCAATATCGAGTGCCGCGTCACGCAGACCCTGGAACTCGGTTCGCACGTCATGTTCCTCGCCGAAGTCGTCGGAGTTCAGGTTTCATCCGAACTAATCGATGCCAAAGGCAAACTCCGCCTTGATAAAGCCGGACTGATCGCCTTCGTCCACGGCGAATATTTTTCACTCGGCCAATACATTGACCACTTCGGTTTTTCCGTGCGCAAGAAGCCCGCTAAGGCTCCCCCAAAAACTCCGCGCAGCCGGAAATAAAAAAAGCGGCATCCCTGCCGCTTTTGGGTAGATCTGACTCTGCTATTTCTTTTTCTTCTGCTCTTTGTGGATCACCGGGCCGCCGGCCAGAATTTCTTTTTTGGCGATGATATATTCCTCATCGGAAATAACGCCCTTCTCCTTGGCTTGCTGGAGATCGATCAGTTCCCGTCCAATTGTCGTATGTCGACTATACGTCACATCAACCCGGTTCAACATCGCACAACCGGACAGTCCGGCAACCAGCACGCCTGCCATGATCAACGCTTTGAATATTTTCATACCACTCCTCCTGTTTTCAAACCACTAGAAGTTAGAACTTCGCCCGCAACCGCTCAAGCTGAAATTGGTTCATAGAACCAACTCTACATTGCCCCAAATGTAGCGTCGCCTCTGCGAGCCGATTATTGAAGTCCGCGATTAAAGTTTCCTGTGTGACCCGAAACAGCGGATCCAGAAATGATGCGACGAACAATATCGTCTGCTTCAGCGGGAGAATCGATGCCGTACGATAGATCAATCCGGAAGCGGCGAGCGCCTTTGGCCTTGAGCTCATTCAGATATCCGGTCAGCGAAAAAGCCGTTTCATTTATCAGCACGAACTGCCCGCCGGTCGGTTCGATATGAAACGTCCGCCGTGAACGGTCGGTAAGTTCTGAGTCGTCCGCCACCGGACGCGTAGCGGAAATCATCAGCGGCGTATGCTGATAAACCGGCACGACCGCCGCATCGCCGAGCTGCTCGATCAGCGTGTACCAATTGGCGGCATCATCTTCCGGCGAAAGAACAACTTGGCAAACGCCTTGTTTTTCCCACTGAAGTGCGGCCTGCGTGTTGAGCGTGTAGAGAGGCCAGTCAGCGGTAACATCTGCTTTACCTTGAAGCAGATTCAGTCCGCCAACATTTGCCGCCTCCCATTTCCGATGATCAGGCAATGATGCGATCAGCGCGCGGAAAGCCTCAATTTCTTCGTCGCGAATGATCACCGGTAGCGCTAACCGCAGCTTTTCAAGTGGCAATGCGGCGCGCGCTTTTTCGATTTCTGCCGGTCTGGATGGATCTATTTCGAGAACCAATTCGTCAACACCGGGGAAATCCTGAAAGCTTCGTACTTTGACCGACCAGACGACACAACCCACCCCGTCCGTCGCTTCGCTCCGACCACCCCTCCCATGGAGGGGACTATTTAAAATCCCCACCTCCGGAGGGGTGCCCGCAGGGCGGGGCGGATTTTCAAAAAGTTCAGAAAACTGCTCAATCAACCGGCGGCGGGCATCATTCAAAACGGATACCGGAATAAAAACCGCTGGGCCATCTAACATCAGTTCGCCGAGCCTCCAGTCGGTGTCGCCGAGTTTTTCAAAACACTGACGGATTGCGGCGGCGGATTTCTCCGGCTGTCGCGCCGGTTCAAACGGGCCGGGAATAACAAGTTCAGATTGTACGCCATTTGTCGACGCAACGAATTTCACGCTTTCCGAAGATTGAAAAACACGGATGTCCACCAGCTTTCGCTGACGGAACTGTCCAGGCCGCGGTGCGGTGAATTCGTAGCGCTGGCGCACGGCCTGAGAATAGGAGCAGTAAACTGGCGCACCCTTCTCCAGTCGCGGCGCATCGGCAGGGAGTTTCAAAGCAATCTCGGCGTCCGCCGGAAGTTCGAAGCGACGCTTCCCTTCCGAATCGCTCGCCAGCCGCATTTCATCGGCGGCAAAACCGAAGGAGTTTTCGAATTTCAAACCGTCGTGTTTTTGCAAGGCGCGGTTGCTGTGCAGAATCAGCCACGATCCAACGATGGCGTTAACGGTTCCAATCAGCGCGCCGCGATGTCCATCGTTGACCGGATCGACCGGACTGGTTTCTGAATCGTCTAAATACAGATCGGTGGAAGGCCTGCCAAAAATCGTCTGGATATCTGACAACCGCTGCGCGGAGTCGGCGGTATCGCCCGCCAACGCCTTACGGTAGAAGTCGGTGACGGCGGCGACGTAGAGAGGACTTTTCATGCGGCCTTCGATTTTGAGTGAAGCGACTCCGGCGTTGAGGAGTTCCGGCAGATGTCCGGCGGCGGAAAAATCTTTCATCGAAAACGGCAGGCTTTCTTTTCCGTCGCCGTCACGAAACGGCTGGCGGCAGCAGTAAGCGCAACGTCCGCGGTTACCGCTGCGCGACAGTAAATGCGACGAGAACAAACAAAGTCCGCTGTATGAATAACAGAGCGCGCCGTGGATGAAGGTTTCCGTTTCGATCCCGCAGTTCCGGCTGATGTACGCGATTTCTTTCAGACTCAGCTCGCGCGCCAGCACCACCCGCTTGAATCCAAGCGACGCAAGCTGTTTCGCCCCTTCCAGATTGTGGACGGCGAGCTGTGTGCTGGCGTGCAGTCGGAGTTGCGAAAAGTTTTTCTGCGCCAGCCGAACGACGCCCATATCCTGAACGATCACACCGTCCGCGTTGAGGTCGCGGATCGTCGCCAGCGTTTCGAGCGCGGCATCGAGTTCACGCTGCTGGACGAGCGTATTGAAGGTGACGTAAACACGACGGCCGAGGTGATGCGCGTAGCCGATCAGCTCGTCGAGCGCCTCGGCGGTGAAATTGCCCGCCTCAGCGCGGGCGGAAAAGCGCGGCAGTCCGGCGTAAACGGCGTCCGCGCCATACGTCAGCGCGGCCCACGCCGCATCAGGCGTTCCGGCGGGCGCCAAAAGTTCTGGAAGTTTTTTGTTCAAGCGGCCCGAACGCTATCCTGCTTCGGCCGCTTCTTCAAGTTTTTGGGGCGGCGTCCGGAATACGACAAAGTAAAATAATTAAGGCAAAATCTTTTCATTCTTTAAATCTCTGATATGTTTTCCGGCAAAATACGACACGGGGTCGTATTGGTGGAAATAGGAATCATCACAAGGAGACCAGAATGAAAAAATTAGCGATCATTACAGCAGCCTTATTAAGTGTAGCGTTTGTCTCTATCGCCGCAGACGCGGGAACCGAGACCACATATAAAGGCAATCCAGACAGCAAGACCTTCCATAAATCCAGCTGTCGATTCTCCAGCAATACAAACTGCACCGCCGTCTTCAGTGCGCCTGAAGCCGCAGTTAAAGCTGGGTACAGCGCCTGCAAGGTTTGCAAACCTTAAGCCGCCATTTAAATGGAAAACGCCCCGGATTTTTCCGGGGCGTTTTTGTTTTCTGTCAGTTTACTTCGCTAGGCACTGTTTCAAATCAGCTTCGGCCGTGGTAGTCGGAGCAATATTGAATTTTTCAACCAGGACATTCAGCACGGCGGGCGTGACAAATGCCGGCAGGCTCGGTCCGAGTTTGATATTTTTTATGCCGAGATGCAGAAGCGTCAGCAGAATACAGACGGCCTTCTGTTCGTACCACGACAGAACCATCGAGAGCGGCAGGTCGTTGACGCCACAGCCAAAGGCTCCGGCCAGCGCGACAGCAATCTGGATGGCGCTGTAGGCGTCGTTGCACTGCCCGATATCGAGCAAGCGCGGAATGCCGCCGATGTCACCGAACTCCAGTTTGTTGAAGCGGTATTTTCCGCAGGCCAGCGTAAGGATCACGCAGTCTTTCGGTACGGCTTCGGCAAACTCCGTGTAATAGTTGCGTCCGCTCTTGGCGCCGTCGCATCCGCCGATCAGGAAGAAGTGCTTGAGTGCACCGCTCTTGACGGCTTCGATAACGGTCGGAGCAACACCGAGTACGGCGTTATGGCCGAATCCGACCAGAATGGTTTTTTCCGGCTCGGTCGCGGCAAAGCCGGGAGCTTCCAGCGCGGCTTTGATAACCGGCGCGAAGTTTCCGTCGTCGATGTGCTGCACACCGGGCCACTGGACAAGGCCGCAGGTGAAAATACGCGCTTTGTAATTTTCCTTCGGCTTCTGGATGCAGTTGGTCGTCATCAGAATCGCGCCGGGAAATGCTTCGAACTCTTCGCGCTGATCCTGCCAGGCTCCGCCGTAGTTACCGACGAGGTGTTTGTATTTCTTCAGTTCCGGATAGCCGTGGCACGGAAGCATTTCACCGTGAGTGTAAATGTTGATGCCTTTGCCTTCTGTCTGCTTGAGAAGCAGATCGAGGTCTTTCAGGTCATGACCCGAAACGAGAATCGCTTTGCCTTTGACTGCCTTGATGTTCACCGGCGTCGGGACGGGATGTCCGTAGGTTCCGGTATTGGCCGCGTCGAGCAGTCCCATAACGGTCAGGTTGACTTCACCGACTTTCAGAGCCAGCGGCAGAAGCACATCGACGGTCGCCGGGCCGTTCTTGAGAGTTGCCAGCGCTTCATGGAAAAAGGCGTAAACAGCCGGATCTTCTTTGCCGAGGATGTAGGCGTGATCGGCGTAGGCCGCCGTGCCCTTCAATCCATAGAGAATCAATTCCTGCAAACCGGTGATGTCGTCGCCGAGCGTTTTCTTACGGCTTTCCACGCCGACGGCTTCGCCCTGCTTGATCAGTCCGCTGAGATCCGCGGCAAAGTTGATCGGCGACTTCGCGCCGAGACCTTTAAGTACGTCTCCACCGCGGCGAATGACACCAGCGATATCTTCGGCATCGAAGTTAACGTTAGTGACGGTCGTGAAAAGCCCCTCCATCACATAGAGATCGGCCGCGCGGTGCTTTTTGCCTTTCGCGGCGACGGCGATCTGCTTGCACACGTCGACCAGCAGATCCTGAAGCGTCGCGGTGTCGGGGTCTTTGCCGCATACGCCAAAGGCGGTACATCCGGTGCATTTGGCGGTTTGTTCACACTGATAGCAAAACATGCTCATAAGAGTTCCTTTCGGTTTTGGTTTCCTACATTCAATGTCAGGGATTATGATTACTTTCGAAAACAGCTCCTTGACCTGCGTCAAGTTCTGCAAAAAAAGGTGCTCTTATGGAAATCGCCGTCAGCGTAGTCTTCAAAGCATGGGATGTCATGGCAATTATGGCACCCTACCTTCTGCTCGGCTTTTTCATAGCGGGTATACTCAGCGCTTTTGTTCCC
>Ga0247838_1003543_pt1 | contig 17871 bp, 18 predicted proteins | sample LaCruzMarch2015__5_FD_189097 | JGI IMG/M metagenome (GOLD analysis project Ga0247838, IMG submission 189097) | Freshwater microbial communities from meromictic Lake La Cruz, Castile-La Mancha, Spain - LaCruzMarch2015_15m | ecosystem: Environmental > Aquatic > Freshwater > Lake | place: Spain... | reverse complement strand
TCGACCGGGGGCAGTTGTTCGGCCCCACCGATGATGACGAGGTCTGGAACGCCCTTGCCGATCTGATGCTCACGCCCATCGCAGGACTGCAGATCGAGCGGGTATTCATCGATTCCGGCTTTCGGCCCAACAAGCCGGATGGCGGCGATGAGCACAAGGTCTATGAGTTCACGCGCCGCTATCCCTGGCTGGTCTCGCCGACCAAGGGGCGGGCCACCATGTCGCCGCCCTACCGGGTGTCGAAGATCGAGGTGACGTCGAAGGGAAAGCAGGCGTCCTACTCGATCAATCTCGTCTGGCTCTCGACCGATTTCTTCAAGTCGCTGCTGGTGTCGCGGATCCGCACACCGCTCGACCAGCCCGGGTCCTTCATCGTGCCCGACGACATCGACGAGGATTACGCAAAGCAACTGGTCTCCGAGGTCCGGGTCGTCGATACCGCCACGGGCAAGCCGCAATGGGTGCAGCGATCGAGGCAGAACCACTACCTCGACTGCGAGGCGCTCGCGATGGCGATCGGCTACTCGTTGAACGTCCAGCGCATTCCCGAAGGCATGCTGCGGGAGCGCAGCGAAACAGCGCTTGCCGACGCGCAATCAAGCGAAACTGCAACACGAAGATCTGAGGCGGTTGCCGCTCTCGCAGTGGCCGCTGCTCCTGACTTGCGCGCCCGCTTTGCCGGGCTTTCCTCCCGTTTGAACAGGTGACGCATGGGCATGATCGACATGGTCCGCGACTGGTTTGCGCCGGTCCGCGGCCGCAACGTCATGCCGCCCGCCATCCGGGCCGACTTCATGCGCGGCAATCGCGGTGTGGTGTTTGGCGGCTGGCGCCCTGCCCTGCGCGAAGCTGCTGACGATGTCGGCGCATCCTGGGACATGGCAGCGGCACGCACCATCGATCTGATCCAGAATTCTGGATGGATGGCAGGCGCCCTCGATCAGGCGGTCGCCAATACGGTGAGTTATCGTTGCTTCGTCGGCACGTGAGGGCATCACCATCGTCAATACGGCCAGCCTGATTGCAGAGCTGGACGGCATCTCGGCGACAAGCACCGGCGACACGGAAACCTCGGGCGTCCAAGTGAAGCAGACTGGCAACGTCACTGTCGCCAAGGCCATTGGCATCCATGTCGCTGCCGTCGTCGATTGCGAAATCGTCCTCGACGGCGATGTCACAGGCGGCACCTATGCCATCCATGCCACATCGCTGCGAGGCGGGCTCGAGGTGAGCATCGCTGATGGCAACACGATTTCCGGCGCGCCGGAAAACGGTGCGTACCTGAACCCGTTTACCACGGCGACGCTGACCAACCGTGGGAACCTGTCGAGCGCGTCGGGCCTCGCCTTCGAGTTCGATGGCCTCGGCACGGGCCTTGTCGACAACTACGGCACCATCGGCGGCAACTTCACGTTCAACGAAGGGGCCGGGACAGCGTTGTGGCGCCCGTGTCGCCGGGTGCGGCGCGCCGGTGGCGGGCCGCCCTTTTGCCAGGCGGAGGTCGAGGACATGTGCCAGGCACACTCGATCTCCACTCGCCGCCGTTATGGAATCGCCCTTGTCTGTCGCCTCTGGAGCTTCTCGCGGGCGACGACATACCGGCATCGCGACCCTCGCAATGCCAACAATGACGCTCGACCGCCACGTCGTCGTGGGCCGGAGGGGGCCTACAGCGACAGCGCGCTTCTGGAGCATATCCGCGCGGTCATCGAAGCCTCGCCGTTCTCCAGCGAGGGGTATAGCAAGGTCTGGGCGCGGCTGCGGGCTCAAGGGGTGCGTACAGCCGCCCGTCGCGCACGTCGGATCATGAAGGAACACAACCTGCTGGCGCCGCAGCGGCCAGTCCAGCGCGACGCGCATCCCCATGACGGCAAGATCGTGACCGAAAGGGTCGATCAGGTCTGGGGTACGGACATGACCCAGACGGTCACGACCGGGGAAGGTCGCGCCTTTGTCTTCATCGCGGTCGATCATTGCTCGGGCGAATTCGTCGGCACCCATGCATCATCGAGCGCAAGCCGCTGGCAGGCGCTGGAGCCGATCCGTCAGGGCGTCACCCGGCACTTCGACGGCGTAAAACCCGACACGGCCCTCGGCCTGATCCTGCGGCACGACCATGGTTCGAACTACATGGCGGACGACTTCCAGGAGGAGATCAAGTGTTTCGGCATCATCAGCTCGCCGTCCTTCGTTCGCCAGCCCGAGGGCAACGGGGTGGCTGAACGGGCCATCCGAACGCTCAAGGAGCAGCTGCTCTGGGTTCGCAATTTTGCGACGGTCGAGGAACTCCGGCAGGCCTTGGCGGCCTTCGCTGCGAAATACAATGCCTCCTGGCTGCGGCAGAGGCATGGCTACAAGACGCCAAATCAGATCAGGGCCGAGCAGAAGGCCCTTGAAACCGAAGCCGCCACGGGGTTCAAACTGGCGACATGATCAGCGCAATGCGCTGTCTCATCACCGTGCCCCGGTGCACGCAGTCTAGCAACGGTTCGTTCGTGCCGGCAGGTGGACGCCAAGAGTCCCGGCTGGTACACATGGTGGCGCGAGGTAAAGCGGTTTTCAAGGCGAAGATGACAGCCAAGTTCAGAAGCGTTTTCGGCGAGGGCAAACCCGTTATCGCCATGGTACATCTCGGCGCGCTGCCCGGCTCGCCTCTCCACGATCCTGTCGGCGGCATAGACGAAATCGTCGCCGCTGCGCGGCGTGACCTCGTCGCTCTGCAGGCTGCCGGGTTCGACGCGGTGATGTTCGGCAACGAGAACGACCGGCCATACGAGTTCTCCGTCGACCCCGCATCGACCGCAACGATGGGCTATGCCATCGGGAGGTTGAAGTCGGAGCTCACGGTGCCCTTCGGAGTCAACGTACTTTGGGACCCGATAAGTTCGATAGCGGTTGCGGCGGCGACTGGGGCACATTTCGTCCGGGAGATATTCACAGGCGCCTATGCCTCGGATATGGGGCCTTGGACACCCGATGCCGGCAAGGCGATGCGCTATCGCGATCGGCTGGGCCGGCAGGATCTGGCGCTTCTATACAACGTTTCGGCCGAGTTCGCCTTCTCTCTCGACCAGCGGCCGTTGAGCGACCGTGCCCGAAGCGCCGTCTTCTCCTCTATTCCGGATGCCATCCTGGTTTCTGGGGCCATAACCGGTGAAGCGGCGCGAATGGTCGATCTCGAGGCAGTCAAGCGAGTGCTGCCTGCGACGCCGGTCCTCGCCAACACCGGGGTGAAGCACGCGACGGTCAAGGATGTGCTCGAGGTCGCCGACGGCTGCATCGTGGGCTCGTCGCTGAAGGTGGACGGCGACACCTGGAAGGCGGTCGACGCTGAGCGGGCCGCCGAGTTCATGCGTCTAGTCCGTGCCGCCCGGGGGTATTGATGAGCGTCAGGCAATGGCTGTTTGACCTGGTGCTGATCCCGGGGCTTTCGGGAAATGAGGGCCGGGTCCGCAAGTACCTCAAGGCAGCGATGGCTGGACTTGGGATCACTTCGCGCACTGACCGAATGGGCAATTTGATCGCGACGCTGGCGGGTGACAACGGAGCGCCGAGCGTGATGCTGTTTGCGCATATGGACCAGCTCGGATTGATCGTCCGGAAGATTGAGGCCAATGGGCTGGTGAGGGTTGAGCGGTTGGGCGGGGTGCCCGAACGGGCGCTGCCGGCGCAGGAGGTGCTGTTCTGCGTGGGCGAGGGCCGCGACGTGCTTGGGCTGATCGCGCACAAGAGCCACCATGCGACGAGCCAGGACGAAAAGTACAAGGTGCTGGCTTACCCCGAGCTTTATGTCGATGCGGGGTTCAGGAGCGCGGCGGAAGTGCTGGCGACGGGGATCGATGTGGGAACGCCGATTGTCTATGCACCCAAGGTGACCGAACTAGCCAATGGCCGGATTGCAGGAACATCGATGGATGACCGGGCGGCCTGCGCGGTGATGATCGAGGTGGCGAAGGCGCTGATGGAGGTGAAGTCGCGACCGACCGTCCATTTCGTGTTTTCGGTGCAGGAAGAGTTCAACCTGCGCGGCGCGGTGACGGCGGCGCAAGTGCTGATGCCGGATGTGGCGATCCAGCTCGACCTGATCCTTGCCACCGATACGCCGGACATGGCGGCGCGCGGCGACGTGAAGCTTGGTGGCGGGCCGGCGATGTCGCTCTACTCGTTCCACGGCCGAGGAACGCTGAACGGCACCCTGCCCCACCCAGCGATGGTGAAGCTTTTCGAGGACAGTGCCGCCGCCGCCAAGCTGCCGCTGCAGCGCAGTGCACATATCGGGGCGCTGACGGATCTGAGCTACGTGCAACTGGTGGGCCAGGGTGTCGCGTCGATCGACGTAGGTTTCCCGATGCGCTATTCGCATTCTTCTGTGGAGGTGTGCGACCTAGGGGACCTTGAGCAACTCACGACACTGCTGGTGGAGGCACTGCCGCGGATCGATAGCAAGTTCAGCCTTGATCGGGACGACTACGTTTGATGCGCTACTATCTCGGCATCGACATCGGCACGTTTGAGAGCAAAGGCGTGCTGGTCGACGCCGAGGGGCGGATTGTTGCGAGTGCGGCCAAACCGCACAAAATGATCGTGCCGCAACCGGGCTGGGCCGAACACCGGGCCGACGAGGACTGGTGGGACGACTTCATCTTCTTGTCAAACAAGCTTATTGCTGACAGTGGCATCTCGCCTGCTGAGATCAAGGCGGTGGCGACAAGCGCCATCGGCCCCTGCATGCTGCCGGTGGATGAGGCGGGAAAGCCACTGATGAATGCGGTGCTGTACGGGGTAGATACACGAGCGGCGAAGGAAATCGAGGACCTGACGGCGCGAATCGGCGAGGACGTACTGCTTAAGCGCTGTGGCAATGCGCTGACCTCGCAATCAGTGGGGCCGAAGATCCTTTGGCTGAAGCGGAACCGGCCGGAGATATTTTCCAAGACTGCGAAGATACTGACCTCGACGACCTATCTCGTCCACAAACTGACCGGGCGTTACGTCATAGACCACTATTCGGCGGCGAACCTCTCGCCGCTTTATGACGTCGCGACGCTGAGCTGGACCGAGGCGTTGGCGGACGACATCATCGGGCTCGACAAGTTGCCAGAGATCGTCTGGACGACCGAGATCGCCGGTACGGTGACCGAGGCGGCTGCTGCGGCCACCGGACTAGCTGTAGGCACGCCAGTGACAGCGGGGACGATCGATGCGGCAGCGGAGGCGCTGAGTGTCGGGGTGCTCGACAGCGGCGACATGCTGCTGATGTATGGCTCGACCATCTTCATCATCCAGATCACACCGGTGCGGGTGCCGGATCCGCGGCTCTGGTACGCGCCGTGGTTCTTCCCGGGCAAGCACGCGGCCATGTCGGGTCTCGCCACCTCGGGGACGCTCAGCCACTGGTTCCGCGAGCAGTTTGCGCGGGAGCTCGACCCGGCGACGGCGGTGATGGCGCTGGCGCTCGAGGCGGAGGGCTCGCCGCCCGGCGCCAAGGGGATGGTGATGCTGCCGTACTTTTCCGGCGAGCGGACGCCGATCCACGACACCGAAGCTAGGGGCGTGCTGTTCGGCATGAACCTGACGCATACCCGCGGTGACATTTACCGGGCGCTGTTCGAGGGCATCGCCTTCGGCACGCACCACGTGTTCGAAACCTATGCCGATGTGGGGCAGCCGCCCAAGGCGATCCTCGCGGCCGGTGGCGGCACCAAGAACAGGGTGTGGGCGCAGGCGACCTCGGACGTCTCGGGCCGGACGCAGATCGTACGGCAAAAGACGGTGGGGGCGTCCTACGGCGATGCTTTCATCGCGGCCCTGGCGATCGGCGATGTGCAGCCGAACGATATCCGGACCTGGAACCCGGTGGACCACGAGATCACTCCCCATGCCGGGGTGCGTGAACTGTACGCGCGACGCTACCGGGTGTTCCGGGAGCTTTACGAGCGGAACAAGGATCTGATGCGGGAGCTTTAGCCCGGGTGGCGATCCAGCCGCAAGCGCCGCCCGGCACCATCCCCTTGACGGGAGGGATGGGGTGGGCGGATTGGCTCGGGCGTAGGGTCCTACCCCTTCACGCTGCCCGCCGTGAGACCGCGGATGATGTAGCGTTCGAGCAGTATGCCGACGACGACCAGCGGGGCGATGGCGGCGGTGGAGAGGGCGGCCATGCTCCACCAGTTGATGCCCTGCGAGCCGGTCTGGCTGGCGACCATCACGGGGAGCGTCTTGGCGCCCGCGCCGGTGAGGAGCGCGGCGAAGAAATACTCGTTCCAGCAGAGGATCAGCGACAGGATAAAAGCTGCGACCATGCCGGGCAACGCCATCGGCAGGATGATGCGGAAGAAGGTGCCCCAGGGACCGAGGCCGTCGACCTGCGCGGCTTCGTCGAGTTCGATCGGGATGGTGTCGAACTGGTCCTTCATGATCCAGATGACGATCGGCAGCACCGTGAGGGTGTAGAGCAGAATAAGCCCGACCAGGCTGTCGAGCAACGCCAGCTCGCGGTAGAGCACGAGAAACGGCAGCGCCAGGACCACCGGCGGCAGGATCAGCTGGCTGAGGAAGAAGAAGCTCAGGTCCTGGTTCTTCATCCAGAGGAACTTGTACTGGAAGCGGCTGAGGCCGTAGGCGGCGAGCGAGCCGATCAGCACTGCGAGGAACGAGGCGCCGAAGGCAGTGTAGATCGAGTTGAGGAAGCGGCCGAGGAACTCGTCGCGAACCGTCGAGACCTGCGCGATGGTATCAGGCGACAGGCCGAGCGAGCGCCAGCCCAGCCAGTTGGGCTGGAAGTCTACCCAGGGGATCAGGTGGCCGAGTTGCACGTCCTTGGCCACTTTCATCGAAGTGGTGATGGTCCAATAGACCGGGAACAGCGACACGAAGGCCCATAACACCAACGCGGCATAGATGCCCACCTTGCCAGCAACGTGCTTCAAGCGCCGGGTGGCGACGCCGCTATCGGTCAATGCAGGGGTGGAGAGGGTTGCTTCGGCAGCCATCAGGTCATCCTCTTCATGCGCTTGCGCAAGAGGCTAAGCAGCGTGGTGATAAACACGATGATCACCACGAGGTAGAACATCGCCAGCATCGTGCCGTAGCCGACATTCGAGCGATCGCGGTATTCGCGGTAGATGAAGCTCGAAACGCTGTCGGTGGCGCCGCCCGGACCACCCGAGGTGACGGTGATGATGATGTCGGCGAGCTTGAGCTTGAAGATGATGCGCAGGACGATCGCGGTGATCGAGACGGGCAGCATCAGCGGGAAGATCACCTGCCAGAAGCGCTGCCAGGGCGAGGCACCATCGACCTTGGCGGCCTCGATGACCTCCTTGGGCATGGCTTGCAGGCCTGCGAGCAGCAGGATCATCACGAACGGGATCGACACCCAGGCATCCATTGCCTCGATCCACAGCCGAGCGACCCAAGGGTCGGTGAAGAAACTCGGATTGTTGAAGCCCAGCCAGCGGGCGAAGCGGGCCACCGGGCCGAAGCGGTACTCGAGCATCGACTTGCCGACCATCCAGCTGACAGCGACCGGCGACAGCATCAGCGGAATGAGGAAGACGACGCGCCAGAATTTTCGCGCCCGGATTTCGGCGTTGAGCAGCAGCGCGAGGCCAAAGGCGATGGCGTACTCGACGAGCACGAAGAGCACGTAGATCACCATGTTGCGCATGGCGTTCCAGTAGAACGGATCGCGAACCAGCTGCACCAGATTGTCGAAACCGTTGAACTTCTGGCCGGTGAGGGAGGCGAGGTTCCAGTCGGTGAAGGCGATGGACAGGCCGAACAGCGTCGGGAAGATCGCCATGGCCGTGGTGAACAGCGCCGCCGGCAGGATGAACAGCGCCTTGAACCCGGCTTCGCCGCGCATCAACACCATGCCGCCGCCGAGCGCCACGGCCCAGAGCAAATAGGCATACAGCGTGGGGCGCCAGTCCTTCAGGCCAAGCGGCACGAGGCCGGCTGAATTGAGCGCCTGGAGCAGGCCTACAGCGAGGAAGAGGACGGTGGCAGCGGCGATGAGTGCCCTGCCCCCCTCTTTGCGGCGACGCGAGATGGCGCCGTAGCTCGGTGATTCAGTCAACGCCATCCACGCCCCTGAAGAGTTCTGGCTCGGAACTAAATCGGCTGGTGACGGTCCGCCACCAGCCGTAGATTGTCAATCACGCTACGCGCGCGGCGTTACATGTCCGCGGCGCTACATGTCCGCGGCATCACATGCCGAGCGACGCCTTGTAGAGCGCGATCTGGTTGTCGCGACCGATCTGGTCGGTGATCTTCTCCCAGGCCGCGGCGATGGCATCGGCGGTTTCCTGCGCCGAGGCATACTGGCCGTTGATGCCCTTCACCAGTTCGTCCTCGGCAATCGAGTAGTACTGGAAGATGCCCGGGATGCGTGGCTCGACCGCCGCATTGGGGTGGTTGTAGCTGTCGAGGTTCGAGCCGAGATAATCCTCGACGAAGGCGCGGTCGTAACCGGCAGCTTCCCACTCTTCGTACTGGAAGTGCGAGTTGCGGTAGGGCTGGAAGCCGGACGGGTAAGCGGCGGTCCACAGCGAGAGATCCTTGCCGCCCAGGTGGGCCGCGGCCGACCAGGCCGCCTTGCGCTTTTTCTCGTCGGCGGACACGCGGCTGGTGACGTAAACGCCCCAGCCGATATAGGCCATGTTGGGCGCGAAGTTTTCCTTCTCTTCCCAGGCGCTGGTCTTGGAGTTGTAGACCCGCTTGGCGCCGGGGTTGACCGAGAAGCCGACGACATCGCCGACGACGGAGGTATCCGAGGTGCGGGCGTTGGAGCCGACGTCGCCCCACCAGGTGAGGGCCGCGCCGGTGCCACCGAGGAACTGCGAGAAGGCAGTGGCGTTCGGGTCGGCGTTCAGCTGATCAGGCGGATAGGCGTTGGCCTTGACCAGGTCGAGCACGTCCTGGATGGCCTGCACCCAGGCCGGGTTGTTGACGCGCGGCTTCATGGTGTCGGGGTCGAACAGCCATGCCGGATCGTCCGGATGCTTGGCATAGGCGGCCGCGCGGTCCTCGAGGAAATAGAAGCCGAAGCCGCCCCACTGGTACTTCAACGGGTCGATGAAGCCATAGGCTGGAGTTCCGGTGATCGGATCGTTCTTGCCGGCAAGGGCGGCGGACAGCGCCGGGAAATCCTCCCAGTGCGTTGGCACGTCGGCCATGCCGCTGATCGAGCCGTCGCCGAAATAATCCTTGCGGTACGCGAACGTATGGCAGTCGCCATCGATGTTGATGCGGTAGGTCTTGCCGTCCCAGGTGCCGACCGGCGCCTGCAGATAGCCCACGAGATCGTCGGCCTCGATCTGGGTCTTCACCCAGTCGGGCATCTCGTCGAGCAGGCCCTTGCTGGCGGTATCGCCCTCGAAGGGTGCACCCATCTCGACGATATCGAAATCCACCGTGCCGGTCGCGATCGACTGCTGCAGGCGCGGATTGTAGTCGGCCTGGGCGAGGTCGATCCAGTTGATCTTGGCGCCAGTATAGGACTCCCACGGCTTCAGGAAGCCGCGGAACAGGAAGTTGTGCAGGTTCTGGTTGTTGAGGCCCATGAAGGTCAGCTCGACGCCGGCGAACTCGCCCTCGGCGACATTGGCCTTGGTGGCGGCGAGGCAGAGCTCTCCGACCTTCTGCCAGTCGGCATCGGTGGGCGAGCCCTTGCCGACGCCGGGGATCTGTAGGATCTGGGCGCGCACGCTGTCTTGGGCAAAGGCCCTTCCGGCCAGTGTGCTGCCTAGCGCGGTGCCCGCAGCGAGAGCGGCAGCGCCCTTCATGAAGCCGCGGCGGTTCGCCACAAGCTGGTTGTAGAGTTCGACTTTCAAATTGTCCTCCCATTGAGCGCCGCTCATGCGAGCGACGGGTAACGCCCGGCACAGGCTCGCCGGGGAGTTTGCCGATTGCGGCGCTTTTGCGCCGCCGACCGGCCGAGCCTCCTACGGAAGCGCTCCCTTTTCTGGGCCGTCGCGCCACTGATGCTAGGGACCTAACATGTTAGAAGTCAATACGGTCCCCTCCGACTTCCTTCGGACGGCGAAAGAAATCAGCTCGCAATTCATTAGCAAATGCATGAAGGGAGATGTGAGGGAAGTCCTTGCCGGCGAAATGACGCCGGCTCGTCACGCGTCCGGTGGCAACACACCCTTTTTCAGGATGAAGCAGCCGTAAAACCGGCGCTCCCCGGTCTGAATGACGCAGTATGATCGCCTAGCCGCTTCGTAGAAGGCGAAGCGCTCGATCGATCCCATGGGCCAGGGGCGTCCCTCAGCTGCATTGATGGCAGCCTGCACCTCCCTCTGCACAGGAGGAACCTCCTCAGGCATGTCGACGATTTCCATTCGCAATGCGGACTGGGGCGCAAAGCTATCGAGGGGCATGAGCGACAGGATCGCCTGTGCGGCGCGCCCAGCCGTTACATTTTCGAGCTTTAGAAGGCGCCCATAGAGCGAGTGGCGAGCGATAGAGTCTGCCGGAAAATTCATGTCGGCAAGGATGAGATCGTCGCCGTGTCCCATCGACTTGAGCGCGTGCAAAACATCGGCGTTGAGGATCGGATCTAGTCCCTTCAGCAATTCGGCCTCCCTGTTTCATCGATCATCTAGCATGGCTGATGATGGCCGGGGACTCCAATCCGGCGAGATCTGGCGCGTGCCGCTGGCCCAAAGACGCGTGCGAGGTTAAGCTTTTCGAGCGGAGGTCGATTATGCGCTACGAGATGATGCTGCCTTACCAGGTACGCCGGGCCATCGACGAGAACTGGCCCGTCGTTCTGCCGCTCGGCGTGCTCGAGTATCACGGCGAGCACATGGCGCTGGGCATGGACACGCTCGTCGTGGTCAAGGTGGTGGAACTTCTCGAGCGTGAAACGAACATCGTGATCCTGCCGCCCTTCTACTACGGCGCGGCCAGTTATGCGGTGGAGCCGCCCGAAGGCAATGGCTCCATTCAGGTTGGCCAGAACGCTTTGGCCGCATTCGGTGCCGATCTGTTTCGCAGCCTCTTGCGGGTCGGCTTTCGCAATATCCACTTCATCATCCACCACCAGAGCGAAAACTTCGCAGTCGGCATGCCGACCGATCTCAGCTTCAAGTCCGCGGCCCGCCAGGTGATCTTCCAGTACCTCGAGGAGACGCGCGGTGAGGGCTGGTGGGGCAGCACTGCCATGGCCGACTACTACCAGAAGCAGGCGTATGGCGATGACCCATTCAACTGGATTAAGGGGCATCCGCTGTTTGATGCGGAGATGGTCAAGTCCTATCCATTTGACCACGCAGGGATGGGTGAAACATCGTTGATGCTCGCTCTTTGCCCTGAGGCGGTGGACATCGACAGACTGGATCAAGGCAGGTGGTACACGCGCACCGCAGCGCAAGCATCTCGCGAGCTTGGCCAACGCGGAGTGGAGTTGATCCTCTCCCATCTTCGCGGTTGCATTGCTGAGTAGCCAGATCGGCCCGGCACTCCCTGAGTGCGACACGACTAGGTCGACACCTGCCGGAGGCAATTCAGAGCCATGTTGGCGCTAGACGATCCGTGGATGAGGCGGCCTGGTCTTTGCCTGGCTCTCGAAGATGCTCTCGGCGGCAGGTCACTCGCGTTCCATTACGAGCCTTTCGCCTACTTAGCGCGACGGCGAGAGCTGCCGCGCGGCCTACAAAACGCCTTTGCGAAGGATAAAGCAGCCATACGGGCCGGCATCGGTTGTCTGGACGATCGCGAAGGCCCGCTTGGCCGCCTCATAAAAATCGAACCGCTCCAGGGCTCCGATCCCGATCGGGCGCCCCTCGACCTCGTCGACCAACTGCTGCATAGCATGGTGGATGTCGACAACACGATCCGGATCCCCCACTACCTTCATGCGCAGAACGGGTGTCTCGACGAAGGTGTCTAGGGGTATCAGGCTGAGAATGGCCCGCGTGGCGCTAGGGATGTCGGCACCGAACAGCGTCAGCAGCTCGCCGTGAGTCGTCTTCGCGGCAATGGTGGCGGCCGGGTGATTGCGGTCGCAGATGACGATATCGTCGCCATGGCCCATCGATTGGAGAACGAACAGCAGTTCGGCTGTTAGCAGCGGGTCGAGGCCCTTTAGCATGATCGATCCTCACACGGTTGATTCTGGCCGGAGACATGGGCAGCGGCAGCGGCATTCGCGGCATGCGCCGCTGCCTCAAGCGCCGCGCCCGTCGCGAGACGCGCGACAAGCGAACCGATGAACGCGTCCCCCGCGCCATGGGTGGAGACGACTTGCACTGGCAAACCGGGTATCGCGAAGACCTGGCCCGCGGCGTCCTGTCCGACGATTCCGCCGGCCCCCAGCGTGATCAGCACGCTGCGTCCGGCCGCGGCAAGCACCGGCAGGGTTGCCCTAGCCTCGCGTTCACTATCCACCGTCCGACCAGCCAGCATGGCCGCCTCCACGCGGTTGACGACAAGAATGTCGACGAGATCAAGCAGGCTGGTATCCATCGGCCGGACCGGCGCGGCATTGAGGAGGACCTTGGCTCCGGCTGCGCGCGCCTCACGCGCAGCTGCGACATTGACAGCCTCCGGCACTTCGTTCTGAAGGACGAGTATCGCTGCGCCGTCGAGCTCGGCCCAGTCGACCGCTACCGACTCAGGGGGGATCGTCAGGTTTGCGCCGGAAACGATTACAGCGGCATAGTCTCCAGACGTATCCACGATAGCCACGCTCATCCCGGAGCCGGTAGTCCGGTCCACGGCGACCGAGCGCGTGTCGACGCCCTGGGATGCAAGGTGGTCTAAGAGCCTGCGTCCGAAGCCATCGTCACCGACGCGCCCGATCATGGCAGTGCGCGCGCCAATGCGAGCCGCCATGACGGCCTGGTTTCCGCCCTTGCCGCCGCATTGCTGGCCCCAGGCTGACCCCGCGAGCGTCTCATCGAGGCCCGGAAGGCGCGGCGCACGGACCATGACGTCGAGATGGAGGCTCCCGCAGACGATCACATCGAACATGCGTTACCGCTCCCAGAGCACGGCCTGGACCAGTCGCTGGCCGGTGACCGCGTCCTGCCGTTCGAGCGCCTCCGCGAGGACGTTTGTCGCCATGAGCCGGGCAACGGCGGCTTGCATCGCCTTGACGGTGCGGATGTTGTGGGCGCATTCGGCGACGGGATCGAGGCCGGTCGCATCCGGAAACGTGTCGAAGTAAAGCACGCCGCGATAGCCGATCCGCTCCAGAGTGTAGAGGAACTCAACCGTCGCGGTGGCGTTCACCGACCCCACCATCAGGCCGTCGTCGCGCTTGCCGTAGCCGTCGTTGAGATGGATGCCGAGGAGCCGGCTCGCCCGGGCGGCAAGGGTGGCCGAGAGGCCGGGCTGTTCGCCCGCATAGAGGACATGGGCGAAGTCTAGCGTGACGCCGAGATTTTTCGCGCCCACCTCGCGGATCGCGAGGAGCGTGGTGCCGAGGTCGCCGAGGAGGCAGAAGGCGCGCGGCTCGTTGGGCTTGTACTCGATCGAAATATCGAGGTCGGGCGCGTGGGCGCAGACTTCGGCGATTCCAGCTATCTCCAGTTCCCAAAGACGCGAATAGTCCACCTGGAAAGGGTAGTCGAAACCGTCCTGGCCAAGCCACAGCGTCATCGTGCGTCCCCCCGCTTCCGCAAGGGCGTCAAGTCCGGCCTTGGTCAGGTCGATCGCTTTGCGGCGGATAGCCTCTTCCGGATGGGTAAATGCGCCCAGCTTGAACGCGGGATCGGAATAGTACCGCATGGCAAAGCCGTTCAGGCCGAGGCCGACGTCCGCCAAGACGCCGGCCATAGCTGTTGCATCCGATCCGTCAAGGTGGTCGGGGAAGTTCAGGTCGACCTCGTTGAGGCCCTCGACCGTTGCCGCCCGCCGCACGAGATCCGCAGGCGTGCCGGCCAGTGTTCCGTCCAATTCGGGCGTGCGGAAGGCGTTGAGGCGGGCGGCAAATCCTGTAGTCGACATGAGAATCTCGCAAAGATCATCGCAGTCTCGACCAAAGCGCTATGGGACGCAAACGTCAACGTCAAGGGCTCCGGCTCTGGGAGTGAGGCAACTTCCCCCTCTGACGTTACCCCCCCTGGCCGATCAGCGGCTGTGATGGCAACCCGATTTGGATTGTGCCCCCGAACGAGGGCCGACTAGCATTGGTTTTCTGGTGCAGTACACCGTCGAGATGTGCGCCTAAGATCCGCCGCGCTGAGCAAAGTGCTGCGCGCCCGCAAATCAAGCTGCCGATCGTTCCAGAGCGCTGTCGTAGCAAGGAACTAAAGCCTCGGCTATTGGCCCAGGGCGCTGGGGTAGCTTCCGGTGTGGCCGGCACGATCTCGCCCATAGGGCCCGCGGGCCGTGCCGGACCCTGATCGCCCTTTGCACCGGCGGCTCCCGTGTCGCCCTTCGGCCCCGGTTGGCCCGGATCACCTTTCGGCCCCGCCGGGCCCCCAGGGCCTACATCGCCTTTTGGTCCAACTGGTCTAGCACTACAGTTGCAGTTTCAATTTGAGATGCGATTGACGGGCTGCGGCTTGATGGGCGCGTCGGAAGACGGACCATGCGAAGATGTATGCGGTTGGGATACGGCGCTGTGCGAGCTTCACGGCGAGGCGGCGGACTTCCTGAACCGACCACCGGATAAGCTTTGCCGTGGCGACCGCATCGTTTTTTTCGGCGTTGTGGCGTTGGCCTGATACCGAACGGCGGCCATGATGGCATAGGCGAGCATGACAAGGGAGACGTGCCGGTGCCAGCCATGCCAGGAGCGGCTTTCGTTATGGTCGAGGCCGAGTTCGTTCTTGGTGGTCTCGAAGCCTTCGGTCGTGTCCCCGGACGTGGTGTAGCTGAGTAGCGCGGTGGTCATCGGCGCTTTTCGGTAGGGTCTGGTTGCAACACAACCCCTGACCGGAAGGACAACCGATGACCGACGAGATGATGAACCTGCGCACGCTGGTGGAGAAGACCCCCGACGCCGATATTCTGCGCGAGATGATCGGCTTTGCCGCCGAGCGGCTGATGGAGTTGGAGGTCGGCGGGGCCACCGGCGCCGGTTATGGTGAGAAGAGCGCCGACCGTTTGGCGCAGCGCAATGGCTACCGGGAGCGGGACTGGGAGACGCGGGCCGGCACCGTCGAGTTGCGCATCCCGAAGCTGCGCAAGGGCAGTTACTTCCCCGGCTTCCTCGATCCGCGGCGGCTGGCCGAGAAGGCGCTGACGGCGGTGATCCCAGCGCAAACGCAAAGCGTTTGTCGCGAGGAGGCCTACATCCAGGGCATCTCGACCCGGTCCGTCGACGACCTGGTCAAGGCCATGGGCATGAGCGGTATCTCCAAGAGCCAGGTGAGCCGGTTGTGCGAGGAGATCGACGTCAAGGTGAAGGCCTTTCTCGAGCGACCGATCGAAGGCGACTGGCCGTATCTGTGGATCGATGCCACCTACCTCAAGGTTCGCCGCGGTGGCCGCATCGTGTCGGTCGCGGTCATCATCGCGGTGGGCGTCAACACCGACGGCCGGCGCGAGGTTTTGGGCATGGAGATCGGCACTTCCGAGGCCGAGCCGATCTGGACCGAGTTCCTGCGCAAGCTCACCCGCCGCGGCCTGCGCGGGGTCAAGCTGGTGATCTCGGACGCCCACGAGGGCATCAAGGCCGCCGTCACCAAAGTGCTGTGCGCCACCTGGCAACGCTGCCGTGTGCACTTCATGCGCAACGTGCTGGCCCATGCCGGCAAGAGTGGCCGTAGGGTCGCCAGTGCCTTCATCGCCACCGCCTTCGCGCAGGAGACCGCTGAGGCCGCCAGCAGCCAATGGCGCGCCGTCGCCGACCAGATCCGCCCCAAGGTGCCAAAGCTGGCCGCCATCATGGACGACGCCGAGAGCGATGTTCTGGCCTACATGACATTCCCCAGGGAGCATCGCGTCCAGTTGCACAGCACCAACCCGATCGAACGGGTCAACCGGGAGATCAAGCGCCGATCCGAGGTCGTGGGCATCTTCCCCAACGACGACGCCATCATCCGGCTCGTCGGCGCCATCCTCCTTGAGCAAAACGATGAGTGGGCCGTGCAGCGCTCCAGATACATGACGCTGGAAACCATCGGCCAGATCAGCGATGATCCTCTCGTCAGCCTGCCAGCAGTGGCCCGCTGATCATCCCGGCCCATGCCGGAGAGCGTGGAGGCCCAGCCTCAGTTACACCACGCCACGGGACACGATCGTCCAATGCGGCGCGAGAAGGGCATCTTGACCGCCGAACGCAAGTTCGACGCAACCGCTCACTATGCGCGGCCCGACGTATTACGCTCACGGTCGATCGATCCAAGAAGCGACCTGTCAGATTTACGGGCGCCTCAAAGTGAGTTGTTCTTCATGACCGCTGTTGGCCGAAAGCTGCTGAGCTGCGGAATAAGCCCCTAATGCTTCAAGTTGGCAGCTCCGCTATGCGGGTAACGGTTTGGCAGGGCTTTGAGGCGGTAGGGCGCTGCAACCGCAAAGCAGACGCAACGTCCCCCTCTTTCGCTCTCTGCTAACTGTTGCCTTGCCCTCACGAGTAGCATCGAACCCCGAATACTGCGTCAACACCACTGCCTTTCATTGGCCGACGCAAAGTGGAAATATCACTTTCCTGCAGCAAAGGAGGGCAAGATGCTTGCAGTTATGTTCCAGGTTAAGGGTGCACGAGATGACACCAAGAAGGCTCTTTTTGAGCGCTATAAGGCGACGCCAGGCATAGTTGCCACCTATCAGCTCGAAAACTCGGAGAGCCCCAGCGACCTCATAACCTTCACCGTTTGGGAGGACGAGGCAGCGCGGGAGAAATATATGGCAAGCTCGCTCAAGGCTGAGATCGATAAAGCCAATGAGGGGCAGCCCCAACGCACCATATACAACGTCCTCAATAGCAAATCTTAGGGCGGAACAGCCTACGGCGATGGGCTCGCCAAGCTTATGGCCATCGTCAGACTCGCAACGTGGACTGGCGCGGTCATCCGCCAGTCCATCTAGCAATGCGGCGTGGGCATGCGTCTTTGATGGAACATAGGGCGCAGAGGAGAACCACCAAGGAGAGCAACTTGAGGCTTAAGCCAGCACTCAAGAGGAAAGTCAGCTAGCGGTACTCAGCACATTTCCGCCGACGTCGGCAGTTGCCCCTGCACAACTTTCGTCGCCACAGCTTGCGTCAGCAATCCCTCTAAAATTGCCCTGCAGCTTCCGTTTTGCTGCGTCGCTGTATGGGTAGCGGGATGGTCACCCCACGGGGATGTATGGGCTTGCAGACGCAAATAAGGCACCGCTCAGGCTTGAATGCTGGCGGTCACAACATCCAGCGACCAACAGCGAGGATCGTCAGGAGTTTTCGCCTAAGCCCACGAGAAGGAAGGTCGCGGGTTCATCGCCTTGCACCATCGTCTGGTGGCCCTTGCCAACAAGATCGTTCAAAAGGATCGGCATCCCGCCGGGAAACCCTTCGATCGTAGCGCCGTCGCTAACTGACATTGTGATGCGCCCTGCGATTGTGAACAAGAGTTGCCGTCGGGGGGTGCAGTGAAAGTCAGGATCCCAGCCCGGAGGCACCTGCATGAAAACCGCAGTAGTCACCGGAATATGCTTACTGACAGCAGCTGGAGCTGATGGGGGCGCGAAATCCTGCAAGGAGTAGGGATATTCGGCGATCCTAAAATGCGTCTCCCCAAATTCGTCTGCGTAGATTTCCCGAACCTTCACGGCGACCTCCGTTGCGACAGCAAAGCTGCATGATACTGCCGCTTGCGTGCCTGTCAATCGGCGTTCAAACGGGACCCCTTTTTGGGCTTTATCGGCGTCGAATAGGGACCCCCTTGCTGCGCTTGGATTTGGGCTGCGCGACCATCAGGGATGAGCGGT
>Ga0247838_1003542_pt1 | contig 17872 bp, 17 predicted proteins | sample LaCruzMarch2015__5_FD_189097 | JGI IMG/M metagenome (GOLD analysis project Ga0247838, IMG submission 189097) | Freshwater microbial communities from meromictic Lake La Cruz, Castile-La Mancha, Spain - LaCruzMarch2015_15m | ecosystem: Environmental > Aquatic > Freshwater > Lake | place: Spain... | reverse complement strand
AATCGCTGAACCATATTCGGCAAATTTTTCTGCCATATGTTTACCGATACCTGATGCAGCACCTGTAATTAATGTCACTTTTCCTTTTACATTTCCTAACATAAAATTCCCCTTTAAAAGATAAAAAATTGATGGCTGAAGCTTATCATGGATTAGAGATGTAGAGTAAATTAATTTGGCTATTTATGCGTTTTGATATCATTATATTCAAAAATATGTATCTGGTAACATCCTGCCTGTTTAATCAAATATTTTGCTAAATTAGTAGGAGTTAGAACTTACGCATTGACAGAGTCTTTAAGCTGTGCATTAATTAATAATGGCACTCCATTGAATCTAACAAAGTCAGCAATCACATGATTTAATAACTGACGTTTTAATTTATACCAGTTGTTAATTATTTGTTTAGTTTTCATTATTTCCAGTTTGCAAAAAGTACGTAGCGCACAATAAACATGTGTTCGGAGTGCATGACTTTTGCGAACTTGAAATTTTTCAATGTTACAAACCTTCGTACCTTACACTTAACTCAATGTTAATCACACAATACGCTGATTAATATTGAATTAAACTTAAATAAATCTTGCAAAAATCTGCACATTGTACATTTTCTTGCAGATTGCTGGCGGTATTTGGTATCATCGCTTTTTTGACGAAACCACCATGAGTACTAATGCCACCAACAAAATCTATAACCTGCACACAAATTCTTTAAAAAACCAACCCCGACGTAAAGAAACCTCGCTCTGAAAACATTCAGCTGGTGAATAATGCTGTGTTGGGACTCATCCAAAATGCATGTGTCAAGCATAACAGGTCTAAACTATTCAAATTAATTCAGACGTTTTAATTAAGTGTAAGGTACGAAGAGCGCTAATAACTAGCGGTTCAAAGTTTTTTTAAATTCTGATTGTGCCGCCTCATTTCGTTTTGGATGACTGCTACGACCAGTTATCCAAACTAAATTAACTTCTGCCAATAAATTATAAACTGTTGCCAAACAGCAGTCACAACCATATTTCTCCGCAAGATGCTTTTGAATATTTTTTGCTATTACTCGTCCACCAATTCGTTGCTCTTGTAACTTCAATACATCTTTTTTAAAAGCAGGTAAGTTATCTTTTGATAGCTTTTTAGTCCTGCCACTATGTGCCATTATGTAAACCAGTTAAACCATTTGTCTGTAATTTAAACACCCATGTTGCTATAGTTGAATAACCAACATAAATTAAATTTGACACTTCCATTAGCGCTTTACCTTCTTTTAGGTAAGCCAGCGCCAAGTATTTAATTTTTAGTCTTGCATTAGATTCTTTATTATATAAGCCAACAAAATCAATAATCTTTTAACTCTTCTGGAAATTTAAAATATCTTGCCATTGCCTTGACCTTATTAATTTAAATAGCAAATTATACATTAAATTATTTTATAGGATTGGTATAAGTTCGCCCGAGTTGGATTAATGCATCCCTGAATATTTGATTAACGCTTCAATTTGTGGTTCACGTCCCATCAAGGTTTTAAAATTCTCCATCATTGGACGTAGGCTACCTTGACTTAAAATAGTTTGGCAAAATTGCGTACCTAATGCCGATAATTCTGCACCAGATTTACCATCAAAGCGACTAAACACATCACACGCCAAAACTTCCGCCCATTTATAGCTGTAATAACCAGCAGCGTAGCCGCCAGCAAAAATATGTCCAAAACTATTCGCAAAACGGTTGTATTCTGGCGGTTGTAATACTGAAATTTTCTGACGAACTTGATTCAAAAGTTGGAGGTAGTTTGCGGTGTTAGAATTATATTCACCATGCAATTTCAGATCAAAAATAGCAAATTCGAGTTGGCGGAGCATCTGCAAACCAGATTGATAATGCCGCGCGGCTAAAACTTTGGCAAATAATTCTGCGGGTAACTCAGCACCAGTATCAACATGTGCGGTAATTGTGCGGAGAATCGCATAATCCCACGTAAAATATTCCATAAATTGTGAGGGTAACTCAACTGCATCCCATTCCACGCCATTAATCCCCGCAATTGCCGAATTATCAATGGTGGTGAGTAGATGATGCAGACCATGTCCCATTTCATGGAAGAGAGTTTGCACGTCATCAAAACTGAGTAAACTTGGTTTAGCTCCAATTGGCTTGGTAAAATTACAAATTATATACGCGATTGGTAGACGTGCTTCACCGTTGTCCATATTCCTATTTTGTGCCGAATTCATCCACGCGCCAGATTGTTTACCTTCACGTGCGTACAGATCAAAATAAATATGCCCAATTAATTTACCTTGTTGTATGACATCATAACTGCTAACATCGGCATGCCAGTTTGGCATCGTTGGATTGGCGACAAATTCAACTTGGTAGAGTTGCTTAATTAAGCCAAATAATCCGACAAAAGCTTTAGGCAATGGAAAATACTGTTTGAGTTCATTGCTGGAATAGCTATATTTTTGCTCTTGCAGTTTTTCACTGTAGTAGGCTAAATCCCAAGCTTGGAGTTCGCTGATGCCATCCAATTGTTGTGCAAAAGCGCGTAATTCATTTAAATCGTGTTCGGCATAGCCCCGTGATTTATGCGCGAGTTGATATAAGAAATCCAGCACTTGTTCAGGTGTTTCTGCCATTTTGGTATATAGCGAGTAATTGGCATAAGTTTTAAAATCCAATAAGCGCGCTTTTTGGCTGCGTAATTCTAAAATTTGGCGAATTATCGGCGAATTATCAAATTTTCCATCCATGCTAAGCTCGCTGGCACGGGTTACATAAGCCTGATAAAGTTCACGGCGTAGTTCTCGATTGCTTGCGTATTGCATAATTGGTAAATAATTTGGCATATGCAGGGTGATTCTGTAACCATCAGCCTGAGCTTGCTCAGCCTGTGCTTTATACATGGCGATGCTGTCAGCATGAACACCAGCTAATTCATCTAGGGTTACGTATTTGACATAACTATCGGTAGCATCTAGGACGTTATGATCAAACTTAGTTTTCAATTCTGAAGTTTTAGTTTGAATTTGTTTATATTCTTGTTGTTTGTCATTTTCAAGGGTAATTCCGCTTAAACGAAAATCGCGCAAATCATTATCGAGAACTTTTTGTTGCTCAGCATTTAGTTTTGAATATTCTTGATCTTTTACCGCTTGAGTATGCTGGTAAAGGCGTTGATTTTGTCCCAAATTAACATATAAATCGGTGATGATCGGTTGATATTTTTCATGTAGCTCGCGTAATTCTGGGCTATCTTTAACGCTCTGTAAATGTTCTGCAATTCCCCATGTGAAATTAAGCTCATACAAACTGGCATGAATTGGTGCAACCACGGTTTGCCAACTACTAATTGACGAAGCTTCGATTGCGGCGACAATGTTATGCACGTTAGTGATTTTTTGCGCGAGTTGGGTAGTTAGGTAATTAATGTCGATGGTATTGAACGGAATAAATTGACTCATTGATGATCCTTTGCTAAATGTTGCAACAACGTAGAGCGTGTTTTTTAGAGTTCCTCGGTTGAGGTTTTACGGTGTTTTCGTTCGGTTTATGGCGCAATTATCGCATATTGAGGATGATTTGAGCCACTATCTTGAGGATGTATAGATAAAATAAAAGATGCTAAAAAAGCATCTTTTATTGAGTTGATAGGATTTATTTGATGTTTTCTAAGACTAGTTCCATCATTTTGGTGAATGCGTTTTGGCGCTCTTCACTTGATGTCGCCTCATGAGTAACTAATGAATCTGAAATAGTTAACACACAAGCGGCACGTTTATTTAATACTTTAGCATTTGCAAATAACGCAAACGATTCCATCTCAACGCAAGCGCAACCATGTTCAGCATGAATTTCTTTATAAATATCAAATTTTGCCCGATAGAAAACATCCGATGAATGAATCCGAGTTTCTTTTACGGTTGTACCAATGCGCGCTGCAGTTGCCATAATCTCGGCATTAAGCTCTGCCGATGGTTCAATTACATCACCTTCAAAACCGTTTTGTGCTTTAGCATACGATGATTCGCTCCACGCATCTTTAGCTAAAATTACATCATAAACTTTAACATCTTTATCGTAAGAACCAGCCGAACCAATCCGGATAATGTCGTTAACACCGTAAAATGCATATAACTCATATGAGTAAATGCCAATACTTGCCATACCCATACCGCTGCCCATTACTGAAACTTTTTTACCTTTGTAATTACCCGTGTAACCAAACATATTGCGCACATTATTAAACTGAACTACATCAGTTAGAAAAGTATCAGCAATAAATTTTGCACGTAACGGATCACCAGGCATAAGAACTGTTTCAGCAATAATACCTAATTCTTTAACTTCTATGTGTGGGGTAGGAAGAGCCATATAAAATCTCCAAAAATAGTAACGTAATTAAAAATAACCTTATTTGATAACATGATTATACGCTGAAGCTTGTTCTTTAACATAATAATTGATGGTGCAATGCAAAATTAATTAATAAATGTGTTAAATAAGCGATTTTTACTTTAGCACTGATGTAACTAGGTTTAATCTAGCTGCATCAGTTAAATATAATGGGTTATTCGGGCTTAATTTTAAAAGGATGATTAATAAGCTTGACAGATGATAGTGTTATGCGGCATAATAACGATCTCAACAAACGCGGGGTGGAGCAGCTTGGTAGCTCGTCGGGCTCATAACCCGAAGGTCGTTGGTTCAAATCCAGCCCCCGCAACCAATTCAAAACAATATCTTATTATTAAAAAATCCCACACAAAAAATTTATCTTTATCCTATTTATGCTCGTTCAATCTTCTTTGGTATTAAATGTTTTGCTACATTGATCCGAGTACATCATATTAAATTTCAACCAACTAAAGCATTATCTTTTAATTTGGCAGCACAATCTGGCACGGATAATCAACTAGGCAACACGAGTAATGCATTAACCAATGTTAATCTTGGGCAAATTTCGAGTAATTTTGTCGGAGTTCAGTGCGTTTTTAATTATGATTGGTTTGGTGTGAATCTTGCTTACAATAGTGTCTGGGGATCTAGCTCTGCTTATGGTAATGGTGCGATTGTAACATACACCGTATTCAGTACTGCGTTAGCAGAATGGAATGGCACACAAGAATATGATTTTGTTGTCAATTACAACCTTCCTCAGATAAAAGGCCTTACGTTATTTGGTGTTTATTCCTATCAACAGGTACCTAATATTAACAACAATGGGAGTACCTACATAACGCAGTTATACGTTAGTTATTTGTACTAAATAATTAATACCAAATTAATCATCTGCTATTTGGGCAGTGATATAATGTTGTGATGATTTTTTCTTTAACGGCTAAGATAGTTTACAAATAATACAAATCTTATTAAAGGAAGTTATATGAATGATGCAACGATGAATTTAATTAATGAAGTTAATTCGTTGGAAAACGAGATTTGGAGTCTAGCCCACAAAATTTGGGATCTAAGCGAGCTAAGTCTTGAAGAACAAGAAAGCTCCGCACTTGAAGCAAAATACCTAGCAGGTAATGGATTTGCTATTAGTAATCATGGAATCGGTGGACTTGATTTTGCATGGATTGCAACTTGGGGCAGTGGTAAGCCGGTGATTGGGATTACGGTTGAATTTGATGCTTTGCCTGGTCTTGGTAATGAAATATCTGCCATGAAAATGCCAAGAAAAGATGGTAATCTCAATGGGCATGGCTGCGGACATAACCTGATTGGTAATGGTGCAATTTGTGCTGCAGTTGCATTAAAAAACTATCTAGAAAAAAATAATATCAATGCGACGCTCAAAGTTTTCGGTTGTCCTGCTGAAGAATTAATTACTGGTAAGAATTTTATGGCAAGAGCTGGGGCATTTGATGATCTTGATGCTTGTTTGCATTGGCATCCATTAAATAAAACAATGGCAATTAATGTAAATACCTCGGCAATTAGTAATCTTAGAGTAGAGTTTTTTGGGAAAACCAGTCATTCTGGTCTTGCGCCATGGGCTGGGCGCAGTGCGGCACATGCCGCAGAAATATTTGTACATGGTGTTAATGCGATGCGGGAACACCTTATTCCTGAAGCTCGTGTGCAGTATTTAGTTGAAACATCTGGAAGTGCGGTAAATGTAGTTTCTGATTATGCAAAAATCAATATAATTTATCGCGGACCAAAAGTGGAAAATGTTATGAAGCAAGTAACTTGGATTAATGACATTGCGAAAGGGGCTGCATTAATGACTCAAACTACTAGCAAAGTTACTGATTTAGCTGGATGCTACGATATTCTACCGAATCAAGCAATGGCAGATCGAGTAATGAAGTACTTAAATCAATGCGGGGCTCCGCAATGGACTAGCGAAGAACAGGAATTTGCTAAGCAAATGCAGAAATCCGAAGGTTATGAGGAACTTGGGTTATCAAGTGTAATTACACCTGATCCTAAAGGAATAGCTATTGGTGGTGCATCAGATGTAGGCGATATTAGCTATATTACACCAACAATGGGAGTTGCGATTGCTTGCTGGCCATTAGGCTTTGCGCCACACACTTGGGCGGCAACGTCTTGTAATGGTATGAGCATTGGTAAAAAAGGTATGATGCGGGCTGCCGAGATCCTAGCACTAGTTGGTTTAGATTTGATAACTGATGCTGAATTTTTAGCGGCAGCTAAAGTCGAATTTTTAGAGCGCACAGGTGGTAAGCCTTATCAATCATTATGCCAATCAGATGTTCCGCCATTGGCCGCTGAACACTTACATCAGGTTGACACTCATGACGCTGTTCATTATTTGTAAGAGTGTTTAAATCACTTTAATTTATATTAAGATAAAACAAACCCAAAGTCGAATTAATTAAGCTTTGGGTTGTTACTTAAAATATTTTTAGTTTACAATATAATTATGCTAAGCAACTAAACCTTTGTAAATTGTCGAGACTCCTGTCACTATAAATTGGACCCCAATTGCAAGGGTAAATAGACCCATAACTTTAATTAACACACTCATACCAATATCACCCAAAATCTTGACCAAGTTATTTGCAAAATAAAAGCAGATAAAAACAATAAGCGTAACCGTCAAGATTGCCACAAATAATTCTGGCATGGTATGGCTTCTTCTTGCCATTTCAGTAAATAAGGTTATAGTTGAAATAGTTCCAGCCCCTGCAGTTAATGGTAGCGCAATTGGAACAATAGCTGCGGATACATACCTAGAATACTCAATTTCTGAACTTGATATTTGTTTACCGCTAACGTCGTTGGAGGTCTTAGCATTCAACATACTAGTTCCTGTCCCGCATAAAAGAATTCCACCCGCAATTTGAAATGCACTGATTGATATGCCAAAAAACTGCAAGATTAATGTCCCACAAAGCATTGAAACAACCATAACAACTAATGCACTAAAGCTACTAACCATAACTAACTTACGAATTGTAATTTTGTCCAAACCAGCAGTCAATGCAATAAATGGAGCTAATGCGGATATATTGTTAGCCACTGCAATCAAACCTAATAGATAGTGTTGATATGAATTTTCAAACATGTTTATTTCCTTGGCGAAGATTTAAAATTTAAACTTGCTCATTTCATTATTTTACCGTAATTTCATATTCAAAATCACCTAAATATTAAAAATAAGGTGATAGTGAATCAGTAGCCAGAGCATAAATATGGTGAAGTGTCACATTAAATATCCAACTGCGGAGTCAATTGCTAAAATCATGACATTCTAATTCTGCAATCATTTGGTTAAATGAACTGTTACATCAGGCACGAGTATTAAATTTTTACGCTAGTGCTTGCTGCGGTTTTGTAGCGCATAAAATCATTCGAATCGACTTATCAAATTCGTCAAATTAAGCAATGGAATCTAATTAATTTCGATATCTAATCAGTTAACGCGGTTATTTGTTAAAATAGCGCCAGAGCGAGTCTCATTCTTTTGCACCACTTCAATTATCTGCTTGTAATGAAGCCTTAAATTAATTTATCCATCGTGGTTTTGGTGATGTTTTATTAGCTTGAAGTTACTTTATTCGCTAAAATTGTGCGCAGTTTAGTTGGTGTGAATTTTTACTCAAGGGAGTTTTGAATGTTTGAATTTTTGAACGCTGTCTTTGGTGGAGCGCTGTTGGTAATTGGGATTATTGCAGGGATTGGTCCGCAAAATTTTAATACCATGAGTCATGCGATTAGACGGAATCATGAATATTGGGTAGCCAGCACCTGTTTTTTTGCAGATGCGGTTTTGATTTTAATCGGTTGCATAGGATTGGCGTTAGCTAGTTCCAAATTATTTATTCTGTTAGTTAATGTTGTCGGAATCATCTTTCTAAGTTATTATTTATGGCTAAAAGTTCGAGATATTAATAAACCGCATAATGTTAAATTTAATAATGTGATTGTCAATAAAAAAACCGCGATTTTACGCGCTTTGGGATTAACCTGGCTCAATCCATTGGTATTTATTGATACCATCGTAGTTATTGGCGGTGCTTCAACTCATTATACTGGTTGGCATCATACTGCGTTTATTATTGGCGCATTGCTTGGGGATTTTATTTGGTTATTTGGCTTAACTGTGGTGTCACGGACTTTTGCGGAACGCTTAAATCGTCCACGGGTGTGGATGTTGATTGACATCTCGACGATTGTTTTGGTAGCGATAATTCTAATTAAAATGATTTCGTATTTTCTATCATGATTTATTCAATTGGACATGATATTGTCGAAAATCAACGCATCGCTGAGTTAATTGCCGCACATGGTTTACGCGCTTTACAGCGCATCTTGACCCCCGCAGAATTGCTTTTATGTGCTGAGCGCTCTGACAAAGTAAAATTTGTCGCTAAACGTTTTGCCGCCAAAGAAGCCTTTGCCAAAGCTTGTGGAACTGGTTTGCGAGCTCCTGTCATGTTAATCAATATTAGCGTGTTGAATGATGAATTGGGACGACCATATTTTGTGTTAGCCGCTGAGTTGCAGCACTGGGTTGAGCAGCGCGGAATTATTAGTTATCATCTGAGCTTGAGTGATGAACGGAGTTTAAGTAGCGCGGTGGTAGTGTTTGAAAAATAAACTGGCAGTTAGCCAAATTTAAGAAGTACTTGCTCTTGGCGGTATATTAGCAAAAGCTAAAATAAAGATTTGACAATTATATTAGATTTATCTAAAATAATGTCTTAACTAATATAAAAGGTCAAATCATGGAACTACAAGTTATTCTTTCAATTTTGGGGATTTGGTTTTTAGTGTTACTTTTACCAAATATGCTTCGTGTTAAAGCTTTAGTTTGTCCAATTAAATCTATTACGTTATATCTCATCGGTAGAAGATCTACTTTAAGGTTTAATTGTTACTAGAGTAAATAAGTTTTACTGAATTTCGTTGAAATTGCGGTTATAATATTGCCACCGATAGGCGTAGCTTTTAGCTATGCTCAAATTATAAGAGAGTTATATAATGCGTAATTTCATAAATATTGCAATTATTGGGCGACGTAATTCTGCGCATTTGATTGAACAGGTGACTAAATTGGCGGCGTGCTTGACCGCGCTGGGTTGTCGCACTTACATCGATTCCAGCATTGCCGCAGAGTTTTTTTGTCCAGCTCATCGTTATGGAGCGCTTGAAGAGTGGATCGATGAGATTGATTTAGCCATTAGTATTGGTGGTGATGGAACAATGCTTTCAGTCGGGCGGGCGATTGTGAATTATGGCATTCCCGTGGTTGGGATTAATCAAGGTAAATTGGGATTCATGACCGATATTGCGGTTGAACAAATGCTGGAAGTTATTAGCGCGATGATTTTGCGCCATGAATATGTTGAGGAAGAGCGTACGCTGTTATCGGCAGAAGTTATCCGTGGTGATACATTAGTTAATCAATCTTTGGCATTGAATGATATTGTGCTGTCACGTGGTGGCATCGGGATGATGACCGAATTTGAAATGAGCATAAATGCGGAATTTGTCCAAACTCAGAAATCCGATGGGGTAATTTTTGCTACACCAACTGGTTCAACCGCGTATTCATTAGCGGCTGGTGGGCCAATTCTGCATCCGCATTCTAGAGTTTTTGCCATCGTACCAATTTGTCCACAGTCGATGTCAAATCGTCCAATTGTAATTAGTGATGATGTAATCATTGAGCTGAATTTAATTAGTGATAATACCACTGTTTTGCATTACGATGGACAGCAATATTTTAATTTAAATCAATATGATCGTGTGATTATTAGTAAATTTAAGCGCCCATTACGGCTATTGCATCCACTGGATTATAATTATTATAATACCTTGCGAAGTAAATTGGATTGGTCAAAACGGGTTTCTTAATATTCTTTGTTGCAATAGGGTGATGTTATGCTTGCGAATTTACAAATAAAAGATTTTCTTTTAATTGATGAATTGGAACTAGATTTTTTTAACGGTTTAACGGTGATTACTGGTGAAACTGGAAGCGGTAAATCGATTACCATTGATGCGCTAATGTTAATTTTTGGCGCCAAAGCCAGTGCCGATGTTATTCGTAACGGGCAAAATCAAGCTTCGTTTAGCGCAACCTTCCAAGTTGATAATGGCAAAATTTTAACTTGGTTGCAGACTAAAGAATTTTTGGATAGTAGTGAAGAAAATACCATTATTTGTCGGCGTGTAATTGATCGCAATGGTCGCTCTAAAGCCTATATTAATAGTTTGCCCGTAACGCTGGGAGTGCTTAAAGAACTCGGTGAAATGTTGCTAGATATTCATACTCAACATGCCTCAATTGCGTTATTGAAAGCCGAGAATCAACGCGTGTTGCTGGATGAATTTGCTGGCGTAAGTGTTTTAGTTGCTGAATTAGGTGATAAATATCGCTTGGTAAATTCATTGCAAAATAAATTAAATTCAGCAGAAGAATTTAGTCAAGATTTATTGCTTAAACAAGAAATTTTAGGTGAAAAAATTCAAGATTTAACTAATTTAGGTCTGCAAGCTGATGAATGGGAAGAGTTGCAGGTTCAGCAGAAAAATTTAGCTAATGCGAGTTTGGTATTACAAGAGTTGGATTTTGCGTTAAATTTAGTTAATGGTGAACAAAGTTCTTTGGCGGATTTAGCCGCAACCTTGAATAATCGCCTTGATAAAATTAGTGAGTTCTTGCCAAATTATGCGCAAATCACCCAATTGGCAAATAGCATTGAAGCTGAAATTGGCGAATTAGACCATGAGTTACAGCTAGTTGCACATAAAATTGAACAAGATCCCGAATTGTTGGCACAAGTTGATGCGCGGATTGATGAAATCTATACTTTGGCGCGTAAATATCGCATTCAACCCGAAGAAATTTTAGCGCGTCTAGCGCAATGGAAACTTGAACTGGCAAATCTAGTTCAAGATACGGATTTAGAATTAATTGCGCGTGAGTTGCTTGCCGCTAAAACCGAGTATTTACATTTAGCACAACAAATTTCAGCTAAGCGCACTCAAGTGGCGAGTGAATTAAGTGGCAAAGTGACTAAATTACTTCATCAATTGGCAATTAGTGGTGAATTTAAGGTTTCAATTCAAGCCAATGAGCAATGGAGCTTAGTCGGAATTGACAATATTCAATATCAAGTTTGCTTTAATCAAGGCATGAGTTTACAGCCGCTAACTAAGGTTGCCTCGGGTGGTGAATTATCTAGGGTAGCCTTGGCGTTATATGTTACCTTGAGTATTAATAATCCACCAGAAGTTATTGTTTTTGATGAAATTGATGTTGGCATTGGCGGTGGTGTGGCTGAAGTAGTTGGTACTTTATTGAAAGAGTTAGGCATTGCGAAACAGGTGATTTGTATCACACATCAGCCACAAACGGCGTGTTGTGGTGATTTGCATCTTCAGGTAAGTAAGCAAACTCGATTAGGGCACACTCAATCGCAAATTAATTATATTCAAGACACGCAACGAGTTAGTGAGATTGCACGGATGCTTGGCGGACTAAATATTACCGAGACGACCTTAAGTCATGCACGTGAGATGCTTAAATTATAAAAAAGGTAGCCCATGAGCTACCTTTTTAAATAATCCGCATGGATTATTACATCATGTGTTGACCGCCATTAATTGCGTATTCAGCACCAGTAATGTAGCCAGCTAAATCTGAAGCTAGGTAAGCTACTAAGCCACCAATTTCTTCAGGAGTACCTAAACGACCAACTGGAATTTGTGCAATAATTTTAGCACGAACTTCTTCAGGCACTGCCATAACCATGTCTGTTCCGATATAACCTGGTGCAATTGTATTGATTGTTACGCCTTTACGCGCAACTTCTTGTGCAATTGCCATCGTGAAACCATGCACACCAGATTTAGCCGCTGAGTAATTGGCTTGACCAAATTGACCTTTTTGACCATTAATTGAAGAAATATTAATTACGCGTCCAATACCGCGTTCAACCATGCCGTCTAAAACTTGTTTAGTCATATTAAATACGCTGTCTAAGTTAGTTCTTAACACTGCATGCCAGTGATCAGGTGTCATTTTTTTGAATGTTGCATCGCGAGTAATTCCAGCATTATTTACTAAAACATCAACAGGTCCATGTTCTGCTTGAACTTTTGCAACCGCGGCAACCGCTGAGTCCCAATTAGCCACATCACATTCAACGGCTTTAAAATCAAAACCTTCAGCTTTAGTTTTAGCTAACCATGCGTCAGCTAAAGCGCTATCACCAATATAAGTTGACACAACGGTGTGCCCAGAATTAGCTAAAGCTTTACACATTGCTGTTCCTAAGCCACCCATTCCACCAGTTACTAATGCGATTTTCGCCATTCGAGTCCCCTTTAAGTTAAAATACGGTTAAATATTACAAATATTAAATATTATACAGGTTTAGTCAAGCTTATGATTACTATTTTCATTCATCGCTTATTGCAGAGCTTTTTATTGCCGCCACTAAATTCGCTGCTAATTATATTACTTGGCGTGGTTTTATTCAAGCTGCAGCGCACAAAAAGAACGCTAATTATTTTATTTGGCTGTCTTACTTTGTATCTGCAATCTACGCCATATGTTGCGTACAAACTAAATAAAATTATTGCACCAGTCCCGATGAAAATTAGTGATTTAAGTAAAGTAGGTGCAATTGTCTTATTGGGGGGGGGCGTTAGTAACAGTGCGGATGAATATAATACCAACGCAATGTCTAATTCAGATACCTTTGTGAGAATTCGTTATGCGGCATATTTGGCTAAAATGAATCCAGATTTGCCAATTTTTGTTTCAGGCGGGGCAATTGATAGCAAGGATTCCGAAGCTAGTTTAATGAAGCGTGCCTTAATTAATGAGTTTGATGTGGAAAATCCCATTTATTTAGAACCAGACTCTAAGACTACACGTGAAAACGCTAAATATACTGCACGCTTATTACAACAATATGCGATTTCAAACGTCGTGTTGGTGAGTTCAGCCAGTCATATGCGCCGCGCGAGTGCGTTATTTGAATTAAGCGGAATTAAAGTTATTCCAGCGCCAACTGGGTTTTATTCCTTAGGTTTTTATAAGTTGCCGTTACTTTGGTTTGTCCCAACCGCCAGCGCAATGGTGACAACTTCAGCGGTGTTACACGAAATTTATGGTTATGTTTATGATGTGGAGCGTTAATATGGGTACGCTCGCCTTACATCATTTGATTCAAAGTTTATTTTTACCACCTGTGAATGGAATCTGGATTGTGCTCTTGGGTTTAATTAAATTTAGGAGTCGGGCATGGTTAATTAGTTGTTTGAGTTGTGCGCTGATTTTTGTCTATTTGCAGTTTACACCATTCATGGCTGGCTTGCTCAGTCGATTTATTTATCCTAGTTTTGATAATTTAATGATTAGCAGTAATTATCAAGCCCAGGCGATAGTGGTACTTGGCGCTGGTTCAGGAATTGAAATTGATGAATTTGGTGAATTACATGGGTTTCCAATTGGACTTACGTTACTTAATGTTGAATCTGCTGCCGTAGTTGCAAAGAATAATCCAAAGTTACCTTTGATTTTGTCTGGTGGATTTACTAATCAATATTTTAGTGAAGCTAGCTCGATGCAACATTATCTTCAGGAACATTATGCATTAGTAAATGAAATTTCTGTTGAGAATCGCTCCATGGATACTGATGAAAATGCGCGCTACACCGCGCAGAAATTAGCTGAGTTAAGATTTAATCGGGTAATCTTGGTTACCCAAGCCTCGCATATGTGGCGTTCGGTTGCGTTATTTAATAAATATGGGATAGAGTGTAATGAGTATCCAGCGTGGGATTTGTACTCAACTAAACCGCTGTGGTGGCAAAATTTTATTCCTGAACAGAGTGCTGTGATACAGACCAAAAAGCTCATTCATGAATTAATCGGTTATGTCGGAGATGTGGTTTTTTAATGGTTAGCTAATGTTGGTTTGTGCTGTGACCTTAAACCAATTATGCGCAGTTACGCTGGATTGATTAGTTAATAGTGCAAGTTGTGTTTGGTAGGAAATAATCATGAAAACTATTTTAATTGTCGGTGCGAATGGTTTTATTGCGAGTCAATTCAAGAAACAATTTATGCACAAATATAATTTTATCAATCTTAGTCATCATCCGCAATTTTCTCATTTAACTCTAGAGCAGCTTGAGTTGCAGCCAGAGTTACTCAAAACTATTGATTATGTGATTAATTTAGCTGGGGCTAATATTGGTGATAAACGATGGAGTAGTTCACGGAAAGAGTGTTTAATTCAAAGTAGAATTGATACAACGTGCCGCTTAGTGACTTTGCTTAATCAATATCGGCCACAAACATATTTGCTATCTGCTAGCGCCGTTGGGATTTATCAACCAGATCAAGAAAATACTGAATTTAGTTTCATTGATTATGAATATTATGATAACTTTTCACAAGAACTTACAAAGCAATGGGAGCTAGAGATACAGAAGTATACTGGTCCGTATTTGATTGCTAGGTTTGGTGTGGTGCTATCTGCAACAGGTGGAGCATTTCCAAAAATGTTGGATCCATTCCTTAAGTATGTTGGTGGTCAACTTGGAACAGGGCAGCAATATTTTCCGTGGATTGCTTTGCCGGACTTATTGAATATACTTGAGACTAGGTTGCTTGCGCAGAGTTGCGGGATTTATAATTTGGTAGCGCCACAGTTGATTACTAATCAAGAATTATGTAAGCAAATAGCGAGATTATGGCAACGTCCTAATTGGTTGAGGTTACCAGCATGGGTAATTAAACTTATTTTTGGGCAAATGGGGCAAGAGTTATTTTTGAATAGCTTGATTGTAAAGCCGCAAAAATTAATTGATGAGAAATATACTTTTTTATATCCTGAAATTAGTAGCTGTTTACAAGCGATTAAATCTAAGCAGATATGAATAGTAACTAAAATTCATGTTGTGCAAGATAAGATATCCTTGATTGATGAATTAATGAGCCGCTTTCAATAGATAGCTCTAATACATTGGCGCTTGGCTGATAAATTAGTTGGATTATTTGATTTTCACTTTTGCGGTTAAAGTTTTATAAATTTGGGTTATGCATTATAAAATTTGCCGTTGTATGAAACAACTGATTTTGGCTGAGTATGATATATCTCCTCAAAGTTAATAACGTAAGTAGATAACTCATAGTTAGACGTTGGTTTTTTGTTAAATAGCGTTGAAGACTCTCAAATTAAGGTGCTTAAGTTGGATTTAGGGCTATTTAACGAGTTCTGAGTTAGTTATTTTTAAGTTTTTAGTATTTAAATCTAAAAAAGTAGCAATTAAAATAATAATTTTAATTATGTTGTATCTATTTGATTTAATCAATGAATAAGTGTTTTTATTCTAAAATTTTGATTGGTTATTGAAACAAAGTTAGTAGAAAGATTTGACGTGATGTGGTTGTTGTGGCATAATAACGTTCTGCCGCAAAAAGGCTGGCAGCAAAAAAACGAATTAAAACAGATCTTTAACAAGTAAAAACAATCAATAAATGTGCGGCATCTAGCTGTTGGTTTGTAAAGAAATACAAAAAACAATAGTTAGAAGTCGAACGGGAAACCGAATATTGAGAAATTAATAGATATGGTCTGAATTGTAACTTAGGTTGTGATTTAGATTATTATCGACGTCTAGCGAAATGTGGCGCAAGCCACATTGAATCTCTGCAGAGAGATTCAGACTCAAAAAGTCACGGATTAAAACAAAAGAGTTTGATCCTGGCTCAGATTGAACGCTGGCGGCGTGCTTTACACATGCAAGTCGAGCGGCAGCATGACCTTCGGGTCGATGGCGAGCGGCGAACGGGTGAGTAATACATCGGAACGTACCTTTTAGTGGGGGATAACGCATCGAAAGATGTGCTAATACCGCATAATCTCTGAGGAGGAAAGGCGGGGATCACGTAAGTGACCTGTCGCTGAAAGAGCGGCCGATGGTCGATTAGCTAGTTGGCGGGGTAAAAGCCCACCAAGGCGATGATCGATAGCGGGTCTGAGAGGACGATCCGTCACACTGGGACTGAGACACGGCCCAGACTCCTACGGGAGGCAGCAGTGGGGAATTTTGGACAATGGGGGAAACCCTGATCCAGCAACGCCGCGTGAATGAAGAAGGCCTTAGGGTTGTAAAGTTCTTTTGTCAGGGAAGAAAGTTTCTGTGCTAATATCATAGAACGATGACGGTACCTGAAGAATAAGCACCGGCTAACTACGTGCCAGCAGCCGCGGTAATACGTAGGGTGCAAGCGTTAATCGGAATTACTGGGCGTAAAGCGTGCGCAGGCGGATATGTAAGTTAGAAGTGAAATCCCCGGGCTCAACCTGGGAACTGCTTTTAAGACTGCGTATCTAGAGTTTGTCAGAGGGGGGTGGAATTCCAAGTGTAGCAGTGAAATGCGTAGAGATTTGGAGGAACACCGATGGCGAAGGCAGCCCCCTGGGATAAAACTGACGCTCATGCACGAAAGCGTGGGTAGCAAACAGGATTAGATACCCTGGTAGTCCACGCCCTAAACGATGTCTACTTGCTGTTGGGGGTAACCTTAGTAGCGAAGCTAACGCGAGAAGTAGACCGCCTGGGGAGTACGGTCGCAAGATTAAAACTCAAAGGAATTGACGGGGACCCGCACAAGCGGTGGATGATGTGGATTAATTCGATGCAACGCGAAAAACCTTACCTGCTCTTGACATGTACGGAAGATTTCAGAGATGAGATTGTGCCTTCGGGAACCGTAACACAGGTGCTGCATGGCTGTCGTCAGCTCGTGTCGTGAGATGTTGTCTTAAGTGACGCAACGAGCGCAACCCTTGCCACTAGTTGCCATCATTAAGTTGGGCACTTTAGTGGGACTGCCGGAGCTAATCCGGAGGAAGGTGGGGATGACGTCAAGTCCTCATGGCCCTTATGAGCAGGGCTTCACACGTCATACAATGGTAGGTAACAGAGGGACGCAAGACCGCGAGGTGGAGCAAATCCCATAAACCCTATCGTAGTCCGGATCGTAGTCTGCAACTCGACTACGTGAAGTCGGAATCGCTAGTAATCGCGGATCAGAATGTCGCGGTGAATACGTTCCCGGGTCTTGTACACACCGCCCGTCACACCATGGGAGTGGAGGATACCAGAAGTAGCTAGACTAACCGCAAGGGGGTCGGTTACCACGGTATGTTTCATGACTGGGGTGAAGTCGTAACAAGGTAGCAGTAGGGGAACCTGCGGCTGGATCACCTCCTTTCTAGAGCAGCTAATGGCTAGGTGCGCACATTTATTGATTGTTTACTTAAGAAAACTTAGTATAAGGGTTTGTAGCTCAGTTGGTTAGAGCACACGCTTGATAAGCGTGGGGTCGGAGGTTCAAGTCCTCCCAGACCCACCAGAA
>Ga0247838_1003528_pt1 | contig 17932 bp, 16 predicted proteins | sample LaCruzMarch2015__5_FD_189097 | JGI IMG/M metagenome (GOLD analysis project Ga0247838, IMG submission 189097) | Freshwater microbial communities from meromictic Lake La Cruz, Castile-La Mancha, Spain - LaCruzMarch2015_15m | ecosystem: Environmental > Aquatic > Freshwater > Lake | place: Spain... | reverse complement strand
CAAATTCTTATAATCAATTTCAAAATAAGCTTATCTTAAAAGAAGCTTTTTTAGTTTCCTTATTCTTGGCAGGCTTAGTTATTTTAGGAGGATTACAAAAGTGGTGGTTACAGCCATTATTATCCTCGCTAACTCCTAATCAAATTTATTATGCAGCAACAGCTTTAACGGCAATAACAGACAATGCCGCTTTGACTTATTTAGGCTCACTTGTTGAGGGTTTATCTGATGAATTTAAGTATGCCTTAGCAGCTGGGGCAATAAGCGGCGGCGGCCTCACAGTTATTGCAAACGCACCAAACCCTGCGGGTTATTCGATCTTAAGTAAAAACTTTGAGAATAATGTTATAAGTCCATTATATTTATTTTTATCAGCCTTTGGACCTACAGTTGTTGCAATTATTTGCTATAAAATTATATAAAAAATAAAAATAATTTTCTAAGACTTAAGAAAGTTATTAATAAACCTACAATAATCAGAATCAATTTTATACTTATTTTTCTAGTAACTTTTGGAGTGAAGGGTGCAATTAAAAATCCTCCTAATATTAAGCCAGCAAGTGCTTCCCAATCTGTAATTTTAACTAATAAAAACAATGATGCTGCAGATGCAAAGTTAATAAAAAATTCTGTTGCATTTACAGTGCCTATAACTTTCCTAGGTTCCATTTTGCTACTAAGTAAAGTTGTTGTGACAACGGGACCCCAGCCACCACCTCCAGCAGCGTCAACAAATCCACCTGTTGCAGCGAGGGGTATAATATTTGAAATCTTTTGTTTGAAATTTATTTTAATTTTTCTAAAAGCTTTGATGAGCAAAAATATTCCCATAAATAATAAATAAAAAGCTATTATAATTGATAAATTAGGAATTTTTATTTTACTAATAATTAAAGCACCAATTAAAGCTCCTATTATTCCAGGAACTAAAAGTTTTTTAAATAATTTAAAATCAACATTTCCTTGTTTCCAGTGACTCAAACCAGTTGATCCTGAAACAAAAATTTCTGCAATATGAACATAAGCAACTGCTTTAACAGGTGAAATTCCGTAACCTAATAAAAAAGCAGTTCCTGCAATCCCATAAGCCATCCCCAAACTTCCATCAATTGCTGCAATAATTATTCCAGCAAAAAGACATGAAAAAAATAAATTACTATTAAAAGGAGTTCGATCTATATCGTGTAGATAGGATAACAAGGCGGCTGCAGCAATGACAAGTAGACTAAATAAAATTCGAAAGATTTTATTACTCATTTATAAAGGTGATAATTTATAGAATAATGTTAATAGTTTACAGTTATGTTTCAAGTTTTAGATAAATTTAGACAGCCAATCTATGTATTAATTGCAGGTTCAATTCTACTTTTACTTGCATTTGGTATAAGGCATTCTTTTGGAATTTTCTTAATACCAATTAGTGAAAAAAATCAGTGGGGCAGGGAAGTTTTTGCAATGGCTCTTGCTTTTCAAAATTTAATGTGGGGAATTTGGCAGCCTTTTTCCGGAAGGATTGCAGACAAATTAGGCGCTGGTATTGTTGTGTTTATTGGTGCGATTTTATACTCATCAGGTTTATTCCTAATGGGCTTTGCTTCATCTAAAACAGGTTTTATTTTAGCATCTGGAATTTTAGGAATAGGAATATCAGGAGTTACTTTTCCAATTCTTGGGGCAATAAGCAGATCAGTTTCGCCTGAAAAAAGAAGCGTTTCAATTGGTATAGCGATGTCATGCGCATCTTTTGGTCAATTTATTATGCTGCCTGTGTCCCTTGGATTATTGCAAACTTTTGGGGCAACCGCAGCTTTTGGAATTTTATCAGTATTGTCACTTTTAATGTTAGTATTAGCTATCCCAACTTTTGAAAAACCAATTCAACAGGCGAGTTCACAAGATTTATCATTAAAGGAAATATTAACAGAGGCATTTAATCACAAAGGTTTTTGGCTATTATGTTTCGGATTTTTTGTCTGCGGTTTTCATATTTTATTTATTATGACACATGTTCCGGCATTTTTAGTTGATAGAGGTTTATCACCTGAGGCTGGAACTATCGTACTAGCTTTAATTGGATTATTTAATATTTTTGGAACTTATTATACTGGTTCACTAGGCTCGAAAGTAAGAAAACCTTTAATCTTAACTTTTATTTATGGATCTAGAGCTGTTATTATTTTAATTTTTATATTATTCCCTGTCACTAGTTTGACCGCTTATGTATTTGCATCATTGATGGGACTATTGTGGCTTTCAACTATTCCGCCAACACAAGGAACCATCATGTCTGTTTTTGGTGTAAAAAATATGAGTATGCTTTATGGAATTGCATTTTTATTTCATCAGGTCGGTGCTTTTTTAGGCAGCTGGTTAGGAGGTAGCCTGTATGATCTTACAGGCTCGTACAATATTGTTTGGTATATATCAATTGGACTTGGAATATTTGGCGCAATAATTAATTACCCAATTCAAGAAAAACCAATCTTAAAAGTAGCCGGTCAAAGAATATGAATAAATCCTTACTTTTATTGTGGTTTGGAATTGGTTTATTTCTTTTACTTGTAACTCTTTCTTATCAAACGAAAGGTATGGAGCTTTATTTTTTAATTTCTAAATTTTGTCTGTAATTTTTTTTATTATTTTTCAATCCAAGACAAAAATATAAAGAACAATACTGTTGCAGCAATTCCAATTACAAAAAGTATTAAACCAGTAATTAAAGTCATTATTTTTCTAATAATTTCTTTGGAAAAAAGATTTCTAAAAAGTCTTTGTAGTATTGATTTAAGTATTCAACAAATTCCTCAAATAAAATAAAAAATTCAGAAAGTTGAGGGTATTGACCACTTAAAAAGGCTCTATTTTCATACATAAAAATTAATCCAATAAAAATAATAAAAAAAATGATAATTAAAATTTTAAAATGACTGGTATCGCTCTTATCTTTATATTTAATTGGTATATAGTTTTTTTTATCTTTATCCTTTAAATTTTTTTTATTTTCAGCTTTGGACTCAATTTTTTCTTTTTCTTTGACTAAATTTTCTTTTAAAAGCTTAAATTCCTCAGTGCTAGCAGGTTCTTGAAACCATTTTTGATCACAGACTCCGCATTGAACAACTCTACCATTAACACCTATCTCTTCAGCCTTTACTGCAAACTTATATTTTTTACAAGCGCATTCAATTATCATTTAAAAATAATTCGATTTAATATTAAAACATCCTTGGCATTATTTATAACCATTAAATCATATTTTTTTTTATTATCTTTGATTAAATCTTTTTTATTCTCAAAATTATCAATAATTTTATCAGGCTCATTTTTTTTGATTAATTCTTCATTAATTACCTTTATTGGAGATTTAGTAATTGGTTTAGTTTGAAATGTAGTATCTACAGTAGTGGTGTTTTTTTTAAAATTTTTACTCAATTTTAATTCATTATCAATATTTTTAGATTGAATTTTTAAAATATCATCAACAGCACCTAAGATTTCTTTAACTGAAAAATTTTCTTTCATAAAATAAATTAATATTTTTTATAAATTTTTATTTTACTACAAAGTAAAATGATTTAATCACCAACGTTTTATTATTTTTTAGCTTTTGTATGTTTATTTACACTTCTATTCATTATGTAATCCATCATGGCTAATAAAACTCCACTAACTACAAATGTTAAGTGAACTACTACATACAAAATAATTGTATCTTTTGAATATTTATCTAAATTCATAAATATTTTTAGCAAGTGTATTCCAGAGATTGCAACGATTGAGGAAATTAGTTTAATCTTTAGGTCGGTAAAATCTACATGTCCCATCCATTCAGGTTTATCTTCATGATTTTGAACATGAATTTTAGATACGAAATTTTCATATCCTGAGAAAATAACTATAATTAAAAGATTAGCTGCCAGAGAAATATCAACTAGACTTAAAATAAAAAGTAAAACTCCAGAAATATCAGTTTCATGAATAATATTAAAAAAATGTATTATTTCTCGTCCAAATTCATAAAGCAAAACTAGCAAACTCAAACAAAGGCCTAGATAGAAAGGAGCTAAAATCCATCGAGAAGCGAAGATTGTTTTCTCTAATAATATTTCAAGTTTTTTCATGTTATTTAAAGACGTAAATTCTTTTATAAAATTTTTATAAAAAACTACAGTTTTATTTATAAAAATTTAATATTTACTCTTTATATCATAATAAATTCGAAGCATGGCGTATAATCATCACATAAAGACAAATTATGAGTGAATAACACTTTAAATTTAGTTGTTAGCTGATAAAGGTTCTTTTTTATTATTAAATATTTTTATAAAATTTTATCCATTAACTCCTAAAATTTCAAATGCTTAACTTTGAGGGTTTTACCCTATCACAAAACTTAAAAAATTCGCTAGCTCGCATGAATTTTATTACACCTACTCCCATTCAAATAAGCTCAATTCCACTTGCGCTACAAGGCAGAGATATTTTAGGTTCAGCACAAACAGGAACTGGAAAGACAGCAGCTTTTAGCATTCCACTGATTGAATTATTAGTAAGATCAAAACAAGGTTCAGCTTTAGTATTAACCCCAACTCGTGAACTTGCAAACCAAGTGATGGAAGTTATTGTTCAGTTACTTGGAAAAAATAATCCAATCAAAGCCGCATGTTTAATCGGAGGTGAATCAATGCACAAACAATTAGGCCAACTTAAATCACGTCCAAGAATTATTGTTGGAACTCCAGGTAGAATTAATGATCACTTAGATAGAAAATCTTTAAAATTAACCGATACAGGATTTTTAGTTTTAGATGAAACTGATCGTATGCTTGATATGGGCTTTGGAATTCAAATTGATAGAATATTAAAACATTTGCCAGCAAAAAAACAAACCTTAATGTTTTCAGCCACTTTACCAGAAGAAATTGTACGATTATCTGCAAAATATTTAAAAAACCCAGAGAGAGTTTCCATGGGCGCAACAAATATTCCATCCATTAAGATTAAACAAGAAGTAATTCAAATTCAGCAAGAACAAAAATATCATGAACTAATTAAGCAGTTACAGCAAAGAACAGGTTCAGTTTTAGTATTTGTAAAAACAAAACATAATTCGAAGAATTTAGCTGCAAAACTTTGTAAAGAAAAATTCAAGGCAGACGCATTGCACGGAAATTTAAGACAAAGCAAAAGAACAACTGTGATGAATGCTTTTAGGAATAAAAAATTTACCATACTTGTTGCAACAGATATCGCTGCAAGAGGACTTGACGTTCCACACATTGAGCACGTTATTAATTACGATCTACCTCAAGTAGCTGAAGATTATATCCATCGTACCGGAAGAACAGCGCGTGCTGGTGCCGAAGGGTCCTCTTTATCTTTCATTACTAATAATGATAGAGAAAAATGGAATGCAATTGAAAGATTATTAGATCCAACTAAAAAGAAAGAAAATTTTTCTAAAAGCAGAAGTGGAAGTGGTGGATTCCAAAGAGATTATAAAAATAAAAGAAGAGGTGGCGGAAGAGATAGAAATAGAGAAAATAGATCAAGTTTTAATAGCAGCAGATCGTCCGAGGGATTTAGAGGAAATAAGTCTGCTGACAGATTTAAATCAAATATAAACTCAGAAGGATTTAAACCCAAAAATATTGAAGGTTTTAAAGAGCATAAACCAAGAGAAGGTAATGAAAAAGATTACAGAAGAAAAAGTGACAGAGAAAAGCCAAAATTTTTTACTAAAAAATCTAAGAATTTTAAAAATAGAAATTTCAATTTAGGTAATGCAAAAAAATATAAAAATAAAGAATCTTTTCATTAAAAATAGATTTTAGTTTAGTTAATTAATGGAAAAATATATAACTTATATTGGTTTTTTTTCTGGTTTTTGTACTACAGTCGCTTTTATTCCACAGGCTTATAAAGTTTGGAAAACAAAAAGTACCAAGGACATTTCTTTATGGATGTTTTTAATATTTACAACAGGAGTTGCTAGTTGGTTACTTTATGGAGTTTTAACTGATAATTTGCCAATAATTTTTGCCAACATTGTAACATTATTTTTAGCCTTTTTAATTTTAGTCGCTAAAATTAAATTTAATTAAAATTTAGAGAAATATCTAAATTTTGAGGGCTATGGGTAAGTCGACCAATTGAAATTCTATTAACCCCAGTTCTTGCGTAATCAAGAATATTTTTATCTGTAATATTACCAGATGCTTCGGTTTCATATTTGTTACCAATCATATTAAGAGCTTTTTTTATTTCATCTGGCTTCATGTTGTCTAATAATAATCTATTAAAGTTGAGTGTTTGGATTTCTTCTAATTGAGTTAAGTTATCTACTTCAACCGTTATAATTTTTCCGCTTCTGTTTAATCTTAAAGCATTTTGCACAAGATCAAATATATTTTGTGAGGCAGAAATATGATTATCCTTTATAAAAATTTCATCGAATAAATTAAATCTATTATTCGTACCGCCGCCAAGAGTTACTGCATATTTTTGAACAGCTCTAAGTGTGGGTAAAGTTTTTCTAGTACAACAAATTTTCGTTTTATATTCTTTAACTAAATTAACGTAATAATTCGTCTTTGTTGCAATACCTGATATTAAACCTAAAAAATTAATGGCTGTTCGTTCTGATTTTAAAATAGAACCAGTTAATCCTTTAATTTCACAAATTATATTACCTTTTTTTACAGAAGATCCTTCTTGAACTTTTTTCTTAAATTTAGTTTTTTTATCAATTTGTTTAAAAGCTTCATCTGCAAAATCTAATCCACCAATAATTCCATCTTCATTTGCTATAATTTTTGCAGAGGTAATAGAATTTTTACTTACCAAAAGATCAGTTGTGATGTCTTTTTGAGCCTGATCTTCAAATAAAGAAGCGCCAACAATACTTTTTATATAACCGCTGGTTATAAGTTTAGATTTTGACATTATTTAAGCAACTTTTTCGATATATTCTTTTTTATTCAAGAATTCATGCATTTCTTTTAATGTAATTTTTTTTCTAAATAAAAACTCATTATTAGACTCTGGATAATCACTTCTAAAATGAGCTCCTCTACTTTCTTTTCTTAAGTAAGCTGAGTAGGTAATTAACCTTGAAACTAAAATCATATCTTTGAGTTTTGCTGACAAATCTTTTGCTTCTCTCTCAATTCTATCAATCTCAATAAATGCTTTTCTAAGTTTTTGTTCGTTTCTATAAACACCTACCAAATCACTCATCACATTTCTTAGCTGCCAAATATATTTTTTTGCTCTTATTCTTGATGATGTTTTTTCTTTTGGTAAATATTTTTTAAAATTAATATTTTCATCTTTAGTATTATTCAGTATTTCAGAATTAATAGAGTTAGCTATTCTTTTCCCAAAAACAAAAGCCTCAAGTAGAGAATTCGATGCAAGTCTATTTGCCCCGTGAGCTCCTGTTGAAGAAACTTCACCGCAAGCCCATAGACCTTTGATAGACGATTTTCCATTTTCATCTACTAGAACACCACCCATATGATAGTGGGCTGCAGGAGTTACGGGTATTTTTTCTTTTGTAAAATCAATATTGGCTTTTTTTAAAAAATTATAGGCACTTGGGAACAATGTTTGCAGTTGATTGTCTGTAAATTTTCTACAATCTAGGAATGTTGAATGTCCAAGATCTTTTAATTTCTGTAATTCACGAGCGACAATATCTCTAGGAGCAAGATCACCATTTGGATGAATTAATTTCATAAATTGATTATCATTTTCATCAACTAACGTAGCCCCATCCCCTCTAAGAGCTTCAGTTAATAAAGGGGTTGGATCAAGTCCAACGTCCATTCCTGTTGGGTGAAATTGAACAAATTCCATATCAGAAAGAATAGCACCAGCCCGAGCTGCCATAGCAATCCCTTCACCGTATATATCCCTTGGATTTGTTGTATGCTCATAAATACTTCCAAGTCCTCCTGTTGCAAGAACAACATTCGGTGCTTTAAAAAATGTAAAATTATCAACTATATTTTTTCCAATATGACGACCAATCAAGCCAATAACATTATTATTTTCGGCAATAATTTCATCAATTGTTACATCTTCTAAAATAGTAATATTGTCTAACTTTTGAATATTATTTATTAAAGTTTTTATAATTTCTCTTCCTGAACTATCGCCGTTTACTTTTAATACTCTTCGTCGAGTATGCGCAGCCTCTTGAGACATTAAGAAATTTTTAAGATGATCTTTGTCAAAATTAACTCCTTTTTCCTCTAAAAAATTAATAATAGAAGCAGCTTCATCGGTTATAATTTTAACAATTTTTTTATCACTTAAACCGGAGCTTGCTTTAATAGTATCTTCAAAGTGAATTTTTGGACTATCATCATTTCCAATAGCTGCAGCAATTCCTCCTTGAGCCCAGGCACTAGAAGATGCTTCACCTAATTTTTTTTTTGAAATTAAAGTAACTTTTCTTGGATGCAGAGAAATAGCAGTCATTAATCCGGAAATTCCAGATCCAATTACAATTACATCAGTTGTATGTAAACTTTCCATTAGGAAAGACTAGATTGACGTCCAACTTTAATCATTCGTTCAATTGGAAGTCTTGCCTTTTGTATGACTGAATTATCAATTAAGATTTCATTTGTTTCATTGATTAAACAATCATAGATTTTTGGTAGCTGTATTTTTTTCATATGCGGACATAAATTACATGGTCTAATAAAATTTGTTGTTGGATTTTCAACCTGAACATTGTCACTCATTGAACATTCAGTCACCAAAAATACATTCTTTGGTTTTTTATTTTTAACGTATTGTATCATTCCTGAAGTTGAACCGGTAAAATCAGAGGATCGAATAACATCAGGAGGACACTCTGGATGGGAAACAATTACTAAATCAGGATAATTTTTTCTAAGCTGATTTAACTCTTCAGCCGTAAATTGATCATGAACCATACATTTTCCATGCCACGAAATAATTTTAACTTTAGTTTGTAAAGCAACATATTTTGCAAGATAAATATCTGGTAAAAATATCACCTCTTTTACCCCTAAAGACTCAACAACCTTTACACCATTAGCCGAAGTGCAACATACATCTGTTTCAGCTTTGACTTCAGCGGAGGTATTAACATAAGTAACTACTGGCACGCCTGGGTATTGTTTTTTTAATTTTCTAACGTCATCTGCGGTAATAGACTCGGCTAACGAGCACCCTGCATTAATATCTGGAATAAGAACTTTTTTATTTGGAGACATTATTTTTGCAGTCTCTGCCATAAAGTGAACTCCTGCCATAATAATAATATCTGCTTTAGTTTTTTCAGCTTCTATTGCTAAAGTTAAAGAGTCTCCAATTATGTCCGCAACTCCATAATAAATTTCCGGTGTTTGATAGTTATGTGCTAAAATTACTGCATTCTTCTTTTTTTTAAGTTCATTAATCTTGTAAATATAAGGAGCGTGTAAAGGCCATTCTATCTCTGGTACTACAGATTTTATTTTTTGATAGATACCTGCGGTATTTTTCTCGATTTCTTTTGTAAACTCCAATTGAGAACTCATAAATTTATATAATTGATTAATGATAATTGACTAATTTATTATAGTAAAATTAATATTTAAATCGGCTAAAACAGCGCTATTTGCGGTCATGTTGGAATTGGTAGACAAGCTTGGTTGAGGGCCAAGTGGAGTAATCCATTGAGAGTTCAAGTCTCTCTGACCGCACCAATTAATTAGATAGCCATCCAGTTTGGTACGTTAATTTTTACAAATGCCGTATTCGTTTTTAACTCTTTATTAATAATCAAATTTTTGTTGTCTTTATTAATTTTGATTAATGCAAATGGAAATAAATCGTCTATTAAAACTTTTCCAATTTCTTCATCCCCTAAAGTTATTTTTTGTCCTTTTTCAACTTTCCCCTTTATGATTTGTAGTGCAAATAATCTTTTATTTACCTTATTTTTTAAATACATCCGCGCTGTATTCTCCTGACCAATATAGCAACCCTTTTTTTGATCGATTCCATTTAATTCAAGAAAGTTTGCTTCAAGAGAAAATATTTCATTTTGTAATTTTATAATATCTTTTGATGGGATCCCTAAATTGAATAGTTTTTTTTCTAATAAGTATTTTTCATCCGATAGCTCAATATCTAAGTCGCCTAAAAATTCTTTAATTTTTGATTTTTCTATAATAGCTCGTGCTAAAGTATTTTTTATTCTTGGATCTTCAAAAATTATATAATTTTTATAGTTAATTACATTTAATTTATTAATATTAAGATTTTTAAATTTTACAAAAGGTATATCGATGCTTATTAGATTATCTTCAATTTTAATCTCGACTTTAGACCTTAATTTATAATTTGATAGTTTATTGGATAATTCTTTTATCAATTCATCATTGCATTCAATTAAAAAATTATTTTTTATTTTTAGAATTATAAATTCAAATAAAAATTTACCTTGCGGTGTTAATAATGAGGAAAATATGCAGTTATTATCTGTTACATTTTTAATATTATTAGAAATAATATTTTGAATAAAGTCGATACTATCTTCTCCTTTGATGCTAATAAAACCTTTTAGAGTTACATAAGCTTTATTTGTTTCCATTATTGTACCTTTGTATACTTTGGTGTATTAAATTTTTAGATGTCTAATATATATGATTTAATTATAAAAAACGGTAATTGTTTTACAAATAATAGTCTTACTCAAACTGATATTGGAATTAAAGATAATCGAATTATTAAAATAGGTTTAATCAATGAAAGCGGTAATAGAGTTCTTGATGCTAAAAGTCTTACAATTATTCCAGGTGCAATAGATACGCAGGTACATTTTAGAGAACCTGGTAATCCGGACAAAGAAGATTTAGAAAGTGGAAGTAAGGCTGCAATTTTGGGAGGCATTACCTCTATCTTTGAAATGCCAAACACAAACCCTGCGACTGATAATTTTGAAAGATTTCAAGATAAATTAGATCGAGCAAAAAATAGAATGCATTGTAATTATGCATTTTATTTTGGTGCCACAGAAAATAATTTTGAGTTTATAAAAAAAACTACAAATCTAGAGGGATGCTGTGGAATAAAAATGTTTATTGGCTCATCAACTGGAACATTGCTCGTGAAAAAAGATGAGGCTATTGAAGAAGTTATTAAAATAAGCCCAAGAGTTGTTTCGATTCATTCAGAGGACGATGATTTATTGCAAAAGAAAAAAATTTTAATAGAAAAAGGTAATGTAAAAACTCATCCTGTTTGGAGAGATTCTGAGGTCGCATTAACTTCTACTAAAAAAGTAGTGAGTTTTGCTAATAAACATAAGAAAAGAATACATATTTTACATGTATCCTCTAAAGAGGAGATAGATTTTTTATCAAACAATAAAAAATATGTAACTGTTGAGACAACTCCGCAGTTTTTGACCTTATTTGCGCCAGATTGTTATGAGGAACTTGGTACCTTGGCACAGATGAACCCCCCAATAAGAACAAAAGACCATCAGGTTGTTTTATGGAAACGTTTATTAGATGGAACTATTGATGTTCTTGGATCAGATCATGCTCCACACACATTAAAGGAAAAGCAAAAAACTTATCCAGAAAGTCCGTCTGGCTTGACTGGAGTTCAGACTATGCTTCCAATTATGTTGGATCATGTAAATAATAAAAAACTTTCATTTCAAAGACTAGTTGAATTATTAAGTATAAATCCCTGCAAAATTTTTAATATAAAAAAAAGAGGGGAGATCAAAGAAGGTTATTTTGCAGATCTAACTATTATTGATATGAATTTAGATTTTAAAATTACTAATGATTGGATTGCAAGTCGATGTGGTTGGACGCCCTTTAACAATAAGATAGTAAAAGGATTTCCAGTTGGGACTATTGTAAATGGTAAAATTGCCTCTTGGGATAAGAAAATTGTTGATACTAAATTTGGAAAGCCTTTAGAATTTTAATTTTTAATTATTCCAGCTGTAATTAAAGAGGATTTGATTTCATCTAAAATAACAGGATCATCAATGGTTGCTGGCATTTTATAAGGGACTTGATCTGCAATTTTACTTACTGTTCCTCTTAAAATTTTCCCAGATCTTGTTTTTGGAAGTCTTTTTACAATAACTATATTTTTAAATGCAGCTACCGGTCCAATTTTATCTCTAACCATCTGTATACATTCTTTCGTAATTTCCTCAGGTTTTTTTGAAACGCCAGATTTTAGAACAATTAAACCAAGAGGTATTTGACCTTTTAAGCTATCAGCAATTCCAAGTACTGCACACTCTGCAACACTATTATTTTCAGATAAAATTTCTTCCATTGAACCTGTTGAAAGTCTATGACCTGCAACATTAATAATGTCATCTGTTCTTGACATGATCCATACATAACCTTCTTCATCAATATGTCCCGCATCATAGGTTTTATAATAACCTTGATAAGGATCCATATAGTTTTCTTTATATCTTCTATCTGCATTCCAAAGTGTTGGAAAAGTTCCTGGTGGCAGAGGTAATTTTATAACTACATCTCCCATCTCAGAACTTTTTGCTTGAGTACCATCTGGTTTAAGGATTTGAATGTTGTATCCTGGAACGGCTTTTCCAGCAGAGCCGTATTTAGTTTTAAATAAACCAAGACCTGCAAAATTTGAACTAATGGCCCAGCCAGTCTCAGTTTGCCACCAATGATCAATAACTGGTTTTTTTAATAGGTTTTCTGCCCATTTAATTGTATCCGAGTCCGCTCTTTCTCCGGCTAAAAACAAACTTTCAAAGTTAGATAAATCATATTTTTTAAAAAATTTTCCCTCAGGGTCCTCTTTTTTAATAGCCCTAAAAGCGGTAGGGGCAGTAAATAATGTTTTAACTTTATGTTCAGATATTACTCTCCAAAAAGAACCAGCATCAGGAGTTCCAACAGGTTTTCCTTCGTAAAGTATTGTCGTACATCCATGAAATAATGGTGCGTAAACTATATAAGAATGTCCAACAACCCAACCAATATCACTCGCTGACCACCAGACATCTCCAGGATTAATATTATAAATATTTTTCATTGACCATTTTAAAGCTACGATGTGACCACCAGTATCTCTTACAATACCTTTGGGTGTTCCAGTTGTTCCCGAGGTATAAAGTATGTAAGCAGGATCATTTGAATTCATCGGCTCGCAGTCAACCTCTTTTGAATTTTTAATAAATTCGCTCCAACTAATATCATTTGGTCCTAACTCAACAAAATTATTCTCCCTTTGAAATATGATACATTTTTTTGGTTTACTTTTTGCAAGTCTAACTGCTTCATCTAGAAGAGGTTTATATTGAATTGTTCTACCTGGCTCAAAACCACAAGAGGCAGAAATTATTAGTTTAGCTTCAGAGTCATTCATCCTTGCTGCAAGTTCGTTAGCAGCAAACCCTCCAAATACAACAGAATGTACTGCGCCAATTCTTGCACATGCAAGCATTGCAAAAAGTGCCTCAGGGATCATTGGCATATAAATAATTATTCGATCACCTTTTTTTATTCCAAAATCTTTGAGCGCTCCTGCAAAAGTAGAAACTAATTTTTTTATAGTTGAATAACTGAATGAATTTTTTATAGAAGTTACTGGACTATCGTAGATAATAGCTGTGCGAGAACCGTTTCCTTCTTCCACATGTCTATCTATTGCATTATAACAGGAATTAATTACTCCATCAGGAAACCACTTATAAAAAGGGGGGTTAGAGCGATCTAAAATTTTTTTATAAGGCCTGAACCATTTAACATCTTTAGCAGCCTCATCCCAAAATTTTTCAGTATTTTCAAGGGAAGCTTTATATAAGTTTTCGTAACAACTAATCAATATTATAACCCCTATTAATAGGATAATTTAAATACTAAACGAAAAAAAACAACAAATAATTGCCAAATAAATAATCGCGAATTTCTAATTATCTATCTATAAAATAATGCAGGACAATGTGGGGCAATGTTAAAGATGCAAGTCCTATAAAAACAATTTTTTGAATTACTTCTTCTAAAGTTTCGAGATTTGAGAATACATACAAAGAAGCAAGTAATATTAAAAAAGTGAGGATAGTTATGGGTAGAGATTTTAATAAAAAAATCTTAAATCCCAAGTAAATATTCGTGTTTAGCTGACTGGAAATTATAATAATGTTTTTAAGCGAGTGTATAAAGCAAAAGTAAAGAGTAAATGCTGTTATGGTGCTAAAAAAATAAAATATAATTACTGTTAAAAGAATCTCAAAAAAAATAATTAAAAAATCTTTATATAAAAGTCTTCTTTTAGAAAAAATATACACATAAAAGAAAAATTGAATTAATAGATTTACGGGTAAAAACAACTTTACAAAATTATCTGGAATTAAATTAGAGGAGTATGAAAAAAGTATATTATTAAAAATTTCATTTGTTTCCTCTGGTTTAAAATATAGTGGCAATAAAACAATCAGTGATCCTTTCAAAAAAAATATGATAGATCTGAATTTAAATATTCTAGTTATATAAATTTCTAAATCTTCCTTACCAAAATGAAAGGAAGATATAATTAAAAAAATAGTTAAAGAAATTTTAGGATTTAAATACCAAATAATAAAAACAAACAAAACAAGACTTATATAAGTTAAATAGAATAATAATTTTGAGAATTTAATTTTTTTATTAAGAAATATTAATCCTTTGTGACTATCATAAGCTCCATGTGATATTCCAATTGTTGCAATTAAAAAAAAACAAATGATATATTTAATTGTTACAGTTAAATTTACTAAGTCCTCAATAAGTAACAAAAATATAATAAAAACGAAAAAAAAATAATTTATATTCGTAAAATATTTTTTTAATATCATCTCCATAAAATTATAAATTAAATAATTTTTTAATAAAAATTAATTTAGGCATTGATAGAATTATTTTGAAATCTTCATACCAATTGCTTGTATTTGATAAAAATTTGACAATGTCCCTTGTTTTATTTTTTTTAAAAAGATCAAAAAAAATATTACACATGCTTCCTCTTTTTTCTAAGAGTACTTTTATAAATATATTATCAAGGTAGTTATATTTTAAATTCAAATTAGTCTGAATTAAATTTTTACCCTGAGAAATATTAGTGGCTATTTCTTTTACGGATTTTTGGATATTTAAAAATGTATAACCTGTACTTTTTCTAGTAAGGTTAGCAGAAGTGCCAATGGGTATTATTTTTTTATATTTGGTATTATTTTGGAAGTGAAACATGGGAATTGATCCATGTTCTGAATAGTTATTTTTATATTTTTTCTTATAACTAAGATTATTTTGAATATAATGATCTATTTCAGAAGTATATCGTTCTAACGAAAAGTTCTTTTCATCTGATATCCATGTATTTTCAATAAAAATTTTATTTTTAGCCATGGGTAACGTATAAAAAAAATGGACCCAATTATCTTGATTGCAATTAAAATCCATTAACGTTGGGTAAAGTGGTAAATTTGCATACTCATCAAATTCAACTTCACAACCATAAAAGTGCTGGTAGATTTGGTATTCTTTGGTGTTCTTATTATCTAACGAGCTATTAAACATTACGTCTGATTTAAAAATTTCACTTTCACACTCAATAACAGCCCCTTCATTATTTTCGTAAATTTTATTGATAGGCTTATCTAAAATCAATTTTATATTTTTATTTAAATTTAAATTGTTAATAATTTTTTTGTAAAACTTATCGCTATCAATTGATTGGTATTCAAAACTTTTGCAGTCTAAAATTATTTGATCTTGACCGTTTTTTACATGAAATTTATCCCACTTATTAATCAAGCAATCTGTAAAAGAATGCTTATAAACATCCCAATAGGACCATATTTTATCTTTTTTAAAATCTTTCCTTTTATCAATAATAGCGCATGTTTTATTTATGAAAAGTTTTCTAGCATTCATCTCGTAAGCCAAGGAAAGACCTGAACAACCTGCTCCAACAATTATATAATCAAATTTATTCATTATTATCTAATTTTTAAATCGGTTATTAATAATACAAAATAAGTAAAATGATTTTAAAGTCATGATAATTTTTTCAAAAAAATTTAAATAAGTTCTTTCTAGAAAGTATTTATTATAATTTGAATTTAGAATTTTTTGTCCAATACCCCTATATAAGCAGCTTGCTAAAAAAATCGAAAACCTTATTTTTTTTGGAAGATACTTAATTCCAGCGTTTCCATTTTTGTAATATTTTTCAGCTAGGATAATTAATTTTTGTATTACTGAAAATAAATATTTTTTATCAAAATCGTTTTTTATAATGTCTTTCGTATCTATTTTTTTATTCAACATATTTTCGGGGATATAAACTCTTTTCAAATGAGCATCTTTTAAAACATCTCTTGAAATATTTGTAAGTTGCATCGCTATCCCAAGATTTATTGCATGTTTTATTGCCTTGGGTTTTGATGTTTGAAAAATATAAGACATCATTGCTCCAACCGTTCCAGCTACATAATAGGAATATTTTATAATTTCTTTTATTGATTTAATTTTTACAGTTTTCGTATCTAAATTTACTCCAAAAAATAAATCCATAATGTATTTTTTAGGAATTTTATATTTTGCTTCAATTATTTTAAATTTTTTAGTAACTAAATTTTTTGAATTTTTTCTTTTGTAATCTCTTATAAATTTTTTAATGTTGTTTTTGGAGTTAGATTTTGTATCTACTAAATTATCAACAACCCTACAAAAAGAATAAAGAATAGAACAGTCGTCAAAAACTTCTTTTTCTAAGAATCTTCCTGCCCAATAAAATGATTTTCCGTGAAACTTAATATAATTTTCTATTTTCATTCCATTTTGGGCACGATTTTATCTAAAATCTTAGCCGATGATAACACTCCTGGAATGCCTGCGCCTGGATGAGTTCCTGCCCCTACAAAATATAGTCCTTTGTAAATCTCTGACTCATTGTGAAATCTAAAGTAAGCAGATTGTGAGAATTTTGGTTGAATAGAAAAACCTGAGCCGTAAAGTGTTTTAAGTTCTGTTTCAAAATAATCTGGTGTTACGTAAAAATCTTCTTCAATAAAATCCTCAATTTTAGGTAATAATGTTGAGCTTAATTTTTTAATAATTACTTGTTTAAATCTTTCGCCTTCCTCACTCCATTTTATATTAGACAAATTGTTAGGAACAGGGACTAACACATAAAAACAATCTTTATCGGGTGGGGCCATAGTCGGATCCGTTGCAGTAGGTCTGTGCAGATAATAACTAATATCATCATTTAATATTTTTTTATTAAATATTTGATCTAATAATTCTTTATAAGAATCTCCAAAATAAATACTATGATGTTCTACGTTATGATATTTCTTTTTAGATCCAAAATAGTAAACAAATAAACCCATTGAATAGTTCATTCTTTTAATCTTAGTCTTAAATAAGAAACTATTTTGTTTTTCGTCTAGCAAATTTTTGTAAACAAAGGGAGGATCTGCATTACAAATAATAATTTTCGAATTTATAATCTTGTTATTTTTGGTTATTAAGCCCGTAACAATTTTTTTTTCACTTGTAATTTTTATGACCTCGTCATTTTTTATGACATTGATACCAATTTCATTCATAAGTTTCTCTAACGATGAGATAATTTTACCCGTACCGCCTAAAGCATAGTGAACCCCCCATTTTTTTTCTAAAAATAAAATTAAAGTATAAATAGAAGTTGTAGAAAATGGATTGCCACCAACAAGAAGGGGGTGAACACTAAAAATTTTTCTCAATTTTTCATTTTTTAAAAATTTAGATACTAATTTAAAAACCGAAAGATAACTTTTGAGAATTAACAAAGATGGAATTTGTTTTAACATAAAGGAAAATTTAGAAAAAGGTGTATCTGATAATTCTAAATAACATTTATTAAATAT
>Ga0247838_1003526_pt1 | contig 17940 bp, 20 predicted proteins | sample LaCruzMarch2015__5_FD_189097 | JGI IMG/M metagenome (GOLD analysis project Ga0247838, IMG submission 189097) | Freshwater microbial communities from meromictic Lake La Cruz, Castile-La Mancha, Spain - LaCruzMarch2015_15m | ecosystem: Environmental > Aquatic > Freshwater > Lake | place: Spain... | reverse complement strand
GGAATGCGATTGTAAATAATGTGACTTCAATAAAAAAGAGAAATAAAGTACTGAAGTTATTCTCAAAAAACAGGGCTGGGCTAAGAAGTCCGGCGATTAGCCGGCACATCGTCCAATCAATTACCAACGCAATCAGGCGCCTGCCCAAGGAGGCCTCCGGCAATAATCTAGGCTCACCATTCCAACTCATGCGGATAATCGTATCGATTCTTGGGAGCCTGAAACATAGATGTAACACTGAGGTTATGGGTTTTTAATTAATCTCTACTATCTTTCACCTATCTGAACAGGTGCAATGTAGCCCCCAACTCAGCGATTTTAATCCTAGGAGAATAGATGTTTAAGAATTCATCTGAGATCTTCGATTACATCAAGAAAAATGATGTGAAGTTGATTGACGTAAGATTTATCGATCTACCTGGAATTCAGCATCACTTTAATGTGCCGGTTGAATCCTTTGATGAAAGTGTTTTTAAAGATGGCTTAATGTTTGATGGTTCCTCAATTAGAGGATTCCAATCAATTCATGAATCAGATATGAAGTTACTACCAGTTCCATCCTCTGCATATTTAGATCCATTTCGTAAAGAGAAAACACTAATTATTATTTTCTCAGTTCATAATCCAAGTGATAACTCAGCTTATTCAAGAGACCCACGAGGCATTGTCGCTAAAGCTGTTGAGTTTATGCGCAGTACTGGGATTGCTGATACTGCTTTGTTTGCACCAGAGGCAGAGTTTTATGTATTTGATCGAATTCGTTTCTTAACTGGAATGAATCAAGCTTTCCATCACATTGAATCATATGAAGGTGCTTGGAACACTGGCATTGAAGAGGATGCAGATGGCACGCCAAACCGTGGCTATCGCACCCGTATTAAAGGTGGCTACTTCCCAGTTTCACCAACAGATCAATTCGCAGATCTTCGCGATGAGATGGTTATGAATCTTGGAAAGGTTGGCTTACTTGTTGAGCGTGCTCACCATGAGGTGGGAACTGCCGGACAGATGGAAATTAATTATCGCTTCAGCGATATTTTAACCGCCGGTGATGAACTAATGAAGTTTAAATACATCATTAAGAACACCGCTTGGGCAGCTGGTAAGACTGCAACATTTATGCCAAAGCCATTATTTGGTGATAACGGTTCAGGAATGCATGTTCATCAATCACTTTGGAAAGATGGCAAGCCATTATTCTGGGGCGATGGATATGGTGATCTATCCGATACAGCTCGCTGGTATATCGGTGGTCTACTAAAACATGCACCATCTCTTCTAGCCTTTACCAACCCAACTGTTAACTCATATAAGCGCCTTGTGCCTGGATATGAGGCTCCAGTTAACTTGGTTTACTCAGCTAGAAACCGATCTGCATGTATTCGTATTCCAATTACCGGATCTAATCCAAAGGCAAAGCGAATTGAATTCCGTTGCCCAGATCCATCATCTAATCCATATCTAGCATTTGCTGCGATGTTGATGGCAGGTCTTGATGGAATTCAAAACAAGATCGAGCCACCAAAGCCAGTTGATAAGGATCTGTATGAATTAACAGGATCAGAAGCTGCGGCAATCCCACAGGTTCCTGGATCACTGGATGCAGTTCTAGATAATCTTGAAAAAGATAATGACTTCCTAACTCGTGGTGGTGTATTCACTAAGGACTTAATTGATACTTGGATTGACTTTAAGCGCAAGCAAGAGGTTGATTATGTTCGACTTCGTCCACATCCGGCCGAGTTTGAGCTTTACTACGATCTATAAGATCTAACAAAAAAAGCCCTAGTTAATCACTAGGGCTTTTTTTGTTAACCCTGATTTCGGCGTCGGTATGAATAGATGGAAAAGAATAAGCCTGAGACTATAAACACTGCTGAGGCTAAATAGATGGTAATTGGAAACTTTTTTTCTTCAACCTCTGTTACCCCTTCAGCAGTAACTTCACCTACACCGTAGGTAAACTTGTACTCACCCTCAACTGGATGCCCATCTGTTGAAACTACATGATAGAAAACTAAAACTGGTCCCTTAACTTCATTTGGTGAGAGGGTAACAATTAGCTTGTTCCCATCAATTACCTCATCCGTTTCACTAACCTGATCCCCAACGGCATTATTAACCACAAGAAAATTCGCTTTTTCCGGCCCAAGGTTTTGTAACTCTTCATCAAATTCAAGAATTATCTGGGTAGGCCAGTTTTCTACCGTGCTACCAGCAACTGGAGATGCGCTAACTAACTTTGTATGGGCATATGCCGGCTGGATCGTTATGAGTAAAGTTAGCAGGCCAAGGAAAACTGCTGCAATATTTCTTTTTTGATGTGATTTGATTCTCATGCCTGCAGGGTAGCAACACCTACAGGAGTTCTTGCAGATGCGAATCGTTTGCATTAACCTTGACATATGCATATTCCTGATGGATTCATAGATCTCAAAACCTCCGCTGCCTTTTCAGCCGCAGCAGCAATCGCCGTGGGCGGGGCTGTCAAAGGTGCTAGAAATCAATTAAGTGAGCAAAGTGCGCCACTTGCTGGTCTGACTGCAGTATTTATCTTCGCTGTGCAAATGCTTAATTTTCCAGTTGCAGCTGGAACTAGTGGGCATTTGCTAGGTGCAGCCTTGGCAATGGTTTTAGTTGGACCTTATGCAGCCACTTTAGCTTTATCGGTAGTTTTGATTATCCAAGCATTCTTGTTTGCCGATGGTGGATTAACAGCACTTGGTTTAAACATATTCAACATGGGAGTGTTAGGAGTTTGGGCAAGTTTTGGAATATTTCTAATTCTTAAAAAATTCCTACCAAAAACTAAATCTTCAATTGTTGTTGCCTCATTTATTGCAGCACTCCTATCAGTTCCAGCCGCAGCCGCCGGGTTTGTAGTCCAGTATGCAATTGGCGCTAATGCTACTTTTTCAGTCAGCGCCGTACTAAGTGCGATGATTGGTACACATGTTTTAATTGGAATTGGCGAAGGAATTATCACCGCATTAACTGTGAGTGCGGTGTTGGCAAGCAGATCAGATCTTGTATTTGGCTGGGACAATCAAAACACTAAGCTGGAGATCAGGTCCTAAGAATGAAAATATCAAATCGTAAATTCTTTGCTGGTGCAATTTTAATCTCTGCTCTACTGGCAGGTGGCGTTTCAAACTATGCGTCATCATCACCAGATGGCCTAGAAAAAGTAGCAGAAGATATTGGATTTATTGAGGGCGCAAAAGATCATACTTTAAGTGATTCTGCTCTAGCCGACTATGGAGTCTCTGGAGTTGAAAACGAAAGACTCTCTGTTGGCTTGGCTGGTTTAATTGGAGTTACAGCAACAGCACTCATTAGTTTTGGTCTTTTTATGCTAATTCGTAAGAAGCCGTCAGTAAAAAACCGTTAAGTCTGAGCTGAATATCGACAGCGATCACCATCACGGTCATGATGTCGGTGAACGCCTTTATCTGCATAGGCATTCAGTAGTACATCAAATTCCACCTCACATTAAAATTCTCGCTGGCTTGCTTTTTATTGTTGTTGCCGTTTCAACCGACATCACTAACTGGCCAGCATTTGTTGCATACTTTGCAATCATTATCACGATCACCCAAATCGCCAAGTTGCCGATCATTACAGTGTTTAAGCGCTCACTTATTGAAGTTCCGTTTGTTTTATTTGCATTACTGATGCCATTTTTTGGCACCGGTGAGGTAGTTGAAATTGGTTCACTAAATCTTTATGTAGATGGCCTACTAGCAGGTGCCAGCATTGTTGTTAAAGGAACTTTAGGGATATTAGTTGCGATAAATCTTTCAGCAACGACAACCGCTCGAGAGATTTTAAACGGACTTGAAATCTTAAAAATGCCAACTCCAATGGTGCAAATTGCATCTTTTATGCTGCGCTATGTAAATGTAGTTAATGATGAAATGCTCAGGATGGCTGTCGCCAGAGCATCAAGAGGGTTTGAAGCCACCGGAGTTAAACAGTGGCCGGTATTAGCAACTGCAGCTGGTGCCTTGTTTATTAGATCGTATGAAAGAGGTGAACGAGTTCACCTTGCCATGATCGCTCGCGGTTACCAAGGTGAGCTTCCTAGAACTGAGAAAATAAATAACTCCGTTAGGTATTGGGTAATCGGTTTGGCAGTCCCATTTATAGCTTTGGTTATCTCTCTACTAAGCCGATGGGTAGGATAAATTAATGAGTGAATCAATTAATTCTTTGGTTATTGAGGATTTAGCATTTGCCTACCCCGATGGAAATCAAGCTTTATTTGGCGTTAACCTAAAAGTTAAGCGAGGTGAACGAGTTGCTTTACTAGGACCAAATGGTGCGGGTAAAACGACATTGATTCTTCATCTCAATGGCATTTTAAGTTCAGGACACGGCAGAGTGTTTGTGGCAGATAAATTAATTGATACTAAAGATAAAGATGGCTTAAAGCAGATTAGATCAAAAATTGGAATTGTTTTTCAAGATCCTGATGACCAGTTGTTTATGCCAACTGTAGGTCAAGATGTGGCATTTGGTCCTTACAACATGGGATTAAGAGATGCTGAGCTATCTAAAGTAGTTGATGATTCGTTGGCACTAGTTGGAATGCTCGATTACAAAGATCGCCCGCCTCATCATTTATCATTTGGCCAAAGAAGACGTGTAGCAGTTGCAACAGTCTTGGCAATGAAACCTGAAATTCTTGTCCTAGATGAGCCTTCCTCCAATCTAGATCCGGCTAGCAGACGTGAGCTAGCGCAAATTTTACGATCACTTGATATAACAATGATTATGGTTACTCATGATTTGCCATATGCCAACGAGTTATGTGAAAGATCGCTAATACTTTCCGGAGGTGTAATAGCAGCAGATGGTGCTACCTCAGATTTGCTCAAAGATACTGTGCTACTAAACAAACATCGCTTAGAGATGCCAGTAGGTTTTTCTCTTTAATCAACATATAAATCGTTTATAAACTCTTTAGTGCCAGGAACAACTGCATACTTATCTAAATCAGTTATACCTTCACTTGCTAAAACTTCATCATCAATATAGAAATTACCGGTGCACTCTTTGCCAGTTCTGTTTAGAATTATGTAGGCAGAGTCTGAAATGATCTCAGTAGTTCTGCAAAAGGCAGTATCGATGCCTGGAATCATTGCAAGGGCGGCAGTATCAATTGCAGTCCTTGGCCAAAGTGCATTAACTCCAATGCCATCTCGCTTTAACTCATCCGTTAATCCCAAAACACACATACTCATTCCATACTTTGCCATCGTGTATGCAAGGTGGGGCTTAAACCATTTGCCTTTCATTGAAAGTGGTGGTGAAAGCATCAAGATGTGTGGGTTACGCCCCTCTTGTGCACTCTTCTTTAAATAAGGAAGTGCAGCTTGTGAAGTAAGAAATGTACCTCGGGTATTAACACCCATCATTAAATCAAATCTTTTTGCGGGTGTATTCTCTGTATTTGTTAAGTTAATGGCGGAGGCGTTATTTATTAGAATATCAATTCCACCAAATGCTTGCGCGGTCTGCTCTATTGCAGATGCAATCTGATTCTCATCTCGAATATCACATTGAATTGCAAGTGCTGTGCCACCGGCTGACTCAATATCTTTCGCTGCAGTATGGATAGTGCCAGGAAGTTTTGGATGTGCATCAGCAGTCTTTGCCGCAATTGCAATTGATGCACCATCTTTTGCAGCTCTTAGCGCGATTGCTAAACCAATACCACGAGAGCCACCTGTGACAAATATTCGCTTACCTGCAAGTGACATTACTTGACCTTACTCTTTTTTGATAAGAAGTTCATAAACGCAAGTTGTGCTTCATCAGATTCTGCTGCCATTTTGAATAAAACTCCCTCAGCCTTAATAACCTGATTTAGCGCCTCGTGTGATCCACTCTTAAGTAATGCCTTGGTGTTAATTACCGCATTTGGTGGCTGCTGCGCAATTTCATTGGCAAATGCCATCGCAGCAGATAACTCATCATTTGCGATTGAATTAATTAAGCCCATCTCTTTCGCTTCATCAGCAGAAAACGTTCTACCAGTTAACAATATTTCAGAGGCCTTAGCATGTCCTACTAATCTTGGGAATAAATAACTTGATCCACCCTCGGCAACTAAACCTAATGAAACAAATGGCATAGAAAATTGCGTATCTGGATTTGCTGTTACCAAATCGCAGTGAAGCAACATGGTTGTACCGATTCCAACTGCTCTACCTTTAACTGAAGCAATTAATGGTTTTGGAAAGTTATGAATTGCAAATAGAAAGTTAAATACTGGAGAGCCCTCATCCATTTGTGGATCATTTGCGAAATCATTGATGTCATTGCCTGCTGTAAAAGAGTCACCATTTGAATTTATTACAACCGCTCGGATTGAAAAATCTCCTGCTGCTTCATTTATTTTATCTGCCAACTTTTGATACATATCCTGAGTAATCGCATTTTTCTTTTCAGGCCGATTTAAGGTCAGGCGCAGAACTGCCCCGATTTGCTCATCTAATATAAAACTCACGCGGTAATAATAGGCGCAAATTGCCAAAATGCCATGTGGTTACAAAGAGTCATTAATAAGAGCACAATAGGAGTCAGATCATTGGAGAGTGACCTTGGACGTTAATATCTTGGTACGAGAGTTAACCCCGTTTGAGCAGTTAGTTTGTGAGCACCTATGCGATGGGCTAACAAATTCAGCCATTGCCAAAACTACAGCTCATACTGAAAAGGTCATAGAGAACACTGTCTCACGTGTTGCCCATGCATTTTCGATCAAATCCAATGGTGAAGTGAATGTCAGAGTTTTACTAGCTCTTACATACCGCGCACATTTTGGTGACAAGGCTTTTGATAAATTGGGAGCCACCTGCATGCACCTAACAGTTGGAGCAAATGGTGAGCAAATTTGCGCAAAACATTCTGACTAATTTTTGTGACCTAAATCTAAGTGCTAGCACTAACCTAATCTAGATTAGTGCTACCCCTGGCAAATTCTGTTAAACCCTAATCACTTCAGGAGTATTAATAGTGATGGAAAGTTTCTAACTTTCTATTTAATCAAACTGGAGAAATTAGGAGAAATTAATAATGAAACGTCGCACCTTCGATCGAATCGTCAGCTTTGTCGGTTTGGGCCTTTCTGTGTTTTTATTTGTAGCAGCAGCCCTTCTAAACTGGGGAGCATCATTTGCTGATGAATCTGTTGCCACTCAGTTATCACAACAAAAAATTACAATGCCAGATAAAGGTAGTGCTGGATTTAAAGCACTTTCTGAAGAGGCACAAACAGCTCTTGCGCCATTTTCAAATAAGCCATTAACAACTGGTAGACAAGCACAGGCATATGCTGATTTCTATATTGGCTCACACTTAAAAGGTATTGCCGGTGGCAAGGTTTACTCAGAGGTCAGTGGTATGGCATTAGGTGCAGCAGCTAAATCAAAAGCAGAACCTGCAAATATTGCATTAGCAACTGAAGCAGGAGTACTCATGGGACAGCGCACCAGTTTATTTATGGGTGAAACATTGCGCGGTCTACTTCTTTACTCATTTGCATTCTGGCAAATTGGTCAGATTGCAATGTATGCAGCATGGGCTGCAGCAATAGGTGGCTTATTAATGTTGGTTCTATCACTTCTAGGCTTTGCGCATATTCGTCGCGTAGAAGCTGACGCGACGATTTAAAGCCCTCACTCTCCAAGAGGGCGAAACCCCTAAGGCCTTAAAAACCTTAGGGGTTTTATAAATAACTCCGGTGCTAATTACGCTAATCGCACTGCAATTACTTGTTGCTTAGTTAGCGCTCTAGGATAAGCACATGTTTTCCTCTGATCTAATCCCATCACGTCTTTGGGAGTATCTAATTGCAGCAATTTTGATCATGCTAGCTCCTGGCCCATCGGTGCTCTTCACTATTGCAAGAGCTATCGCTTGGGGTAGACGGGCCGCAGTGGCCACGGTTTTTGGAAATGCCGTTGGAATGTTTTTAGTTTCAGTATTAGTTGCCATTGGCTTGGGGCCAGTTCTACAAAGCTCAAAAACTTTCTACTACGCAGTTCAGTTAGCTGGTGGGCTATATCTGATCTATCTTGGATATGCCGCAATTGCTGCTAGTAAAAGTGATGCAAAGTCGATGACAAATACCGATGGCTTAAAACCTTCGATTTTTACCTCAATTAGAAATGGTTTTTGGGTTGGAGTTTTAAATCCAAAATCAATCGTTTTCTTCGCTGCAATTTTGCCAGCATTTGTTGATCAAGAGAAGAATAATGTCACTTCTCAACTTCTATTTTTAGGGTTGGTTTTTGTAACTATTGCATTTATCTCAGATAGTACTTATGGAATTTTAGCTGGCACAGTTCGGCAATGGTTGGCAAGTGATCTAAGCAGACTGATCTTTATGCGCAGATTTGGTGGCATCGTGATGATTGGGCTTGGTTTATTCACAATTGCCTCAGCTATCCCCACCGCCTAATAACTGTTTAAGTGGCGTTCTTCGGCAATCAATGTCAGTGGTGAGTGCCAGAGTTATACTAAGAAAATCAACATAGGCCCATATGGGTGCAAAGAAATGAGTAGTGATGGCGTCATCTAATGCAGTAGGAAATGCTCGTGAATTTATCTCACCCTCTGATTTAACTTTCTCTTGGGGCGGTTGCCATAGGTGTTTATGGCTTAATTACAATCATGGCCTTCGCACCCCAGGCTTTATGCCATTAGTCGGTGATCTAGCAAATATGCAGGAGAAGTACTTTGAGAATAAAACCACTGCAGATATCGCACCGGTTTTACCAGCAGGCAAGGTGGCTGACTTAGGTGGTTGGGTTAAATCATCTTTTATTAATGTAAATTCAAAACCAACTAAGTATGCAATCAGAGGCAAATATGACTTGTTAATTGAGTTTGCCGATGGCACCTTTGGAATTATTGATTGCAAATTCCAAGCAAAGGATTCTGATAAGACAGATCTGTACCAACCTCAGCTTGAGGCATATGCATTTGCATTAGAAAATCCAGCAGCAGGTGCGGCTAAGAAAGTTTCACTAATGGGATTACTAGTTTGGTCATTACTTGAACCAGCAGGAGATGTTAATAAAGGATTTGGACTTAAGTTAAAGCACACCTGGCGACCAATTACTCGAAACCCAGAAGCACTTTCAACTAGGTTAACTGATTTTATTACTGTGGTTAGTTCGCAAATGCCGCCAGCAAAAGATAACTGTGATATGTGTAATTACCTAGCAACGCGCAGAGAGTTTATTAGCGAGAAGTAATTAAGCATCATCTTCATCAAATTCAGTCCTATTCTTAAAACTTTTTTTGATAGCATCTTTTGCATCTGATGCATAAGTATCTGGTACATACTCTTGCTTTGATAACTGGGCAATTTTTTCCATAAGTTGATTGGTAGCAGCTCTAAGTACCTCTTGATCAGTTGAATCTCCTGTGAAATAAATTGGTTCACCAAATACCATCTCAACTCTTCTCACCTTAGGCACTACTTGCCCAGTTGGTTGAATCTCAGCAGTATTAAACATTGCAACTGGAATTACCGGAGCTGCTGATTCAATTGCCATTCGAGCAATGCCAGTCCTGCCCTTATAAAGACGGCCATCAGGTGATCTTGTTCCTTCCGGATAGATACCAAGGCAATGACCTTCATTGAGAAGTCGTAGCCCAGTTAATAAGGCTGCCTCACTTCTTTTTCCGCCAGAGCGATCAATTGGGACCTGGCCTAATGCAATGAAAGTTAACTTTTTAATAAACCCTTTTAAGCCAGGTGAGGTGAAGTACTCACTCTTTGCCAAAAAGGTAACCTTGCGAGGAACTACTACGGGCATAAAGATTGAATCGCTAAAGGAGAGATGATTTGAAGCAATGATCACGCCACCGTTACTTGGCACATGCCGTAGTCCGGTTACCTTAGGTCGAAAGATAAACATTAGGAGCGGAATCAAAAAGGACTTTAATAATGAATATGCCACGGGTCTAATTTAGTGGCTAAGGGAATCTGTGCCACCATCTGAGCGTGAATTCGATTCCAAACTCAGCCGGATTTAACCTTGCGGGTGGAAAAATAGGAGTGCTGGTTCTGCATGGGTTCACCGGCTCTCCACTTTCAATCACGCCTTGGGCAAAATATTTAAATTCTCTTGGTTACACCGTATCCGCGCCATGTCTGCCAGGTCATGGCAGTAGTTGGCAGCAAATGAATAAAACTACTTGGCAAGATTGGTATAAAGCAGCTGAGCAAGAATTATTAGAGTTAGAAAAAAAATGTGATCGAGTTTTTATTGCTGGTTTTTCTATGGGAGGAGCCCTAGCGCTTCGGCTCTGTCAAATTCGTAGCAGTGAAGTTGAAGGCTTGCTACTTCTAAATCCTTCAATTCATGATCGGCGCATATTTCTTAAATTAACGCCGCTACTTAAATACTTAATTCCTTCAGTTAAAAAAGGGCCAACTGATATTGCTGCTCCTAATCCAATAAAGCATGCCTATCACCGCACTCCCCTTAAAGCATTAGATTCCCTGCGAAAACTATGGCAGATAGTTGAACGCGATCTGTATTTAATCGATCTACCAATTATGGTGGCATATTCAATTAATGATCATGCTGTTGATCCGGAAAACTCAATGACTGTAATTGATAATATTTTTTCAGTAGATATTCGGGAAGTTATTTTTGAGAACTCATTCCATAATGTTGCACTTGACTATGACTGTGATCAATTAAATGCTGAAAGTAAATTATTTATACAAGATGTTTTAAGCGGTGAGTTAAAGCGAGGAAGTGATTTTAATGAGACTGATCTAGTAGATGCAGAGTTTGATTCAATAGTTTCTGGATTATCACTCGATGAATCCTCCCCTACTACCTACCTAGATGAGTTAGATGGTATTTATGAAGCAGAACGTTTTAAGCAACCAAATCCTAACCACTTTACATTAAATAAAAATCAGCGATTATCTTTAGTTGGTTTTACTTCAAGTCTTGTATATCTACTTGCTTATAATTTAACTGATTTTGAAGTATTAGGGCTTTGGCCGGTAGTAATTGGCGTGAGTGCCTCTGTTGCTAATTTAATTTGGGATACTGCTCGAAAAGATGATGATTATGAAGATGGAGCTACGCTCTAACTAGATCTGCAGCCCCAATTAATCCAGCATCATTTCCAAACTTTGCAGCGATGATTTTTGGTGGCACATGTGATTCAGCAAATGGCATATATTTACGCATTGCAGCTCTGACTGGTGCTAAGAATAATTCACCAGCATCTACTACTCCCCCACCAATAATTATTGCTTGCGGGTCAATTATTAATGAATACGATGCGCATGCTAAGCCAAGCCAATCAGCTTGTTTACTAAATGCAGCTAACGCTAAGTCGTTACCAGCTTTTGCTGCCTTTGTTAACGCAGTTCCAGATAATTTACCTTCTCCAAAATTTAATATTTCTTCAGATTTATCTGGATTGGCTAGTAGAGCTTCATTGGCATAACGAATTAATGCACCTCCGGACGCATATTGCTCAATACATCCCTTTGAGCCACAACCACATAGAAGTCCATTTGGTACTACGCACATATGCCCAAACTCAGCACCAATTCCATTTGCGCCTTTAAATAACTTACCGTCAATTACTAAACCACCACCTACGCCAGTACCAATTATAAAAAACATTACTGGATTTAAACCTTTGGCATTACCAAACTTAAATTCCGCCCACATTGCTGCATTTGCATCATTTTCAACAATTATTGGTAGTTTAAATACTTCCTTCATTTCATTTACAAAATTTAGTTTACTTAAGTTTGCAATATTTGGAGCACCAACAATAGTTCCATAATCTGAGGAGATTAATGCTGCAATACTTATTCCAATACCTTTAATTTCATGTTTCTTATTCAACTCTTTTACCAAATTAACTACTGATGAAATTAGTTCTTTACCACCCTCAGCAGGTGTTGAGCACTTTGATGAATCAATTAAATTTCCACTACTGTCTACGACTCCTGCAGAAATCTTTGTGCCACCTATGTCAATACCAATTGTTAAATCTGAACCTTTAATTACAGTGTTCAATTAGTTTTCTAGTTTTTCTTTCAATTGTTTTAGAGCTAAATCAATTGTAGATTTTTCAGCTTTCGTGCGCATAATGTCTGGCACCGGCATTGAAAGAGCAACGGTTAATTCAAAGCTAACCTCTGTTTCATCACCATTGTCTTTAACAATATAAGCACCACTCATTTGTGTTAGTAGATCAGCATCTTCTAATGAAAAATCTAAACGATCAGGATACGCCGACCAGTCGTAATTTAATGTTGGTTTATCTTTAAGAGCCCCAGCATCAACACTCATACTTACCTGCGTTGGCCTGCCCTGCCCGTCACTTTCTAATACCGTTACTGACTTGAAAGAGGTTGACCAGCTTGGATATGTTGCAATATCAAATAAAACTGCTCGTACTTCTTCAGCGCTTGCAGCAATACTTACGGTTGAGGTGGTGGCTGATGACATGCGCCAATGTTACCGCCTAGTAGGAGTTTTGTATTCTCAGCAATTTTATGGGCTGGCTTATGGCGCAAATATCCATGCTGCTATAGCGTTCCCTCCATGAATGAAGTGACCATTAATTCGATAATCCCGTCCGCAGCGGCCGGTAACCTAACAAATTTAATTGCTGAGCGTGCCCACTTTGAACCAGAGCGTGTAATTGTTTCGCGCCCACTAGGTGATGGCTGGCAGGCAGTTACAGCAAAGGAGTATGAAGAGGAGATTAAATCTGTAGCCAAAGGATTAATTGCTTCTGGAATTAATGTTGGTGATCGTGTTGCGATCATGGCAAAGACTCGTTATGAGTGGACTGTTTTAGATTTTGCTATTTGGTATGCCGGAGCGGTATCTGTTCCAATTTATGAAACATCAAGTGCGGAGCAAGTTGATTGGATTTTAACTGATTCAGGTGCGGTTGCAATCATTGTAGAAACTCCTGCTTTAGTTGAACTAGTAACACCAGTTATGCCTACTGCATGTAAAAATATTTGGAATATCACATATAACGCACTTGCCACCTTAACTCACGATGGTAAAGATGTAAGTGATGAGGAGATAAGCAAGCGACGAGCTGCTTTAAAACCAGAATCACTTGCTACCTTGATTTATACCTCTGGAACAACCGGTAAACCAAAGGGTGTTCAACTAACTCATGGAAACTTCTTATCTGAGTGTGGAAACGTAGTAAATGGGGCTAGCGATCTTTTCTTAAAGCCTGGCGGTTCAACTCTTTTATTCTTACCAGTTGCACACGTATTTGGCCGAATGGTGCAGATTGGCTCAATTACCGCAGGACTACATCTTGCGCACTGCAGTGATTTAACTAGATTGCCAAAAGATCTTGCTAGCTTTAAACCAACATTCGTTTTAGCTGTACCACGTATTTTTGAGAAAATATTTAACGGCGCAGAGGCTAAAGCAGAGGCTGCTGGCAAAGGAAAGATATTCCATAAAGCTGCAGAGGTTGCAATCGCATACAGCAGAGCTTTAGATACCAAGAGTGTTCCACCACTGTTGAAACTACAACATGGTCTTTTTGATAAATTAGTTTATTCAAAGATTCGCGCTGGCCTTGGCGGCCGAGTTGAAGCTGCAATTTCAGGCGGAGCACCATTAGGAGAGCGGTTAGGTCACTTCTATCGCGGAGCTGGCGTTAGAGTGTTAGAGGGTTATGGCTTAACTGAGACAACAGCAGGTGCAACTTTAAATCTAACCTCTGCTCACAAAGTAGGAACAGTTGGTAAACCTATTCCAGGTACAACAATAAAGATTGCTGAAGATGGTGAAGTATTAATTAAGGGACCAATCGTAATGAAGGGTTACTGGCAAAATGATGCCGCTAACGCTGAAGTTTTCACTAAAGATGATTACTTTAGATCTGGTGATCTTGGAAAATTAGATGATGAAGGTTACTTATCAATTACTGGACGTAAGAAAGAATTAATTGTTACAGCAGGCGGTAAAAATGTTGCACCAGCAGTCCTTGAAGATCGTCTGCGCTCTCATCCATTAATTAGTCAATGCATGGTCGTTGGCGATAACAAACCATTTATTGCAGCTCTAATCACCTTAGATCCAGATTCAATTAGGCCTTGGGCAGTTGCTAATAAGAAAGAGAATGCATCTATTGCTGAATTGGCGAAAGATCCAACTCTATTATCGGTAATACAAACTGCAGTAGATGACACAAATAAAGCAGTTAGTAGAGCTGAATCAATACGTAAGTTTTCGATTCTGCCAGTAGATTTCACAATTGCGGGTGGGCAATTAACAGCTAAATTATCAGTTAAGCGCCATGTGGTGTCCCAGCAATTTGCTCGCGAGATTGATGAACTCTTCGCCTAACACTGAACGAACTCGACTAGCTCGAGAACTTCATGATGGCTTGGCACAGGAGTTAGCTTCCTTAGGTTACCGACTAGATCAAATAATTGGCAGTAACAATTTAGACAATATTAATCGCACTCCCCTTCGTCAGATCAGATTTTCTATAAGTGGCTTAATTAATCAGGTAAGAGATGAAATCTTTGAATTGCGCACTAATGAGAGCAAATCTTTTAAAGCGCAACTAGATCAACAGTTATCGACAATTCTTTCCCATTCGAAGATCACATATGAAATACATGGTGAAATAGAAGTTAAATCAAATCAGCGCTTTGAATTAATGAGAGCAGTTAGAGAACTGATATTTAATGCCATGCGGCACGCAGATTGCTCGGTGATTCAAATTAAGTTAACAAGTAACCAAATAGAAATTGAAGATAATGGGATTGGTGGCGTGATTGAAAAGCAGAACTCTTATGGACTGTTGGGAGTCAGGGAGCGCCTTGCTGAAATTGGCGCCCTAATTGATATTAAGTCCCAATCTACTGGGAGCACAATCTTAATTTCACTCTAGTTAATGGATATTGTAGTAATTGATGATCACAATCTAATTAGATCTGGGTTAATAGCGGCTCTAGCAGAGAGTAAATTTCAAGTAGTCGCAGAAGCATCTTCAGTAGGTGAAGGATTAGCTGTTATCAACAAATTCAAACCTGTAATCGCTTTAGTAGATGTTAATTTAGGTGCATCAAGTGGATTAGATTTAATTGAAACTGCTATATCTCAAAAAAGTACTTGCTCTTTTATAGTTCTCACAATGCATGATCAAAGTGAAATCCTGGAAAGAGCAAAAGCGGTTGGCGCCAGTGCTTTTGTCACGAAAGGTGCCCCAATTCTTGAGTTAATAGAAATCATGAATTGCATTAGCAACGGCTCAAATAAATTTATGAGAGCTGGAGAATTACAGCAGTCAAAGCCCGCTATTGAATTCAGCCTAACAAATCGGGAGTTAGAAGTACTTTCTCTGCTACCAACTGGTGTAACTGCATCTGCTATTGCTGGCATGCTTTTCTTAACTGAGCCCACCGTTAAGACTCATCTATCGGCTATTTATCGAAAACTAAGTGCGACTAACCGAGCCCAAGCAGTGAGTATTGCACTAACTAATAATCTAATTTCCTAGTAGTACTTTATTAAATTTATCCGACCATTTACTTACCTGCCAGTTTTGCACAACCCAATCACGACCAGCCTCACCCATTTGCTTACTCTTAATCGGATCATCAAGTAATTTACAAATTGCATCAGAAATCTCATCAACCTTACTTGAGTCAACTAATACTCCAGTCACGCCATCAATTACTGCATCAGCTGCTCCTCCTGAGTTTCCAACTACAACTGGTTTAGCACATGCACTTGCCTCTAAATAAACAATACCCAAGCCTTCAACTTCCAGACCTGAAAATCTAGAACGTACTGGCATTGCAAAAATCTCTGAAATAGCTAAGTAATCTGGTAATTCATTATGTGAAACTCTGCCAGCAAAAACTATCTTGTGGGTGATTCCAAGTTGCCTTGCTGAATTTTCTAACATCACTTTGATTGGACCTACTCCAACTAGCAATAAAATTGCATCTGGATGAGATTCTAAAATCTTGGGCATGGCCTGTATTAGTTGATCCTGGCCCTTTCGGTGAACTAAGCGCGCAACGCAAAGTATTATTCGCCTATCTTCTAATCTATGTTTGGCAATTAATTTATTACTAGCGACTCTGGGCGCAAAATGATTTGTGTCAATGCCTGGTGCAATCTGAATGAGCTTATCTGGATCATCACTGACTTTTAGAAGTTCACTTTTTGTAAAATTCCCAAGGTAGCCAAGGTAATTCACATCGCGAATAATCTTCCTAAGTAACTGCTTAAATATCGGAATCTTTGCCCACCAAACTTCATGGCCATGACTTAACGCCACAATATTGCTCACTCCGTTTTTACGAAGAGCACTAGACATTAAAGCCAGGGGTGCAGCTGCGCCAAACCAAACTATATTTATTGCCTCACTATTCAAAATTTTTATGGCTCGCTTTGTAGTTCTAGGCGTTGGTAAAAGAATTTTCTCGCGATCTCTAATCACTCTTGCACCAAATTTTTCAAATAATTGCTTATCAAACTCAACTGAACCTTTTTGAGAGGATGTGTAGATAACAAGGCTGCCAAATGGCATTCCGTCTATCAGTCCTAAAACAAAAGTTTCAATCCCACCCGCTCTTGGACCAAGATCATTTGTGATTAATAAAACTTTTTTCTCGTTATAAACGACGTGCCCCTATGTATGGTTTCTTGCCCATATTCATATTAGCAATTTTTACTCGACTTCCTGATCTGGGCGCATGCAACATACGATCTGGGGATAGGTATATGGCAACATGTGAAATTGGTTTTCCAAAAAATACTAAATCACCTGGTTGTAAATCTTTTTTTGCGATCGCTTTGCCATATTTATATTGAGCTCGAGAGGAGTGTGGCAGGGAAACTCCGGCTGCGCTAAAAGCTCGCATAGTTAAACCTGAGCAATCCCATGTTGTAAGTCCATCTGCGCCGAAGACATATCTATCTCCTATTTGAGCAAGTGCATACTTTATTGCAGCTCCACCTCGGCCAGAAAGGGAACCATATTTACCTGCATCAGCAAGAGATCTTTGTTGATCGGCATTTTCTTCATCATCATTTAGTTTTGCTAGTCGCTCTCGCTCTGCAGCAGTTAATTTCGCTAGCAGCGCCTCTGCTTCATCTAATTTTGAATTAGCAATTGCTAATTGTTTTCTAAACCTAACTTCTGCTGCTTTTACTAGTGATAATTTATCGGCCACAGTTAAGGATGTGGCATCTAATCTTTGGGTAGCTACTGAAAACTTTTTTAAATCAGCGCTCTTTTTTCTAGTAACCGCCTCAAGTGAGCCAGCTGTTGATAAATACAAAGAAGGATCGGAGGAAAAAAGTAACTCAAGTGATTTGCTCAGCGGCCCAGATTTATACTGATCAGCTGCTATAGCGCCAATTAACTTATTCATGGCAGTTACTGAAGCCCCTTGCTGGCTTGCCTCTTGCTGCACGGTAACTAAAGTTTTATTCAATTTTGCCAAAGTCACTTTTGCTTCTTGTGCGCCTTCAGCCGCTGTCGTTGCCTGCTCCTGTAAATCTCTTACTCGGCCCTGCACCTCAATTAGATTTGGGGCAGCATTTGCTGAAATTGGAATTAACACACCTGCTGCGATAAATACAGATATAAGTGAGCGCAGCATTTTTCTCATTAAGAAAGGCTAGCCACCATTGACCGGCTTACTCAACCCAACATAAGCGTAACGGGCTGAGAATTTTGCAAATTTTGGGATCTTTTTTGCTATTTACCCGATATTTCGCATTTTTGGTTTGTTACCTGCTTTAAATCTTAAAGGGGGCACCAAGCCAGCATCAGAAAGTAAGTTGATTGCAGCTTCATCACCTTTTGTGAATTCAGCATTTTTACCAGGCAGCGGCTTAATCTCAAGCAGCACAGAAATAACAC
>Ga0247838_1003511_pt1 | contig 17975 bp, 15 predicted proteins | sample LaCruzMarch2015__5_FD_189097 | JGI IMG/M metagenome (GOLD analysis project Ga0247838, IMG submission 189097) | Freshwater microbial communities from meromictic Lake La Cruz, Castile-La Mancha, Spain - LaCruzMarch2015_15m | ecosystem: Environmental > Aquatic > Freshwater > Lake | place: Spain... | reverse complement strand
GTTAGTCTTTTTTGGTTGGTAGGTTGTCAGGAGCAATCTAGCGTATATACTAGAGTAATAAGCGCGGGATTTCAAGCAAAAAAAACAAGAAAACTAGATCACTGATCTAGAATAAACCAATCTCGAGCCAAGGGCAGGAATGCCCTTGCCCCATATGGTGCGCGAACCACACCGCGCGCATAAGGAGCAGGGTCATTCCTGGCCCTGGGCGAAAACCGCTGGTAGCGCAGCCGCTGCTTGTGGCCCGCTCAGCGGGCAGCTCAAACGATCAAGGGCAGGAATGCCCTTGCCCCATATGGTGCGCGAACCGCACCGCGCGCAGGAGGTGCCGGACGTTTCGCCTCCCCCCCACGCCGCTACTTCGAAGCCGGGAATGTGTCGAGCAGGCCGCTGAGGATCATCTGGAGGGCGATCGCTGAGACCAGAATTCCGGCCAGGCGGGTGAGGACGTTGATGCCGGTCTGCCCAAGCCATTTTCCAACCGGCAACGCCATTCTCAGCGACAGATACGTGATCGCAGCGGAGAGCACGATGAGCACGAGCAGGACGGCGTCGCTGGCCCAGATCGACCCCTCCTGGCCGATCCCCTTGCTGGAAAAAACGATGACGCTGCTGATCGGGCCGGGGCCGGCCAGCAGGGGGGTTCCGAGCGGCACGATGGCGATATCCCCGCTCCCTTCGGCAGGTGCCGCATCCGGCTTGGGCGACTCGAGGACCATTTTGAGCGCGATCAGGAGGATGATCACGCCGCCGGCGATCGTGAAGGTGGCGATCTGGATTCCGAATAAAAACAGGATCGCCTTGCCTCCGGCCATGGCACCGAGGAGGAGGGCCAGCACGGTCAGCGACGCCCGCCGGGCGACCCCCAGCCTTGCCGCCGTGCTCATCGATGTGGTGCGGGCAAGGAAAAGCGGGATCCCCTCGAGCGGGTTGATCAGGACAACGATCGCAATGAGGGCCTTGAGAATGTCGGGAATGTCAGGCATCGGCCTCTGCACGATGCGCCCGGATCCCTCGGAAAATCAAGCCCGCGTTCGGCTCGGCGGCTTACACTCGTGTCGTGTGCCAAACGGATTTTATACTATTCAAAACCCTCCGATTGATGATTCCCAATTGTTGAAATTTGATCATTGAAGTGTCGCCGCCCTATGTTCTGACCACGCCCGTCACTTCAACATTCAAAACTCAACAATAATCAATCGGAAATGACTCACTGAACACACGCTCTTTAAGACAGCCTGCACTAGTCAGCGATTTCCGGGTAGCAGTCGCGGGCCATCCGCGTGCTGAGGTCGGCGATGGCGGCGGATTCCTCCATGGTGAGCACCTGCTGGACGAGGGCCTCGCAGCGTGCGGAATCGAGCGACTGGACCGCCTTCTTGACACGGGGCACGACGGCGCTCGTAACGCTGAGCTCATCGATGCCGAGCCCGAGCAGAAGCGGGGTGAGGAGGACATCGCCGGCCATCTCGCCGCAGACGCCGGTCCAGATGCCGTTCGCGCGGGCCGCCTCAACCACGATTTTGATCATCCGGAGGATCGCCGGATGGGTTGGGTTGTAGAGGTGGGCGATGCGGTCGTTCACGCGGTCGACGGCGATCGTGTACTGGATGAGATCGTTCGTGCCGATGCTGAAGAACCGCGCCTCGCGGGCGAGGTGGTCGGCCGCCATGACAGCGCTCGGGATCTCGATCATGATCCCGACCTCGATGTACGGGTGAAACGGGACCCCGCGCGCAGCGAGCTCGGCTTTTGCCTCCTCCAGGATCGCGTTGGCCTGGCGGAGTTCCTCGAGCCCGGAGATCATCGGGTACATGATCCGGACATCTCCAAACGTGGCCGCGCGCAGGATCGCGCGGAGCTGGGTGCGAAAGATCTCCGGGTTCTGCAGGCAAAACCGGATGGCCCGGCAGCCCAAAAACGGGTTTTGTTCCTCCGGGAGGTGGAGGCTTTGGGTCGACTTGTCGCCGCCGATATCGAGCGTGCGGATGATGACCCCATGCGGGCGGGCTTTTTCTGCGGCGACCCGGTAGTGCTCGAACTGCTCGTCCTCATCGGGCGGGGCGAACCGGTTGAGGTAGAGGAACTCGGTGCGGTAGAGCCCGATCCCCTCGGCCCCGCTGGCGGCCACCTCGTCGATCTCCTCGGGAAGGTCGACGTTGGCGGAGAGCACGATGTGCCGTCCGTCCTGCGTCGTCGAGGCGGTCTCGCGGATGAGTTCGAGCCGCTCCGATACCTGATCCTTCTGCGCCTCGATGCCTGCATATTCCGCAAGCGTCTCGGCGGTCGGGTTGAGGATGATTGTGCCGGTGTAGCCGTCGAGGAGGATCTGGTCGCCGCTTGCCAGGTCCTGGCAGAGCCCGTGGATCCCGACGATCGCGGGAATCTCCAGCGAGCGGGCCATGATCGCCGTGTGCGAGGTCTTGCTCCCGATCTCGGTCGCAAAGCCCATCACCAGCGAGCGGTTCAGCTGGGCGGTGTCCGACGGGGTCAGGTTGTGCGCGACGATGATGTGGGGCTGATCGTGGGCGGCCGGGTTGCGGGGAGCCTTGCCGAGCAGGTTCCGGATGATCCGGCGGGTGACGTCCTCGATGTCGACCACCCGCTCGCGCAGGTACGGGTCGTCAATTTCGGCCAAGGTCCGGCAGTAGCGCTCGGCAACCTGATGAAAAATGTATTCGACGTTGAGGCGCTCGCGATCGAGGCGGCGGAGGACCTCGTCGATCAGCGTGCGGTCCTCGACAACAAGGAGGTGCGCATCAAAAATGCTCGCGTCGTTCGACCCGATCGCAGTCGCAATCCGCTGCTGGATCTCGAGGAGCTCGGCCCGCGTGGCGATGAGGGCGGACTCAAACCGGGCAATTTCCTCCGCGAGCTCGTGCGGCAGGATCTCCCTCCGGGAAATCTCCTCATCCTCCTCCCACTGGACGAGTACCGCCCCGCGGGCGATGCCGGGGGCGACGGGAATTCCCGTAAATCTTCGTTCTTCTTGGGTGGGCGGCTCCATCTAGGGCCCCATCCCTAGCAGAAAAAATTGACGACGTAAATACCGGTTACTCTTCGCCGAACCGGGTTTCGACAAGATTCTTGATCTCCGCCACGGCTTTTTCAGAATCCGTCCCCTCCGCGATGATCGTGAGCCGCGATCCTTTACCGGCCGCCAGCATCATGAGCCCCATGATGCTCTTGCCGTTGACGCGCTCGCTGTCCTTTTCGACCCAGACCTCCGAGCGGTAGCGGCTCGAAATTTTGACGAACATCGCCGCCGGGCGGGCATGGAGGCCGTTGCGGTTTTCAATAACGACATCGGCCGTCGACCGCTGCGCGTCCTCATTCGATTTTTTTTTGGAGAGAATTCCCATCATCTGGTCCGTCGTTCGCTGATCATATGCAGCAATCTTTGATTAAATTCAACCGCGCTGTTTTCGCCCATGTCTTTAAGTTTCTGGTCAAGCGCCGCGACTTCCACGAGGCGCGCCAAGTCGCGGCCGGTCCTCACCGGCAGCGTGACGTGCGGAATTTTGATTCCGAGGATCTCGTAGCTTTCACGGTCAAGGCCGATCCTATCCACATCTTCCAGCTCATGCCAATCTTTCAATGTGACAACAAAATCGAGGGTTTTTTCGGCCCGGACCGCCCCGGCGCCGAACATCGAGGCGATGTTGATGATCCCGATGCCGCGGACCTCCATGTGGTAGCGGGAGAGGTTGTCGGACATCCCGAGGAGCTCGCGCCCCTCGATCGAGCGGAACCGGGTCAGGTCGTCACTCACGATGCTGTAGCCGCGCTCGATCAGGCCCAGGACGCACTCGCTCTTTCCGATGCCGCTGGCCCCGCGGATGAGGGTGCCGACGCCGAGGATGTCGACCATGCTCCCGTGCTCGGAGGCCGAGGGCGCGAAGTCGAACTCCAGCGAGATCGTCGCCGCGTTGATGAACTTCATCGTGATCATGCTCGTGCGAAAGACGGGGGTCTCGAACTCGGCCGCCGCTTCGAGCAGGACCTCCGGAACGGGGGCGTTCCGGGCAACGACCAGGCACGGCATGCTTTTGGCAAAAAGCGAGCGGAGCCTCTCCCGCAGTTCGGTGGCCTTGAGGCTGCGCAGGTAGCTGAGCTCGGCCGCGCCGATCACCTGGATTCGCTTCACCGCAAAATAGTTGTAGAACCCGCAGAGCGCGAGGCCGGGGCGGTTGATCGTCGGCTCGCGGATCAGGCGGTTGAGCCCGCGGGACGAGGACCCCTCGAGCCGGAGGCCCAGCTTCTCGGCGTGGTTCGCGTAGAAGTGGCCGACCGTGATGTGGGGCACCCGGTTGTCGGCGGTTTTTGCGGCAGGAGGTTTCTGGGGCATGGGAAATTCCGGACCGGGCGTCCTACATCGTGAACGATTCGCCGAGGTAGAGCTTCCGGCTGATCGGGTCGTTGAGGAGGAACTCCTTGTTCCCCTGGCTTTCGACCCGGCCCTCGTAGATCAGGTAGGCGCGGTCCACGATGTTGAGCGTCTCGCGGACGTTGTGGTCGGTGATCAGGATCGCAAGCCCCTGCTCCCGGAGGTCCTGCACGATCTGCTGCACGTCGTGGACGGCGATCGGGTCGACGCCGCTGAACGGTTCGTCGAGCATGAGGAGCGAGGGGTTGGTGACCAGGGATCGCGCGATCGTGAGGCGGCGCTTTTCTCCCCCGGAGAGGGTCAGCGCCTGGTTCTTGGCGAGGTGCTCGATGCCGAAACGCGTGAGGAGCTCCTCGCAGCGGCTTTTGCGCTCGGCCTTGCTGGCCTTCGTTACCTCGAGGATGGCGAGGATGTTTTCCTCAACCGTGAGCTTGCGGAAGATCGACTCCTCCTGCGGAAGGTAGCCCATCCCGTGCCGGGCGCGCCGGAACATCGCCATGTCGGTGACGTCGGCATCCTCAAAGAAAACCTGGCCGCCATTCGGGCGGATCAGGCCGACGATCATGTAGAACGTCGTCGTCTTGCCGGCCCCGTTCGGGCCGAGGAGGCCGACGATCTCGCCGCGCTTCACGTTGATATCGACGCCGTTCACAACCGAGCGCCCGTTGTAAATTTTGACGAGCCCCTCGGTGCGCAGGAGCGGATCCCCATCGGCCACCGGCTTGCGGTTCGTGCTGTCGAGCTCCGCGGTCATTGCCCGGCTCCCGTCTCGCTGGTGTCGGTGATCATCGTCTTGCTCGGGCCCTCGGTTCGGGACTTTCCGCTCCGGTTGAGGACCATGATCGTGCCGCGCTCGGTGGCGACCTGGTTGTTCATCCCCTGCTGGACCGAGGGCCAGCCTTTGAGGGTGACCTCGCCCGTGGCCGGCACATACGTGGCCTGCTCCGCCTTCCCGATCGCCTTGGTCGTCTGCCCGGCCTTGTCGGTGTTCTCCTGAACGATGACAACATTGCCGAGAGCCTCCACGGCCTCCATCCCCTTGCGGGTTTTGCTGAGGGTGACCTTCAGGCGGTCGCAGCTCAGCGTGAACTGCGGGTCGCGCACGATGACCCGGCCGACAAACTCGGCCACGCTGTTCGCGTTGTCGAAGGTCGCCTCCTTGTTTGCGGTGATCTCGGTCTTGGCGTCGGCCGGGCGGTCTTTGCCCAGGCCGGCAAAGGCACCAGAGGCCGGGGAGTCCTGCTTTTCCCCCTGGGCCATCGAGGGGCCGGTTTGGGCCATCGCCGACGAGGCGGCGAGAACCAGGATGATGAGAGCGGTTGGTTTTATCATTGTTCGATGTCGGCGGATTGGATGATCATCCGGATTTTTCCGCGCAGGGTCGCCTGGCGGGTTGTTGTGTTAAATTCGACGGCGTCCCCGGTGATTTCGAAGTCGTCCCGCTTAATCAGCGCGTGGGATTCCCCCTTCAGGATGCGGGTGTCCAGATCGAAAACCGCCTGGGGGAGGAGGATGTTGATCGTCTTGCCGTCGTCATCGAGCGACTCGATCGTCATGTTTTCCATTTCGATGTGCGAGGCATCAAGCTTTTTGGCGACCTCGGCCTCGATCGTCATGATCAGCTTCCCCTCCTCGTTCCGGTGGGGGATCTTGATCCCCTTGACCGGGATTCCGATCGGGACCGGCATTTCGAAGCTGGCCGGCTTGGCGGCCTCGGCCGGCGTCGGCGATGGGTCGGCGGCCACAAGCGGGAGCGCTCCGGCCAAAAGGATGAGGAAGGGTTTATTCGATGGCATCGCGGATTTTTTTGAGCTGCGCCAGAAGGCGGGGGAGATCGCGGAGCGGGATCTGGTTCGGGCCGTCGGACAGCGCCTTGGCCGGGTTCTCGTGGGTCTCGATGAAAACTCCGTCGCATCCTGCCGCGACTGCGGCGCGGGCCAGGACCGGGGCCAGTTCCCCATCCCCTCCGGTCGTCTCCCCGGCACCGCCAGGGCGCTGGACCGAGTGGGTCGCGTCAAAGACGACCTGGCTGCCAAGCTCCTGCATCCAGCGGATGGCCCGCATGTCGGCGACCAGGTTGTTGTAACCAAACGTCGTGCCACGCTCGGTGAAAAAAAAGTTTTTGCACCCTGTGGCGGCGAGCTTGGTCGCGACATTTTTCATATCCCAGGGTGCGAGGAACTGGCCCTTTTTGACGTTAACCACGCGTCCGGTCGAGCCGGCGGCGACGATCAGGTCGGTCTGGCGGCAGAGGAACGCGGGGATCTGGAGGACGTCGACAAATTCGCCGGCGATCCCGGCCTCCTCCGGCGAATGCACATCGGTCGTCACCGGGACCCCCAACTCCGCGCCGATCTCGCCCAGGAGCTGGCATCCGTCGCGCACCGAGGTGCCACGAAACGATTTGACCGAGGTCCGGTTCGCCTTGTCGTACGAGGCCTTAAAGACAAAATCGACCCCCTCCCCCGCGCAAATCCCGTGGAGACGGCGGGCCATCCGCCGGGTGAATGCCGGGGTCTCGATCACGCAGGGCCCGAGAAAAAAGAGCAACTCGCGACCGCCCAGGCGGTGGCGGCCAATTTTCACAACAGGTCTACGGGACATCCGGTTGACATTACGTGGATGCCGGGATTTCGCAAGCCTTTCGCCGTCAGCATTTCATGGGTGGGGATCGGCGCTATGCAAGTTCAAGCGAACTCCCTGCGGATTGAGCTGCGTGATGCTGGAGAGCCGCCAGTCTTCCACGTCGGCCTTCACCATGACGGCAGAGAGCGCCCCACGGGAAACCACATTCGTGACGGCAATATTCCTTAAATTCCCTTTTTTGTATCCGCTCCCGTATCCCGTGTAGATTTTCACGCAGGCCTCGCGTGATGAGGCCGTCTCCTCGATCACATTTTCAATCGTGATATTGTAGACCGAAGGCGAGGTGGCCAGGCAGATGACGCCATGGTGTTGCCCGACCGTGTGGATGTTTCGGATGATGATGTCGTGGATGTCGGGGCCGCTGGTCGCGGCATGGGCCATGCCCATCGGTTGCATGGGGTAGATATAGTTGGAATTCGAGGTTTCGTAAGTGCCATCCAACGCCGTGCAGGCCACCGTGTCGTCACTGGTCGTGCCCGATAGGTTCTCCACCACGCAAAAGGAGCATCCGTTTCTGAAGTTGATTCCGTCCCCGTTTTTCACATCGGTTTGGAAGATGATATCATGAAGGTATCCGTAGGCGCATTGATCCTGGGAGATCGCCCAGCAGTGCGTTTTTTGCAGGGTGAATCCGGAAATCTCATATCCCCGGACCCCGGAAAGCAGGATCCCGATGGTGCGCCACCCAAAGAAATCGCCGACCCACGGTTCCACAACTCCCGTCTTCGGGTTTGCCGCCGTGTAGGGAAGGTCCGCCCCTTCAATCACCGCCCCGTTGCGGCCAATAATCCTGATGTTCACCGCCGGCTCAACGGCGGAACACTCCCCGTTCCAGTTCTTCGGATTCGGCTGGATTCCAGCAACCCGGACGATGTTGTCAAATACTCCGTCCGCGAGCTTCAGCTGGCAGCCGTCAATCACGAGAGTCCGATTTGACGGTAGCAGGATGGCCCGGTCGATGAGCCAATCTTGTGTGTCCATTACAATCGCCGCGACGGATTCCGCAGTGCCTGCGGACGCAAACGCCGCCTCAATCGCTTCGGTGTGCGTGCGGCCCTGGAGAAAATCTATTGCCCGGATGTGCGTGGTTTCCCTCCCCGAACGCAGCGCCTCCTGTGAGGCATCGAAACCCTTCCAAGTAAACAAGTCCATCGATTCGCTGACGGCACCGAACATTTTCATGGCGACCCAGGCGAGGAATTTTCCATCCATGGATTCCGCCGGAATGCCGGCTTGGATGAACTTAAACCGGACATCTGTGCGGGGGTTGCATGATCACCGCAGCGCCGCCTGCCTTGCCGCAAAAATTAGGAATTCCGACGACGACGGAGAATCATCACAGTCGTCAGGCTAGCAGCCAGGAGCACCCAAGTTGCTGGCTCGGGGATGACCGAGAGGGTGCCAAGGGTCTCGTCAAATTTCCAAGATTGGCCGCCGATGTTGGTGTTTGTCCAGATGCTTCCTGATCGCGAGAGAGTGCCATTGTAACTTCCTGCCAATGAAATCGTGTCGAAATTCCCAAAGCGGCTGGTTGAGGCGAAGATATTCCATGAGTCGAGGGCCGTGTAGGATCCCGAGAGGGTGAAGGTAATGTCGCCCCCTTGGGTAAACGCGGCTATGCCGACGAGCCTGTCAAATTCCCCCGCAGCCGTGCCAGTGATGTTGAGCGCAATTTTTGAGTCGGCCCCCGCCATGGTCAGGTCTTTGCTGGCAAGGGTCAGCGTGGTCGTCGTGTCGCCGGATGTTCCGGGGGCGAGGATGCCGGTGTTGGCCACGGTGACGGCTCCGCCGAGCGTGCCGTTGCCGCCCAGCGTGGCCGAGGCGGAGACCGAGACGTTCCCTGTCGCGGCAGTCTGATTGCCGTTGATCAGGAGGGTGCCGGCGCTGACCGTCGTCACGCCGACGTAGGTGTTGTTGCCACTCAGGGTGAGGGTCGCATTTCCGCTTTTTCTGATTCCTAAAACGGAAGTGCTAGCATCATATATAAGGCCAGAGTAGGATCCGTCGGTGGTTTGGGTGATGGTGACGTTGGATGTGCTGAAATTCGAAAAGAACGTGGAGTTGGCACCGCCTCCTGAGAGGTTCCCGATCGTCCGATCGCCCCCGTTGATGAATGCAAAGTTTCCGAGGCTTCCGAGGACTAAGTTGGTCCCTGAGGAAGTATTCCCCGGATTGTTGAACTCCAGCCTGCCCGCATTGACGGTGGCCGTTCCTGTGTAAACTACGGGAGTGCCGGTGCCGCCCAGCCGAAAGAATTCGTTTCCCGTTTTGGTAAAGTCCCCTGAAAGGGTCAGCTTATCGCCGACAGTCAAATATCCACCAGTCGTGTTGATGATCGCCCCGGACGAGAGCGTGATCGTTTTGTTGCTACTGGCGACGAGGGTAATTCCGCCTGGTCCGTTCCTCGTCAGTCCTTGGACGGCAAAGTTGTCCGCCACAGTGACACTTATACCTGCCGACGAATTCGACGTATTAAATTGAGTGACCGAGGAACTGCCTCCGCCCTTAGCCGACCATGTGTCTGTAGTGCTTGTCCCGTTGGCGCTCGTGGTCCAAATCGTCGTGCTGTTCGAAGTCCATGTGCGGGGCGAAGCAGTGTAGTTCCCGAAGCCGGGTGTGTCACCATCCACATCCATAATCTGCGCCCGCAAGCCGGGAGCGAAGGCCGCCGCCATCGCGAGGACGGCAAGCGTGATGAGGTTTCCGAGCGAGTGGGTTCTGCGCTGGAGGGGCAATGAGGATTTCATGGGATTGGTTGGGGGGATGGTTGGATGGTTGCTCGATATGATTGACCGCAACCTGACGCAGAAACCCTCTCCCCGCAAGCGCCTATCCGTGCACACTGGTGCGCGGTTTGACGGTCCGACGCGATTTTTTCTGTGGGGCCGTGGGTTTCGGGGCGAGGTGGACGCGACGGATCGTTTCCCCCTCGACCCAGGTTCCGGGGACGAGGGTCGAGGTGGGAGAGGCCGGGAGGCCGCGTTCTCCGCGGTTGATCATATCGACGAGGACCTCGACGCCGGTTTCGCCGACGAGTTCGCTGCATTCATCGAGGCCGGCGCAGAGGGAGCTTTTGTCATGCCGGGCGGCGAGAGCGAAGCCGACGTCCCCGGGCACATCGCGTCCAAGCTGGCCGATCCATGCGGCGATGGTTTCGTCCGTGGCGATGACGACGTCCGGCTGGTGCTCGAGGAACCAGCGTTTGAAGGTTGGAAACGTGAGGGCGTTCTCCATGAGCGGCGGGATCTGCCGGTGTTCGCGCGGGGACTGGAACGTGAGGAAGGCGGCGACCCAGTTCCGGTCAATCGACTCATGGGTGACGCGGGAGCAGACGAGGCCCGGGCTCACGTAGCCGTGTTTTTTGAGCTGCCGCATCAGGAGGCTCATGCCCCGGAAGTGGTCGCTGTCGGCGATGCGCAGCGGGGGCCAGAAAATCGTTGTCCCGTAGCGGACCGCCGGAAACTTGTCCCAGTCGAGCGCGAGGCGCGCCCGGGCGCGGGGCTGAGTCGGAAGGAGGATCCCCCGGACGTTGCGGCTGAGAAGAATTTGAGTCAGCCGGCCGGGGGAGAACTCGCGCATCCAAATCTCATCCAGGCTGTATCCGAGCTCGCTGGCCCGGCGCGAGGCCCCGGCAAAGTAGTCGATGTTCTGGAACTCGCGCCATCCGTCGCGCGTCGGGTAATTCGTCAGCCAGGCCAGCGTGCCTTGGAACCGCTTGTTTTGCTTGCGCGAGCGGTAAACCATGAGGGCGGACAGCATCGGGTCCGGCGTGTAGCCGAGGCGCGCCGCCGCCTCTTTGATTTTGATCCGCACCGGCTCGCTGATCCGGAAGTCCCCTTTCAGAGCCCGAGAAACCGTGGTGTGGTGGACGCCGACCGCCAGCGCCACATCCCGCAGGGCGATCCGTTGCTCGCTGATCATACACCAATGTGCATGCTGGAAACGGAGGGAAATGTCAAGGCCGCGGGCGATTCTCCCATTCGTGGGGCGCATCTCCGTTTCCTGCAAATCGACAAACAGGCTCCTCTGGACCGTGGCAGGGGCATCTTGCCCATGCGAAAAGCAATCCAGTAAGACATGGGCAGGATGCCCATGCCACGGTTTGCAACGATCGGCGATGCGCCCAATCCGTGCAGGACAAACTTCATCTGGGAATTCCCCGCAGGGGATGAAATCTCTCAGCCCAGGGTTGCGAAGCTACCCTGGGTAATCTGCGGTCCTCTGCGTCAATCTGCGGCGAAAAAAACCCTTGCAATTAAATTCACATTGAATATAGATGAGTTCAGATGAGCCCCCTTCCGTCCCGAGCAATGAATCCCACCTTCCTTCTACTGGCGGCGATCCTGTGCACCTGTGCCTTGCTCCGGGCAGAGGGCGAAGCAAAAGTGGCGTTTGGGCCCAACGGATTGGAGCGGGCGGTTTGGAGGGGTGTTGAGATTGCGACCGCCGGGCCAGCGGTTGCGCCCTTTGCTGCATTTGGTGGGGACGTGAAGGGCCCGGGGCGGTCGCTGGGGATTGCGCAGGATGGTAAGACGGTGACCTACCAGTATGAGCGGCTTGATATTGCGTGTGAGTTTGTGCCCGGGGAGAATCGGCTGGATCTGCGGGTGGAGATCACGAACAAGACCGACCGGCCGCTGGTGGGTTTTGAAATGACCCTGGCTTCGCTGGCGCTCTCGAGGGATTTACTGAACACGTCGCACGATTCGGGGGGGAGTCCGCGGCGGGTGACCAACCAGGGCAATCTGGGTTCCCGAATGCTTCGGGCCCCGGGCGCGGACATCGAACTCGTGAATTGGAACCTGCCGCCAAAAGTTTTTATCACGGCGGGCTCGCACGGTCCTGGCGGGCCGTATCCGCTGGTGATCGGCTTCAATCCGAATCTTAAACCTGAGCACCCGATCATTGAGAGCCGGCATTTCCCGGAGACAAAGAACGAGATTCCGCCCGGCGCAAGGGAGTCCTTCCGTTTTTCCCTGCTCCTTTCCGAGCCCGTGGCCCAGCCGGTGACGCCGGGGCCCGAGGTGGCGGCGTGGCTGTCGAAAGCGTTTCCGATGACCCTGGATTGGAAGGACCGGCGGCCGATCGGCACCTGTTTTCTCGCCAACCCGAACACCGGCTGGAAGAGCAATCCGCGCGGCTATGTCACGGGGAAGGGCAAAGCGGAGGATGTCCACTCGGAGGAAGGGCTTCGCGCCTTTGGAGAAGGCCTGATGGCCTATGCCGACAGAGCCATCGAGCAGCTCCGCGCGATCGACGCCCAGGGGGTGATCATCTGGGATCTTGAAGGGGCCGAGCATTACCATCCGATCACCTACCTTGCGGACCCCGAAAAACTTTCCATGTTGTCGCCGGAGATGGATCGCTTTGCCGACGCGTTTTTCAAGAAGTTTCGGGACGCGGGGTTCCGGACCGGCCTCACGATCCGGCCCACTGAGGTCGTCCCCGACCCGGCCAAGCCGCACCGCGTGACGCATCGCGATGTCAAGGACCCCGCCCGGCTCATGATCGACAAAATTTCTTATGCGAAGAACCGCTGGGGGTGCTTGATTTTTTACCTCGACTCGAACGTGGTTGACAAGATGTGGCTTTCGCCCGACGAGGCGGCCCGGGTGCGCTCGGTTCCTTGGCTCCTTCCGGCCGGGATGATCGAGGCGGTCGTGAAAGCGCATCCCGACATCCTTCTGATCCCCGAGTGGTCGGACTCGTCGTATGCGCCCCACTCGGCCCCGTATGCGTCCGTGAACCTCGGCCAGCGCGGGTCCCACGCCTCGCTCCGCCGCTGGCGTCCGGAAAGCTTCCAGGTGGTGAGCCTGAACTCCGACGCAATCGAGCAAAACTGGGATGTCTATCGCGACAACATTGCGGGCGGGGACATCCCGCTCGTCAACGCCTGGTATGCCACGCCCGAACAGTCGCTGATCAAGCTCATCCGGGAAGAGATCGGATACGTGCAGGGCGGGGGGAAGGAAGCCGGAGGACAACAGCAATACCTGGAGGCCGTCGGTCTCGGGGACTCGCAGGACCCCTCGGCCCTGCCGGCCCTCGCGGGCCTGCTGGATTCGCCGAACAGGGTTGTGAAAAAAGCCGCCCTGCAATCGATCGCCAAGATCCGCGGAGGCAACGACGGCGCGCTGGCAAGCCGCCTGGCGGGGATCGCCCGCGATCCGGAATCCCGCGCGCTCGCATCATTTGCCGCGCAGGCCCTCGGGGCGAGCGGCCCTGCCGGTGCGCAGGAAATATTGAACCTGCTCAAAGAAGACCGACGTCCGCATTTGATGCGGTTTGGTCTGATCGCCGCCTCCCGAACTCTCTATCCGGATGCCGGAGTCGATGCGCGCCTCCTGCAGTTGCTCGGATCGCAGGATCAGCAACTGAGGGAGGCGGCCATCGAGAGTGCGGGATTGCGGCACCAGGGCTCGGCCGTCCCCCTCCTCATCGAGGCGTTGGGAGACAAGAATGAAGCCATCTCTCGCGCCGCCGTCGTTGCCCTTGGCCGCATCGGCGACCCCGCCGCCATCGTCCCGATCGCCGACCTCTCGAAACGCAACTACGCCACGGTCGTCCTCTACTCGATCCGCAAAATCCAAAATGATGCCCTGCTCGCGCTGACCGGAACCACGGAGTCCCGATCGCCTGAAGAATGGAGCGAATTCGTGCAAACCCCCGCGACTACCAACCGATGATCACACGAAGTTCTCTGTGGCGCAGGCCCGCAGCCCGGCCAACAGGCGGCTTGCCAAAGTTTTCCGATGATCCATTCATCTGTTTCACCCAACCTATGAAAATCCACTTCTTTCGCGTCCTGTCCTTCCTCTGCAGCGTGTGCCTTACCAACGGGCTGATCGCCGCGACGGTGATCGGGCTCGACCTTGAGGCGTTGCCCGGGGGCGCGGTCTCGGCCAGCGACCTCGCCAACGCCCGAACCTCCGACTCGGCGAGCGCGGCCCCCTTCACGCTGCGCGCAAAGACCGAGCCAAAAGCCGAGGTGTTTGTGGAATCCGATGGGCGGAGGGCCTTGCGGCTCTTTGCCCCCAGTCCGAGCGAGGACACCTTGGTCTCGTCCCTCTATCTCGGGTTCCGCGATCCCCGGTTCGCCGAATTTTTCAGCGCGGAAACCCCGGTCGTGATCCAGACGACCCTGCGGGCGGGCACCGACCAGTGCGCCATTGCCCTGGAGACCATTTTTGTCAAAGACGATGTGACCCGCGCCCATGCGGTGTTTCGCACGCGCGAATCGAAAGCCGGAGCGCAAGACCAGCTTCTGGATCTGCCGGCTGGAGAAATTGTTGAGGTCTCCGTCGCCCTATCTGCCACCGGGGGAGGTGTCCAAGTCACGCTGAAGGCCGAAAGCAAAGGCAGCCTGCTGGAGCAGAGAGAATGGGTGATTCCAGGCGAAGGCTGGGGGTTGCAGGATCTGGTGATCGTCAACCTGGTCTTGGATCGCGCCGGGCAGCAACTCGACGACAGCTTTGTCGATGTGCTTGCTTTCAAGGTTTCCCAGTAAACCACGGAGCGCCTCAATCTCCAAGCCTGTGAATCGAGGATATCTGCAAACCACACGGCGGCTGGAGGGGAGCAGGACGCGCACGCCATGAAGCCCGAGACCAGCGAGGTGGCGCCCGGCATTTGGCGCGTCCATCTGGGCGGAGCGAGTGAACGCTGGACGCCGGTTTCGCTCCGGCGCATTCCTCCGGATCTGGAAGGACTCGGACGTCTGCCTGCACCTGCGGATGTGCCGGTCGATCCGGTTCGGATTTCCAGCAAGGGCACGGCGCGAGGGCTGCTCGCGCGCGTGCCGCTGGGCGCGGGCGATGTTTACGGCTTCGGGCTTCAATTAAAAAGCGTCCGCCAGACCGGCAAGAAGCGGGTGCTGCGGGTGAACAGCGACCCGGTGGCGGACACAGGAGATTCGCACGCTCCGGTGCCGTTCTTTGTGACGACCGATGGGCTGGGCGTCCTCATCGACACCGCCCGCTACGCCTCGGTCTATGTGGCTTCGCACGCCGCTCCCGGCGAGCGGCTCGCGGGTCCGGCCGGGGAGCGCGCGGAGTATCTGGCGACCGGCGTCGGGGACCTCTACGGCAAGCGGCGCGAGGCGGCACCGGAGGCGGTCATCGAAGTGCCCCATGTCCAGGGGGTGGACATCTACCTGTTTGCCGGCCCCACGATGCTCAACGCCATCCAGCGCTATGTGTTGTTTTCCGGTGGCGGGGTTCTTCCGCCCGCGTGGAGCCTGGGCGTCTGGTATCGGGCATGGGGGCGGGCCGGGCAGGCAGACATCCAGCGGCTGGCCAACGACTTTCGCGAGTCCGGGATGCCATGCGATGTGATCGGCCTCGAGCCGGGCTGGCAGGAGCATGCGTATTCCTGCTCGTTTACGTGGAACCGGGCCAAGTTCCCGCAGCCCTCCGCGATGCTGGAGTCGCTCGCCAAAATGAACTTCAAGGTCAATCTTTGGGATCACGCCTTTGTCCACCCCGAATCCCCGCTCTACGACAAGCTGCGCGCGGTCTCGGGTTCGGTGGCGGTGTGGGACGGGCTCGTTCCCGACTTCTCCCTGCCCGGGGCACGCGAGGCCTTCAGCCGGCACCACCTCGAGGAGTTCATCGCCAAGGGGGTCAGCGGCTTCAAACTCGATGAGTGCGACAACTCCGACTTCCTCCCCTACCCGTGGTCGTTCCCTGAGTATTGCAAGTTCCCCAGCGGCATGGATGGCGAGCAGATGCACTCGATGTTTGGCAACCTCTACGCATCGACCATCACCGAGGCCTTCGAGCGCGCGGGGCGCGAGACGCTCTGCCAGTCGAGATCGCTCGGCGCGCTGGCGTCACCGCTCCCCGCCGTCCTTTACAGCGACCTTTACGACTTCGGCGATTACGTTCGCGGCGTCGTCAACGCCGGATTCAGCGGCTTGCTTTGGTGTCCGGAAGTGCGCGAGGCCGGGTCGCAGGAGGAGCTTCTGCGCCGGCTTCAGCTCGCGGTGGTGGCACCCCAAACTCTCATCAACAGCTGGATGCTGCCCCTTCCACCCTGGAAGCAACTCGACTTTGCGAAGAACCTCGCCGGGGAGGCCGACCCGGACTCCGCAGGTTTTGAGGAGCGCGTTCGCAAGTTGCTCGCCTTCCGCGTCCGGCTCGTTCCCTACCTCTACAGCGCGTTCAGCGACTACCGCGATGCCGGGATCCCGGTCTGCCGGGCATTGGTTTGCGATTTTCCCGACGATCCCGCCCTTCGCAACGTGGAGGACCAATTCCTGCTGGGCCGAAATCTGATGGTCGCGCCGATCCCCCCAGGGGCAACGGAGCGGGACGTCCGGTTCCCGAACGGGAAATGGATCGAGCTGGAAACCGGACGGAGCCACTGCGGCCCGTCGTGCGTCAGGATCCAGGCAAGCGGAGACCTGCCGCCGATTTTCGGGCGCGCCGGGACCCTGCTCCCGCTCGCCCAGGAGCAACCCTGCGTGGGGAGCAATCCCTCTTGGGAACTCACGATTCTTCGCTTCGGAACCAGCGAGACAGAGCCCTTCCGGCTCGTAGCCGGCCCGCGATCAGCAGGCAATTTGAAATCCCAAGCCCGGCACATCGATTTGCACTGGGATGAGGGCAGTCCAGTTCCACGACTAACCTGGGAAGCACAAGAAGTTGGGCTGCAATTCAGTATTTTGAGATGGAAGGATGTCGTGGAAAGCGGCGGGGTGTGAGCTGCGGCCCAGCCTGCCGCCGCATTGGCTGCGATGGGGTGGGTGAGACCGTGACTCCTGACCTTATCCCGTTGGGGGTATCAGCTACGGCGGCGTCTGCGGAGAACCATGACGGTTGTCAGGCCGGCTGCCAGCAGTGCCCACGTAGCTGGCTCGGGAACAACAGAAAGTGTGCCAAGGGTCTCGTCAAACTTCCAAGACTGGCCGCCAATGTTCGTGTTCGTCCAAATCGAACCGTCGCGTGTCAGAGTTCCGTTGTAGCTCCCCGCCAGCGTGACCGTGTTGAAGTTTCCTGACTCCGAGGAAAAGGCGAAAACATTCCATGAGTCGAGAGCGGAGTAAGTTCCCGAAAGGGTGAAGGTGATGTCACCTCCCTGGGCAAAAGCCGCGATGCCTGCAATCCTGTCAAATTCCCCGGCAGCCGTGCCGGTAATATTGAGCCGGATCTCGGAGTCGATCCCGGAAATGGTCAGGTTTTTGCTGGCGAGGGTCAGCGTGGTCGTCGCATCGCCGGATGTTCCCGGCGAGAGGATCCCCGTATTGGCGATGGCGATCGCTCCGCCGATCGTGCCGTTGCCGCCCAAGGTGGCCAAGGCGGAGACCGTGACATTCCCAGTCGCCGCGGATTGGTCGCCGTTGATGAGGAGAGTTCCCGCGCTGACAATCGTCGGCTTGATGTAGGTGTTGTTTCCGGTCAGGGTGAGCGTCGCTGAGCCATTCTTGGTCAGACTCCCGGTGGCAGGTCCGCTACTGATTCTTCCAGACAAGGTTTGGTCCGAAGATTGGTTGATGATGAGGTCTTGATTCGATCCAGAATCGAAAGTGACGTTGCCGGAGCCGTAGAGGTTCGCTACTTTGAAAGCATCCGCGGCCAATCCGTTTCCGAGGAGCGAGAAAGTCGTCCCCGACGCCAGGTTGATGCTTGTTCCTGCGGAGTTCTGGATGCTGCTCCCAGAAACCCGTTGAAAATCCAATTGCCCGGCGGTCACGGTAATGTTTCCCGTGAAGGCACCATTCATGCGCAGGATTCCAGCTCCGGTTTTTTCGAAGCTCCCGGAGACGGTTACATTATTTGTCAAAGTGAGATAGGCTCCGCTGGTCGATGAGCTGATCAGATGCGGGCGCAAAAAGTCAGGGATTTTTTGAATTTTTGTAAATACGAGGTATCATATTGCCGCTCAATGTGATATATGCGTTTCATGCGAAACATTGTGAAGCCCGAGCCCCTCTCACAAAACG
>Ga0247838_1003504_pt1 | contig 18001 bp, 33 predicted proteins | sample LaCruzMarch2015__5_FD_189097 | JGI IMG/M metagenome (GOLD analysis project Ga0247838, IMG submission 189097) | Freshwater microbial communities from meromictic Lake La Cruz, Castile-La Mancha, Spain - LaCruzMarch2015_15m | ecosystem: Environmental > Aquatic > Freshwater > Lake | place: Spain... | reverse complement strand
AACATCCCCGTTGCGAAATAAAGATTGTATTACACCATTTGATGTTTCTATGACCCTCAAGAGAGCAAGTTTATCTTGCTCCTCATCTGGTAGTGCCTGAAATATTGCGTTCCAATCTTTTTTCATTTCACAGCATCATAACGTTTCCAATCCCAGGTTCTACTCATAAAAGTAAAATCCAATCCAAACTTATGTGCCCAGAATAAGACATTCAATACATCTCCAGACCCACTGCGGATTTGAAGATAGGGCCACGAAGGATATTCGTTCCAACTAACCGAAACTTGTAATAAACTCCACTTTCTTATGTTTATAATGGACGCATACCAATCCGTCCCATAGTCTTCTCTTTTGTCGCAGATAATCAAAAAGTTTTTCATTTTTCTCCGTATACAGGACGAGTGTTGTTGCAGTGTAGGAAATACTTATAGGATTATTATACCACAAAGGGCATCTTAAAATCAAGTTTTCTGTTCAAGTTTCTCAACTGCAACAATATCTTTATGTCTTTTACATCTACCAGTACAGATACGATGAATAGAAGAAGTATCATATCCATTTTCTTTTGCCCATTTTGTTAGACCAAGTTGTTCAATTACATTACCATCATCAAATGTTATTCTCCATAATTTATAGGTGGAGGTAGGATTATTAGACCTTGAAATACTTATCTTTTTTTTAGTATCTTCACTAACAACTTTATTCAAATTTCCTTGTCTTATTTTTTCTTTGTGCTCTTCTGAAAGAATTTTACCAACATTCCAGTTATTGCCGATTTTTGATTTACTGATTTTTTCTTTACTTTCACTCGAATGAGTTTTAACTCTACATTCATTCAGTATTTTTTTATGTTCAGGTGAAAGTTTTTTTCCCTTATGAACTTTACTCATTTTTTTCTTTATGTCGTCACTTACTAAAAGTCCAGAAGCACCTTCACCACCATCGGTTCTGTTTCTTAATATACCAGTTCCTAAATCTTTTCTACCAATAACAGCAATCATATAGATTTCGTGTCTAAATGCTTCTTCTTCAGTAAGATTTTGTTTGAGAAATATTATTCTTGACTTATCTTTAGGGGGTTTTATTTCCATCTTCCCTTTTCTACAAACTCTATTACCTTGACCCTTACCAATATAATAAGGAGTTTTATCTTCACGCAAATATGCGTAAGTATAAAATCTGTTAAGATTTACCATTTATGTACTCTTAAATTGGTTCGCAATACTATTTATACAAGAAAAGGAGCATTTCTGCCCCTTCTCAACCTTAAAGATGCGAACCAATTAAGGTACTTCTATTTATCTGTACAATCTAAGAAATACTTATAAGTTGCTAAATTACCATCCGACCACTGAACTACATCACATCGGTCTTCATATCTATCCACCACCGCAAAGTTTTTTTCTGGTGTGACTGTGTGATTTTCTGGAGATGGCTTTATCATATAAAAACCAAGAATAGTAATACAGGCACCAATAATCACACCAATCATTAGTGTTTTTTGATATTCGTAGTCAGTCATAAAAACAAAATGAGAGAACCTGTGAGTATTATAGCACAGAGAACAAGAGATGTAAAGAGGTAGTTAGATACCGTAGCGACCACGAAGTGCATTGAAGTTTTGTGAGATTTCTGCTTGAGTAAATGTTTTATTTTTATAAATGCGTACAACTGCAATATTTCCATTAAACGCCCATCTATTTGTAGTTGGTTCAAGTCCAATTCCTATAGGTCTTCCTGCATCATAGTTTAATCCTAAGGTTGTTGATGTTCCATTGGTTTTAATGACACCGTTAAGATACAGTTTCCCCACCTCGCCAGCACCGGCACTAGTTACAATTATATTAGTCCATGTATCTGCTGCAATTTCACTGGTGGCAACCCTTGGGGAGGAGGCCTCAACGCCGGAACCCGAATAGGAATTTGTAAATGACATTATTCCGTTATATGTTCCCAAATGCCATGATGTGGTATCGCCAGATTGATCAGTGGTAACAAGTTGCACTCGATTTAATCCAATGCTGCCCGTAGATTTAAACCACACTTCAATCGTAATTCGTGATGCTGAAAAATCATAAGTGCCTGTTGCTGCCACAGTAACTTTGTCATTAGAACCATCAAATACAATAGACCCACCATTCGCACTATTGTAAGTTGGCGCTTGAGTACTAGATCCAAATGTTCCGTTACTAGTGCCACTCAAGTCAGTCCAAGTGGTTCCAGAGCCTGGATAAGACTTTGAGTTCCCAGCATCAAGTGCCAAGACTAACCCACTCTCTGTGATTTCTGGACCTGCGAATACTCCCATTTTAGTTTCCTCTTTTATATGGAAAATCTGCCTTTGAGAGCATTATAGTTTTGTGAGACTTCTGCTTGAGTTAACCCTCTATTGTATAAACGAACAACTGGTATTCTCCCTTGAAAAAAGCCTTCAGCCAAGCTTGAACGTGCTCCAATGACAAAAGGAACGCCTGAAAAAGAAATATCAACAGCAGTTGTAGTAGTTCTTATAGAAACTGCATTCTTGTAAGAAGTCTGGACTCCGCTTAGTCTTGATGAAACAAGATGATACCAAGTATTAGCAGCCCATCCAGAACCAGCAGTTATGACCGGTGGAGTAATATACAGGGATCCAACATAAAACACAAATTCTAAACCACCAAAACCTTTTGATGCCATTATTCTTCCATTACTACCGCCAGTTATATCGGTAGCATAGACAAATACTTCTAACGTATAGTCTCCAGTGCCAAATCGTATAGATGCTGCATCATTAACTATTGCGTAATCATTTACCCCACCAAATACAATAGACCCACCATTTGCACTATTGTAAGTCGGTCCAGTTGTTAGTGTTGCGTTATTTCCATTACCACTCAAATCAGTCCAAGCAGTTCCAGAACCGGGATAAGACTTTGAGTTCCCAGCATCAAGACATAAGACCAATCCATTCATCACCAACGAAGGGCTGTGAGAAAGCGCCAACTTACATTTCCTCCATCGGTTTAGTCCATTCTGGTCCTGAAAGTATTTCTAAAATCTCTGTGTAACTATAAGGACCTTCGGCACTCTCAATATCAGCAATAAATGCAGGGGGGCCAGGTGGGGTTGGGGTGATTGTTTCGGTTTCATTTGTTTCGGGATTTACAATCTCATAAGGTGTGGGGTCATATGGTGCCTGGTCCCATTTAATAAAAGATTTTGTGCCGTCTGTGCTGATGCGAAGAGTTTCGGCAGAAGTCTCACACACTTGTGAGAACTGGATTTTATCAACTTCTGTAAGTGAGAAGATTAAAAAGTTTCTGTTATCGTACATAATAGTTTTTTTAGGTATTTGTTTGTGAATTCGTATATCCTAAAATAATCATATTTCTAATATAATTTAATGTAGTTTCTTCATTAATTTCAGGAGTATTATCTTTAAATTCATCTAATGTTATTTCATTATTGATGAGTTTTTTATATTCTTCTTGTATTAATTTTGCATATGCATCTATATTTAGATTTGGATTTCCAATTTCTCTGGATGCCCACCAAACATATCTTTCACTAATTGGTTGCCCCTCTTGATATTCTATCATCTTACATAAACCTCCACTCTTGCTGAACGATTAATACCTGTTGTGTCTTGGCAGCAGTTAATTCTATCACCAGCAGAGTAACTTCCACCTCCACCACTTAAACCAATACCACCAGCAACATCATTACTACCAGGAGCACCACCACCGGAAGAAGGATATAGACCCTCTCCATTTTCATTCCACCCAAATCCCCATCTACATTTCATATCAAGACCATAAGTTGGATTGTTAATATAATTAAATCCATAAAATCTAATATCAACCTGACTACTGAATACCCCAGATGCCCAACCACTAAATGTTTTTGCATCTTTTATAAATTTTCCACTACCACCAATGTTCATCGTTGGATATGATATATTAAAAAAATCAACTGGTGTTATTTTTGTCCCGTCATAAAAATCATTCTGCAACCAAGTCCATCCTAAAGTGGAACTTGGAATAGAACCCCCATTACTAATATCAGGCCAAACTGCCATCATATCTTTTGATGAAAAATAATTCATAGTATCAAATTTTGCATCTCCATTGTTTCTATTATATTCAGTTGGATTTAATGTGTTTGTAGTAGTCCAGTAATTAGCACTATAATTAAATGTAGTTCCTGTGGTTGCCTTCATTGCCATCATCCATCCACCACCATCATAAGCAGAGTCCATTATACAATAAATTTGTTTTGGGCCCACATTTGGCAAATGTATCCAATATACTCCATTAGTACTATTTGGATAATTTATTTTAATAGAACGAGCATTTAATGCAGGAACGTTTATTCCATCACCTCTATTATTATAATGAACTCCCATCTATCAAAATCCTCCTATAAGATTATTTATCATACTTACAAAACTCAAAGTGTTTATGAGAACAAAAAAAGAGAACCAATTTTTATGATATTTAGTTGGTTTCATAATAAATGTCGTTTATTAGGATTACAAGTATTTTATGCAAAGTTATAATGGAGCTCAGAATGATACTCAAGCATACATCGTTGGTCTTTGAGTTTTACCAAAGCTGCTGGAAGTTGATTTGCATACCTTGTGAAGAATGCTTCACGAGTATGAAATCTCAATCCGTGAAGGAAAAAAGTTCCAAACAATTTATGAAACCCTCTTACAGCACGATATTGTTTTGTATTTATTGGTTTATAGTCATCTGGGTATGGTAGTGTTCTATCAAAATCACCATTATCACCACCCCAAGGACTTGCTTGTGTCATTTGTAGGCAAACAGTTTGACCTTCACCAGTGCCATAGTATTCTGCTTCCAGAAACATCCAACTCTCGTCTTCGGGCATCTCACCATATGTTTTGGTGTATTCTTCCATACAAGCATCAGCAACCAGTTGGAAGTTTTTCTTTTTCAACACTTCCAACTCTGCTTTTAACTCTTCCCTTTCTGATTTAGCAAGCTCTTTGAGAGCATTATCATATTTATCAATAAAACCAACTGCTTTCTTCAATACTTTTTCATCAAAACCATCATAAGTTGTATCTAACCAAGGGGCATCACATCTCTTCTGTTTCTTTTCGGTATCCATTTGTTCTTGTAGCAAACTCCAGCTGTTCATTTGAGTTCCTCGGCAAGTTGTAACATATCATTTTTATCCAGAACTATCATATCATTCTGGGCATTATAAGATTGTATATGTTCTACCGCAAGTTGAAGAACTGATGAGACTAGTTCTTTCTCTGTCATATCAGGATTTGAGTATCTAATGTTCCAAATCTGATCCATTAGGTTTTGTGCTCTTTCAGACATCAGGATTTTCTTGCCTCCGCACAGATTGCTTCAATTTCTTCTTCTGTATAGTTAGGATTGTTTGGACTTTCATATCGTGAGAGTTTTGCTCTCAGGTCCAGAACTTCACTTTGTAGTTTTTCATTCTCCTCAAATGTCGCCCAGTCCTCATCAAACTTCTTTGCAAGTCCTACTTCTTCTTGAAGTTGTTCTGAAAAATCTTCCTCAAGTATCAGACCATATTCATCTGCGACATTTTTCATTTCTTTTTGATCTCTCATATCATTAAAGGCAAGTTGAACTCCACCTTTCATAATGTTATAATCACAAAAACCAACTGCCCGTAGGAAACGATTGAATAGATAAAAATATTGATGAATGTTCAGGTCTTCGGCAGGTACTTCCATTTTGATATTCTCGGCAGGAAGAATATCATCACAACCAATCGCACTATCACTGGTGCTTGTGTAAGAGAGTTGAACTGTTGCCTTGTAGTTCATTGGGGGGATTTGTGTCTATGAGAGTAGTATAGCATAAAAAAAGACCCCGGTCAAGGGGTCTGTGTGCCAGTTTGAGAACAGGTCTTTGATGCCTCTTCAAGTTGTTTGATTATCTCTTGTTTCTGTGTGGAAGTCAAAGAGTTATTTTGCTGAATATTATCAATCAACATTTTTGATTGAGAGCAAGATAATAAAACTATGAGTATTAAAGAAATCATTTCTTTTCTTCCTCAATAAAATATTTGAGTTGCTTGATTTCTGCCGTATATTCAAGAACCTTATTTTCCAAGTATTTAATTCTTTTTTGATGCTGTTCTACAAGTTCAGACATCACCTTGTAGTTTTGATTATTTGCCATCACCGTACTCCGAGTTTTGACATAGGAACTCTTCAAAAAAGTAATCAACGGTGATTTCTAATCGTTCAGCATGAGACTCTGCCCATACAATAAAATCCTCTTGTTGCTCTTTACATTCGTTGCCGTAATAAATCATTTGGAAGCACCTTCTTTAATGGTTTTTTCGTAATATTTTTTGTATATTTTATCATCATTACAATCAGGATGCCATCCTGCCTGCGAACTACAGAACTCTATTTTTGCTCTTTGGTAATCATATACCTTGAGAAGTTTAGCATCTCTCTTTATCGCCCAGGCATTCCATCCAAGAATGGCAATAAAGGCAAAAAAGATCAAGGTGATTTGATTGGATTTCATAAGAATACCTTTGGAAGACCTGCAATAATAAGAAAGGATAAAAGAGCAACTATATCATAACATTTATGTTTAATCATATAAGGAATTGCCAGAGAATTACCTAGCATATACAGTCTTGAACCAAGAACCGTATCGTGATACATTGTGACTGTATAGGCAAAACAGATAATTAAACTCGAAAGAATTCGTGCCTTATTTTCCACAGAGATCAAAAAGAAGGAGACATATCATACCGAAGTCCGGTTTGTGAAGTATCCATCTTTTCCCAATAAGAATACAGTTTGTTATAAAGTGCCGGAACACTTCCATATTCTCTGGCAATTCTGTGTTCTTCCACCGTCTCAAGACTTTCAAGTGAAGAGATTATCACACCAAGTTCTTGAACATTTAAATTTAGATTTATTTCAGTCATATTAAACTCCTTTGAGAATGAGTCGTTGAGAAATACATATTGAAAGTTCGGAAACAAGTTCTTCATCAACCTTTCCCAGTTTAGCATTAATTGCATCTGGAATCAAGTCTACCATCAAATCAAAAAATCGCTCATCATCGCTGATATATTCTACTACATCCTGAATGAGAGCATCGCAAAGTTTGGAAATTGTGTTTTCTGAAAGTGCCATTGGATCTGTGTGGATTACCTTTGTATTATACTTCACTCATCAGGCGATTAGTGAAGAACCGTACCAGTTTGGAGATTGGCACACTCCTTTTTTGAGAAATATATTCACAATATAAGATTTGTTCTTGTTCTCTTGCCTCTATTTTTGAAATTTAAGCATTCCTCTTACCCATTCTTCACCAGGACATTCTTTTACCAGTGTATTTTTAATTCCATTATTCCACCATTTAAGATTTTTATTGGGTTTTTTGATTAACAACCCCCTTTTCCATTCATTTCCAGGACAAGTTTTAGATTTTATATTTTTTTCACCATTGTTCCACCAAAAAGTTCCTTCAGGAAATCTTCCTCTTTTCCATTCATTTCCAGGACAAGTTTTAGATCTTATTAATCTTTTTCCATCATTCCAATAAACTAAACCATGTAATTTTACAGATAAAATTCTAGGAATTCTTCCCCTTTTCCACTCAATACCTGGTTGATTTATTGATATAGTTTCTTTATCACCATTATTCCAATAAAATCCTCTGCCTTTTACCCATTCTGAACCAGGACACTCTTTGGAGAATTTATTCTTTGTTCCATCATTCCACCAAATACATTCTTTCTTTTTTTCTATCGTTTCTTTACTTATTTTATATTTTCTACCAATCGCCTTTGTCCTTATCTTTTCCTTTGTTTCCTCTGAATATTTTCTATCTACATTTATTCCAGGTCTTCCTTTTTTCCATTCAGGACCTGGGCATTCTTCACAAAATTTTGTATTTGCACCATTATTCCACCATTTTGATTTTTTATGGTGATCAGACATTTTTTGTTTAGTTTCTTTTGTAAATTCTATTTCACTTATTCGTAATCTTGCCGTTTCATAAAGATATGAATTATAATATCTTTCTTTTACGAATTTATTTTTTCCCGTCATAAACACATGGGCCCATATCATTTTATGTGTTCTTTGGTCCTTTAATCCATACCTTTTAATACACACCCTTTCTAATAAAACGTGAGCAATATAATGTTCTCTTGCCGTTAGGCAAACAATTCTTTTATTCTTTCCAAATATACTTACCGGAAATGTATGATGTCTTTCTACATACAATTCTTGTCCCTTTGCTTTATTTTTACTATAACCCCTTTGTTCTGCTTTTCTTATGAGGTTACAATAATGCTTTAGATAATTCATTAGCACTTAACTTGATTGGCTTTAATATTTATAAAAAAATAGGAGTGGTTTAACCCACTCCAACCTGAAAGACGCCAATCAAGTTCAGGCACTAATTATTTAGATACTCCAAATACTCTTCATAAAGTTCTTGTTCTTTTTGGTGAGCATCGGTTTCCCATGGCATTTCTTTATAATCTAAATCAGAACAATCAATACCTTTCCAGCAACGAATACCTCTCTTATCTCTTAAATCACCACGAATATGTTGCAAACAGTGATGTAATTCGTGAAAAATTGTTTTCATATAATTTTCTTTTGAAAGATTAGATTGAATTTCAATCAAAAAATCTCTAGGTTTCCAATCACAATCTTGAACGGAACACCATCCACAAACACCCTCTCTTTTGAGACCACGATGAAGAACCTCAACATAGATTTTGTGTCTCGGCAAAAATTTATTCAAAAACCAAGAGGCAACATCCTCACAGAGGAGTTTTGAATAACCATATCCATGATGCGCAATGTTAAGCATTGTCCCCAGTGAAGAAAAATAATAAATGATGAAACAAAAACTAAACGACTCAAATTATTTAATTGCATCCGAAGGAAGCTCCACCAATAAATGCTCCTACCGGAACAGACCACCTATACCCATCACCACGACTCATACTTGCCGCAATACCACCACCCAGAATACCACCTAAAATGGTTCTGGTAGGATCACAATATGATCTGGAAGGAGTTGGTCTCTGCCCACAAGAAACATTATATCTTTCGACATTCACATATCCTTGTTGATAGTTTCCATACCTATCATAATATCCAGGAACATAAACCTCACGACTTCGAGTGCATTCATCAAATTCGGTGACCTGTTGAGATTGTGCCGGAACTGAAATCATAGTGAGTGAAAGAAGAAGAATGAGTTGTTTCATTTTTCAGATTGTTTTGCAAGTGTAACATACTCATAATTTCTTGGATAAACCACCAAACAAACATCATGAATTTTATTATGACCCTGACTGATACAAACAGTAATATATTCATCACAAATAAATTGGATTTTTCCAAGTTGATTGCGATAATATACTTTTAATCCTGTATAGAATGTTTGACTCATAATTTACCTCGCATACAACCAACTTCCTGCCCAATCAGCATTAGAAAGAACCCATTCCCTTTGCTCAATAATACGCAGATCATAACGAACACCTTTAGCGGGCGAAGACCAACTGGCAGATTTTAGAACCTCCCCAGTCTCACGATTGATGAAGCAATGAACCGAACGTTGCCCATCGGCATTCATAACAATCTTGTGATACTTGCGACCACTCTCAAGAATAAAATCATAATCACAAATCCCTTCTTTCAGTTCATCAATCTTTTGTTGATGATATCCAGGAAGTGCATCAAAACGATCCTTGGAGATTTGGTGATAACGAATGTTATACTCAATAAGGTTGTGCTTGAGCGCATCACACAACATCAGTGACCATTCAGTCACTTTGAGTTGAATGGTGTTTCTGGCATCCTGCTCTGAAACAAACTGGGCGAAGGTGGCAGTCATTGGGGAAGAGTGCTTGTTTGTGTATGAGATTATTATAAGGCATCCAGAGGCATCAGAGGTGCCTTGTGTGCCAGTTATTGAGGTGGCGGTAGTTTTGGCGCATTCATCTCCACTGTAGTTTTCTGTAAATTAAACATCAAACCGTCCAGGGTTTTGGCAAGAGGTCCAAATCCAATACTGGCAACAATAATGCCAAAGATGGTTCCAGAAATAAAATTAATCATTATAAGTATTGATCAAGAGTTGATGATGCCTTTCTTTTTCTTGGAGTCTGTTTGACTTTTTTAGAAATGTAGTCCTTTGCACTCTCAAGATTGTTTGAGACATAAACTTGTTCTCCATTACAAATAATGACAAACTTATTCCCAAAAGGAACGGCAGACCACTTTCCGTCTTTAGTCACATAACCCTCTGGTCCGGATGAAATACTTTTCAAAATCCCGGAGTTTGGAATATTTGGAAGCATCATAAGAAAGTTGCCGTTGCCGTTACAATTCTGGCATTTGGATGCTGAGCCATTGCAACCTGCTTTGCCTCATTCAGATTGTTTGCATAGCACTCGAACCACCAGGTTTTGCCACCAACCCAGAGCTGAACTTTGTACTTCATCTTGAATTTGTTTGGTACTCTGTTATTATAGCAGGTCTTCAAGGGAATTGGAGAGTGGAGTGGACGGTTGTTCGGGTGGCACAGTCAATATACTGCAATTAATTCATTTGCTTTTTTCCTACTAGAACCTTTAGCAGAAATAGTTCTAGTCACCTGAATTGGGTATATTTGAGCATTTTTATAAAGTTCTCTTGCAATAGGAACATCATGATTTGATATGATAACTTTGATACCACGACTTGCAAGTGATTCTGCTAGTTGTGCCAATTCAATTTGTTGGTCATGAGTAAATCCTTCTGTCGCATAATTAGTAAAGGATGCAGTATCAGAAATAGGAATATATGGAGGATCGAAATAAACTAAATCACCACTTTCAAGAGAACTGTATAGTAATTGATTAGAAAATGTAATACTGGTAAATTTAACAGTTTTATTATTAAATGCAGCAATAAAATCTAACATTTCTTTTTGAGGAAAATGTGCTTTAGTTTTTTCTACTTTTCCAGTCTTTGAATTGTTATTTTCTTTACCATAAGGAACATTAAATCCACCTTTAGAATTATATCTACAAAGACCATTAAATGAATGTTTGTTTAGATACAAAAATAGTTTAGCACGTTCTCTATTATTTGTTTCAGCATTAAATTTAGTTCTTAACTCCAAATATTTTTCTCTGGTGTTATTTTCATCAACAAATATTTTTGCACATTCACAAATAAAATCTTCATCAATATTAATATAAAAAGAATATAAATCTTGATTGATGTCATTTAAAATATATTCATCTCCCTGCACATTTAGTGCAACAGATAAACTTCCACCAAAAGGTTCACAATACCTGACAGGTGTTCCAATTAAAGGTAAAAGATGGGGAAGGACTCTAAACTTATTTCCTGCCCACTTTAAGGGAGATTTATTCATAAATTAAATATTATCAGGATCTCCCAATTTAGCATTTGAAATAATTTCAGGACCAATAGTTGCACCCGTTACAAATCTTTGCTTTACTGCATCATTATATTTGTAAACAATTCTTCTTGCAATAATAATATCAGAATTTCCTATTGAGTCTTTAGTCATCGTATTATTTGGACTATCCAATTATATATGAAAGTTCTTTTAATGTCAACTAGTCGGAAAGAAATTCTTCTACAAATTGCTCATGACTAATAATATGTACATTAGGATATATTTGTTCCATGCTAAGTTGAAACTCTTCTCCAAGATAGTATTTTTTCCACTTCCATGCAGAATCAGGACCAGCAAGAACAATTATGGCAGAAACATAACCATAATCATTAACTGCGTGTTGAAGTTTCATAACCTCAAATGGCACTTTCTCCTCAGCGGTTCCTTGTACACGTTGAAATTTAAGACTCAATAAAGTCTTACTTTCTAAAAGAATATCAACGAAATGTTTTCCACCATTACGTTTTAAACCTACATTAACTTGAGTTTTAAATTGATAATCAGTAAAATTCTCTAATAGATCTTCAATTTGTTTTTCGTATGTAGTTCCTGTGGTTGTGTCACGAGAAGCAGTAGTTGCCATAATAATTTTGATTGCTCCGTAATCATAGCACCCCCAACCCATTTCAGAGAGGTCTTTGTGCCAGTTCAGCGATTGATCACCGAAACGGCAATATCTCCATCCTTAAAAATAATGTCCACTACATTTTGGATCTTACTTGCAGTTCCCGTGGATGCCTTGTCAAAGGTAGGGCAAATCACCAGTCCATAGGATTTGGTGTATGATGCCAGATTACCTGCTGTAAGGGCACCAGAGCGGGTTTTACGGTGCTTTAGTGTACCCTTTGTATGATTTACAGCGCCCGTTATGTAAGTTTATCATACAAATATGATTTAAATTATTTTTTTCACAATATTCTCTTAAATTATCTATTTTTATTTTATCACCATTTGGAGTTATATACCATCTTGTTTTAAGATTTTTTCCTCTTGTTGCGGCACTTATTTTTTTAAGAGTTTCTGGTGAATGCTTTTTACCATAGTTTGGATTTCCTTCGCCCGAATGTATCTTACTATAATGTTTTTTAAGATGATCGGGCATTTTTTTACCCTTATGAGCTTCACTTATTTTTCTTCTTGTTTCATCAGATAGAGTTTTACCTTTATGCGTTTTGCTAATTAATTCCCTTGTTCTTTGCGAAACATTAGAAGAACCTTCACCGCCATCGCTAATGTTGATGAGAATACCTGTCCCTAAATCTTTTCTGCCAAAAACAGCGATCATATACATTTCGTGTTTATATGCTTCTAGTTCATCAACAAAGTATTTTAATATTATAATTCTGTCCTTATCTTTTGGAGTGAAACTTCCATTTCCCCTCCAATGTTCGGCAAACATTCTTTTTTTTTGTCCCTTTCCAATATAATAGGGAGTTTTATCCGCCTTGCGAAGGTAAGCATAAGTGTAATACATTTGTGTCTTGGCGTGACTATTACTATTTATAATAGAATAGGTGTGGGACTTACGCAACTACAATCCGCCAAGACACAAGTTGCCGCCCACATATTACTTTTTAATTACACTATCCACCAATTCTCCCCGATTAAAGACGGCATCCAAACAATTATTAATTTTGGTTGCAGTATTAATGCCAACTTTATCAAAGACAGGAGTTATAACAAGACCAAACTGCTTATTGTATGTATTCACACTACCAGGAGTAATTGTCCCATTTTTCATACCTTTAACATCCCTGGGATCCAAACGAATGGCACGACCAACAGTTTGCAAGATTTTAATGTAATCTGTATTACGCTGAAAGACTACACCATTCAGGCAAGAAATATTCAATCCCTCGGAAAGAATATCAAAGTGTAATACAACAAACTTTTTTTCTACATCTTTACCATAAGAATTGAGAGTATTGAAAAACACTTCCCGATTGACTTTTTGGTTGTTAATGAACGCACCAAACTTGCTGGAAATATGAAGTACATCATATCCCATCTCTTCCATTTGAGTTTGGAAGTCAGTTTGTGTGGTAAGACCTACAATGTCCTTGGTTTTTTTGGATACAATCAAAACTTTATCCATACCATAGGTATTGATAATATCGATGAGATTATGCTTGTCGCGCTCATACGGGCACCCACCACATTCATCTGTAGTTTTAGACTTGTGGGAATAGACTTTAGGAGGAACAATAAATCCACCTTGAATAAGTTCGGGCGCAGAAACAGAACAAATAATGTTTCCATACACCTCAACATCGTTCATTCCAGGCTTACCGATAGTTGCGGAAGTTTTTCTGGTCGCAGTAAAGAAATACGAACGATCTGCCTCGGCGGCAAAATATTCTACGGCAGGAAAGAAGTTGCGTTTGACGCTGTGATGTGCCTCATCAAAGTATATTGTATCAACCTTAATGTCGGCACGTTGAATTTGTTGTAGGGAATTATAAGTGGTAAAGATAAGTTTGTGTCCTTTTGTTGCCTCATACCAACCACGAATGATATTAGGTTTCGTGGTGCTGAAGTGATGAGTTTCTCCTGAATGTACGTGCAGAACTTCTGCATTCACAATAAACTCAAGGTATTCGGAGGATAATTGCTCCACCAAAAGAATTCTTGGGCAAACCACAACGATGGTTTTATCGGCACCAGTCGCAAACTGACGTATAGCATCACAAATACCCACAAGAGTCTTACCTGCTCCTGTGGGCATCACGAGCACTCCTTTGTGGTGAATTGCCGTGGCATTCAGAGATTTTTTCTGCCCAGGACGAAGAAATGGAATCACAGGGTTTTATCGTGTATGAGATTATTATAGCAGAAAGGGGTCCGGTTTAGGACCCCCAGTTGTGTCAGTTATGAGATTGGATCAAATCATAGTATAAATTCCTTTCTCGACTCTTTCTATCAAGTCGTTTCTTTTCATAGTTTGCAATTCACCAAGAATAGTGCCTGAAAATGATTCTTCATCCTTAAACTTACTTATCGACATACGAAAATCACGGACCAGTCTCTTCACATCATTAACAGAAAAAATATCATTCGACTTATAATGCGGTGTGAGATAATCATCAAACATTCTTCTCCAAATAGGAACTTTGGTATTTGAAGTATTCACAATACTGATAGGATTTTTTACGGGATTAACTTTATTTTGAGAATAATCAATCACATCTTCACCGCTAATCAAATTAAAAATGCTAGTAATTTTATCTATATGACAATTAAAAAATTCTCTTTGATTATTATATCTATGGTCAGATAAAACATTGTGAATTTCCTTTTCAATGTAATCCATATTTGAAACTTTTTTTGCACAAACTATATTAAAGTTTATTGGAACACTAGTATTAAAAAGTTCATTAACACGTCTATTAATATCGGTGGTTTTACCAATTTTATATAACAGTTGATTAGTTTCTGGTTGTACAATACAATGATTGACAAGTGCGTAGACAATTCCAGTAGTCATCGAATAATGTTGAGATTGGAACCATATCATAACACTCCTAGTCGCTTGTTGTAGGTTCCTTGTGCCACTAGAAGAACTGTTCTAGTCCAACAGGTTCCCCAAAAGAATAATCATAAGTAAGTGCATCATGACACACATAATGTGAGTGATTTATATCAACACCAAGACGTTCACACATTTCTTTATGATTATCTGGCATCATCTCAACGGCATAGAGCATATGATTGAGAATATGATCTTCAGTATGATATTTTAATAATCTATTTTTTAATCCCACCAAAAAGTTTCCTGACCCCGCAGAATTATCAATAAATGTGCTTTTTGGATCTTTAAGAATATCGAGTGAAATCTCATCAATCATACTCTCAACAAGTTCTTGAGGAGTAAAGACTTCTTGTGTTTCTTTAATTCTTTCGTCGGATCTTTCGATACTTGATCCAACTTCTAGATTATGTTTATTCTTTGCCATCTCGTTCCTCTAAACATCGAATATAGGTCGAGATTAAATCATTCTTACCAAAATGTCTTCTTCCATTACAACTCGAAGCAACTTCTCTAAACACAGGTGCAAACTCGACTAGATTTTGTAGAACTTCTGGTGATTTAACTTTTAGAAAATGATGCCCCTTTGCATAGTGTGTAAAGTTTTCTGTTTTAACTCTACCACTGGGGCCTGATCCATATTCACCCACGAATACATCTGCATCAAATCTGTTCTCATAAGAAAGGAACTCAAAGTCAGAATGCTTTCTTATCATTGGAATTTCACCAACTCCAACCTGAAATCTAGATGTATTTTTAACTTTCCAGTATTGTTTAATTGCACTAATACCACCAGGAAATGTGGATGCATCTAACTCTTCATCAACGGCACAATGAAGATGCCCCACAATCTTGTTGAGGGATGATGGTTTTCTTATTGATGTTGGTAATACAAATCTTATATCATCAGTAATTTCTGCTGTTTTATTAAGAAATTTAATCGCAAGATTACCTCCGACACCATAAGGAGGGTTTCCTATTGCCAAAGTAAATCTCATACTATCTCTTCAACGACCACAAAGGTATTATAGTGAGATTTGAATATTATGTCAAGTATTATAAGAACCTTTGAGTGTATTATTGTTAATAGTTCCTGATACAGAATAATTACTTCCTGATATTGCAGCACCGCCAGCAGCACCAGGAAGACCACTAGTTCCAGTAGTACCAGATTCTCCTTGCATTGCAACATACCCTAGATATACATTTCCGCTTTGACTATCCAAAAATACCATTAAATCATTCGCATCATCTCCACCTGCTCCATTATCATCAGCAAAAAGAGAATTTGCAGGAGTTCCGTTAATGTATATTCCATTTGGATTATTTCCTATCGTTACATCATAAGATTCTACTGGTCCATAATAACCTGCATTTTTTGCACTGATAGTACCACTAAAATTAAATCCCTCTTCTCCTCCATATTGCCATGTTTCAAATCCACTTATAATAAAATTATTCGTATGCCCAGCATTAGATTGACCAGTATAAGATATGGATGAAGTAAAATTATCTACTTTTAGAAATATAGCACTACTAGATGGAGTACCAGAAATTCCAGTGTTACCAACAAATCCAGTTGCACCAGTTTCCCCCCAATTACCTCCCGTTCCACCAGTTCCTCCTTGACCACCAGTTCCTCCTGAACCAGATGAGAATGAAACTATACCATTACCAACTCCACTATATTGTGGATATCTAAATTGTTTTCCTAAATCATTTCCAACACCACCACCAGACCCCCCAGAACCTGTGGAACCTGTAGCATAAGCACCATCATATCCTTGACCACGGCCACCTGCTCCTCCAGGTCCTCCAGTTCCTCCAGTACCACCTGCTAAAGTAAAAGATACTGATGGTGCGGTTCCTCCAGTACCACCAGTACCACCACTACCACCAGTACCACCACCACCACCACCACCATAAATTTTAGAAGATTCGGAATCAAGATTTATAGAAACTAATGATAATGATAATGTATTGTTTGCGTATATTGCCGTACCACCAAATGAGGATACCCCTCCAGCACCATAAATTCCTCCAGTTACTCCAATAGTCGTATTGCAAATATCACCACTAAGATAAAGTGCTGGTTGGGTATTATAATATGATCCTACTGTCCCATTGATGATAATTTTTTTACGAATATTTTTATTTAAATTTGAATTCCAAGATTGTGAAGATATGTTTAATCCGGGAATTAAATTGTTTCCGGAATTATCGTCAACTCCTGATTGTGTTAATGTATAATACTTAACAGAATTTCTAAATTGTGATAATTTTAAATTTAAGTTTGTGGAAATATTTGTATTTTCTGTCGCATCAGGTACAGTTGGATTGCTTACTGCTTGATTAGTAATTCTTTTTAATTCTGATGCTTTAATTGATAAAGAATCTGAATTGTAAGTTCCATCAATATTTTGCGCTCTAAAATTGGTACGAAGAGAACTGAAGGTTATTGCACCTGATGCGTAATAAGGACCTGCTTTGGTTATAGAAACTGCCATTAGAATAATTGAAGAGATGTAACACCAACGCCAGCAACGGTGAAATAAACTCTATTGCCAACTGTAGTAATTTTTACCGCAGTACCAATACCACTACTAAATCCATTTACTGCAGTTACAATTCCAGAACTTGCGGTAATACCAGTTCCAACTGTAAGACTAGAAGGAGACCAAGTATCAACATAAAGAGTTCTGGCATACAAACCACCAAAAACTTTTAATAATGACGCATCAGCAGATAAATTACCTGCAAAATATGTTGTTTCTGTCCCACTTTGAGTTCCTAATTTTGCTTTATTTCCAAGATAAGCATCAAGATTATCTTCTATTTTGAATTTATAACTTCCTGCATTATTTGTACCAATTCCCAACACATTACTTCCACCATACAAGTAAAGTGTAGAAAATGTACTTACACCACTTGTAACATTTGTATTTGTTTCTACAACACCATCTTTTAGAGATTTAAAATAAATATTTTCTTTTACATATATGTGGTT
>Ga0247838_1003471_pt1 | contig 18118 bp, 16 predicted proteins | sample LaCruzMarch2015__5_FD_189097 | JGI IMG/M metagenome (GOLD analysis project Ga0247838, IMG submission 189097) | Freshwater microbial communities from meromictic Lake La Cruz, Castile-La Mancha, Spain - LaCruzMarch2015_15m | ecosystem: Environmental > Aquatic > Freshwater > Lake | place: Spain... | reverse complement strand
GGTCGACCGCTCATCCGCTTATAGAAGTGGCAGTGCGCATTCTTTTGGCGTCTATTTTCTGACGTAAAGAAGCACCCTCCATCTGGATCGATTTGGTCCCTGCTGCAGTCATACTGAAGTCGTTAGTATTTGACGATCCGACGTTAGGCCCGGAGGCTTTTTTTCAAGGTCAACACGAGGTTCAAGCTGATGCTAAAGTCGCTCCTAATTTCGAGTGTGTCTTTCCTGCTTCTTTCCGGAGCCGCCAATGCGGCATCTGCATGTCAAGATTATTCTTGGCCCAACGACGTCGCGGTCCAGCCAATGGACCAACCTGAATTCGAGGCACTGCTGCGGTGCTATGGCCATGATGACCCCGGAGCCACGGAGTTTTTCGGCAAGCTTTACAACTCCATCCCCGAGGATGAAGGGTCGCTTCTGCGGTGGTATCGCATACTGACCACTTCTGTCGGCACCCTTGCTCGGTCCGAGAACATCCAGCGCAATCTTGCTGACCAGTTTCTTGCGCGGATCGACAAGCTTGGTTCTGAGCGCAAGGCCCTCGAAGGGACCATCAAGGACCTTGAGCAGAAGCTCAGTGATGCCGCTGCAGCTGCAAGTGCTCTAGACGGACAGATGTCGAGCCTGTCCGCAGAACGTGATGTGGCTCGTGCCAAATTGGATGACCACAAGCGCGTCGTCGACACTCTGGAGCAGGAGCGACGCAGCATCGCTCAAAAACTCGAAGCAGCGTCAAAGAGTGAAACTGCAGCTGTGGAGGAAATGCAGAGCGCAAACGCTGAACGCGATGCTGCCTTCACTGTGAATGGTCGGCTGCAGCTTCAGCTTGATGCCCTTCAAAAACAGGTCGAAACCGCACTGAGCGAGCAGGCAGCTGCCAAGAAGCAGGTGGCAGAGGTCGAAGCGGCCCTCGCTGCCAAGCATACTGATCTGAGTGCAGAGCAGGCCACGGTTGCCGACCTGCAGCTGAGGCTATCCAATCTGACCAGTGACCTTTCCTTGAAGGTCGAGGTGGCTGCAAAGCAGATTGCCGAAATCCAGCAGCTTTCCGACGAGATGGAGGCTCTCAAGCAGACCGTGTCTCTCATGACGGACGAGAAGGCTGCTCTTGAACAGCGATTGAGTGAGGCAAACTTGGCTCAAGAGGAACTGCTCAAAAAACTCGCAGCTCAGGAGTCTGCCCTCAAGGCTGCGACGGAAAAAGTCGCGACGCTTGAGAAATCAGCCCAGCAGCTCACTGTCAGCAATGCCGAACTATCCAAGAGCCTTGAGGACACCACGGCCCAGAGGGATGATCTCCAGCAGCAGGTTAAGGAACTCACTGCCACTGTCGAAGCCAACGCAGCCCAGATTGCGGGCCTTGAGCAGACCATAGCCGACCAAGCCGCTGACATGGTCCAGAAGCAGGGCATTATCGAGGCCCTTTCAAACGACAAGCAGAACCTGCAGCGGCTCGAACAGGAGCTGAAGCGGCACAATGAGGAGATCGAGGCCCGTCTTGCTGCCCTTGAGCTGGACAAGACCAGCCTTGAGCAGATCGTCGGCAACCTGAACGGAATCGTGCAGTCGCTCGAAGGCGAGAACGACACCCTCGAGGCCAATGTGGCCGCTCTGTCCGGTGAAAATGCAAAACTGACCGGTGAGATCGGTCGTTTGACCAGCCAGAACGACCGCTTGGCCGAAACGACTGACCTGCTCTTTAACGAGAGGCTCTATTTTGTCGAAGCCTGCACCGACTTGATGTCCACGATCCCCGCGATGGAGGTCGATCAGAACACCTGCCTGTTGCCCAACTCCGTAACGTTTGTGACCAACTCTGCGGACCTAACTCCCGAGGGTTCAGAGATGGTGCGTCAGGTTGCGCGCAGCCTGATGGAAGTGACATCCGAGTTTCCTCCGCTGGAATGGCGCATTGAGGTTGCAGGACACACCGACAGTCGAGCCGTTCGAGGTGGGCCCTACCCCACCAACTGGGAACTCTCTTATGCCCGTGCTCTGGCAGTGACCCTCGTCATGATCGACGAGTATGAGGTGGCAGTAGCTGCTGGTGGGACCGTAATCGACCTGCCCAAGCGTCTGGCTCCTGTCGGATTTGCCGACATGCATCCTATCGACCCAGACACCACACCAGAAGCGCTCGAAAGGAACCGTCGCACCGAGTTCCGCTTGGTCAACTAACTGGACCAACTAATCTGAACAAGGTCGACACAGCATCCGTTGTGTCGACCTATATTTTCGAATTCGACCGACACAGTTCACGTTTGTATCGATTGTTTTTGTCGCTCACGTTTTGCCCTCTGGAACCGGAGTTAAAATTGCCCACGTACAAAAAGGCAATGCTGGACACATTGAAGGTGCACGATGATAATCGTATATGGAAGGCATTCATTCACTATATATTAGACCATGACGAGCGGAATGCGGAACATTTGCCCACACTTTCTGGCAGAGCTGTTTTTGCACTTAACAATGCCTTAGGTGCCATTGGCACCATGCAGCAGGCTATGGCTCAAATCTCTGCAGCTGAGACTGTCATTGCATCTGCGTTTGCCGAAATCGAGGATGAGTTTATTGAGCACATTTTTTCTGAATCGTTATCAGAAGATATTCTTGTCGTTTCGTCTGACCGAAAAGGCAAAATCAGAGGTGTTGTATCCGTAAAACACTTAAATGGCATTTATCTTTTTGGCACAAACAAGGCGGCGCATATTGCTAGACCATATTCATCACTCGAAAGATGTTTATCATATGCGCGGTCTTATATACGCAGGTCACGTAGTACATTATTTAGCATCACATGTGCAAAGACGATTCCGGCAGCATTTATTGAAGATGTTGTCATTAATAACTGCCCAATAATCGGTACGCGTTTCACTCTGAATGGGAAACTCTGCGCCCGTTCTGACGATACTCCCTATGTAGAAGTTGACTTCTAGAGCCACGCTCTACCGGACGACACGCTGTGGCAAAAGGACCTGTGGGTTCCCCTACTGCCTCTTCACCATCCCAATTTCCGCATGAAGCCGTGACCATCTCCCACTCTATGAAAAAGAGTGCGTCATTACAGTATCAATGAGACTGAAATACACTAAACTTTTTTCTCCAAACAGCATTCACACCACAAACAGTTCAAACGAACATCAATATTGAACTACTCGTTCCTCATTGATCCCTGCTGCATCATGCTCCTCGACGTTTTCTGATTGCACTTTCAGCCGGGATATGATAGTGTTCATTTATCAAAATCCATAACCACATTTGTGCCTTCACGATACAGCTAACCTTCTTTGGGTTGCTGTGCGTCAGTGCGTGATTCCAATGATCGGGAGAACCAGTACGTCACACCCTGTGCAGATTGCGACTATCGACCTTGATGATGGCTTGGGTTCATTGGGTCTCTGCTTCTGTCCGGGTAAGAAGCAGCTCAAGGCAACGACCGGCCCTTGGGATCGGGACCTCCAAGCCATAGCCGACTGGAATGCCCCTGCGGTCGTGACCCTCGTCGAGCAGTTCGAACTGAATGATCTCAATGTTCCACATCTGGGACAGGTGAATTCGAGAAGGCATGGATCACAGGTGCGTCCATCAGGGCGACGTTGCACAGTCAGGTCTGCGGTCCCCATCCCTGAGCCACCAGTCTCGCATGACACCGAGGCTCAGCGATCACAGGGCAGCTTGCTGGAGCACTCTACGGCCAAGAGGCAATCCCGGTCCGTTGGCGAGACAAGATCGCGAAAAGTCGTGACCTGCATTCAATCGCAGAGTGCTTGTTCCAAGATGTAGTCGCTGCTCCGCGATGACTCTTTATTCACAGCTTTATCACTTCAGGAGGTTTCACTTATGTCGACCGAAAATATGCCGTTCAAATATGAAGCCGCAATGCAGACGTTTCTGACCGAAATGGAATGGATCGACGACACACTCGAATACGATTTCGAGAACGAGTTTGTCTACCTGAATACGCCCATCAGCATTAATGGCAACACTCATCAGCTCATTGTTGAGTCACGCGAGAACGATCTCATCGATGTTTACGTCTATCTTAGACACCTGAGCGTGAAGCCATCCAAAGACGAGGAGATGCACATCCTTCTGTCCAAGATTAACTCGCGACTGCGGATTGGAGCGTTCCAGTTTATTCGAGAAGCCGATTGGCACTACATCAGGTGGCATCATGCGACGGATTTTGAGGGCAGCAATCCTACAGGCACGACAATACGACATCAGGTCATCACGGGAATCCAGACCGTTGAGGATCATGCTGATCCTATTGCTGCAGTCGCTCTGACAAATCAAACGGCAGATGAGGCTCTGGACGATTTTCAGCAGTCCCGCAAGAAGGACGGTGAAAGCACTCACTAGGCTTTAATGATCCTATACAGACATGGAGACGGCACATAGAGACACCCAGTAGGATCATTTTTATCGATGCAGATGGCCCGATCATCAGTGGTCCATTGTATTGGATCGATCGGCAGTGTTCCATCGATCGCTCTGTGATGAATACGCATGCAATTGCGTATGTCACGGTTCTCGCGAAAATCGCTGGAGCGAAAATCGTCTGCAATTCAAGCCATAACTACTACGAGATCGAAGACCGACTGACAGGAGTTCGCAGGGACCTGCGAGCGGACCTAGTCGATTGGGGTATGCCATCTGGACTGTTCCACGCGGAATGGAGAACGAAATTTCCTGAAACCCGACGCATGCCAACCAGACGGTCCCATCCTCGGCAACATGCCATCGACCTGTGGCTTGATGCGAATGGTGAGCATGACTGGGTCGCATTCGACGACGAGGAGTTTGATGTCACTGGCCACCAGATTCTCATCAATTTCGAGCACGGGATCGACGAGGTCGCTTTTCGGAAAGCCCTCTCGATATGGAACCTTGAGTTCCCAACAGAACTAACTTGATCAAGGAGGTCTCTGCCATGATCCCTATCGGCACTGAGTCAGAAGCGAACATTCCATATTTCGCTATGTCTGTAGAACCGCGAGACAGTCGCGCATCAGCGGCCACTGATAAAGACAAAATTCGCAAAGCACTTGGTGGACATGCTTATAAATGGTTGAGCGAAAACGCTGAATACGATGACGCGTGGCGACTTATAATGACGCGCGACTTCGTTCCGCCACGGTCAGCTGTGTACCGTACATGGCTGCTTTTTAAAAATGACGATTTGGAGCAAAAGTTCGTCGTGAAGTTTCCGAGGTTGTCCAGTGAGGTCAGATTGCAGAGACTTTCGAAGAACCTAGAACAGTCTCGCGCTTCCCTCGATAAGGGTTTGCTATCAGGTGGCTATGACCTGAGCAAAAGTGCTCCCGAGTCACGTGTCGCTGTTGCCAGAGCCTACATTGAGAAACACGAGCAGATTGAAAAGCTGCAGTCTGAGCTTGATGGGGTGCTACGCCAAGAACAGGAGCGCGCAAAATGGCTTCACCTGTCCGTTGCGGACTTCTGAGGTTCACTTAGACTACAAGTTTTTTGATACACCCGGAAGGAACACTATCGATGAGTGCCCTGTCTGAATCCACTATTCGTGCCATGAAGACGGCAGACGAGGACCCGGTCTGGAGTTTATTTGTAGACATGCTTTGCAGCGGGAATGAGCAGCTTTCCAGCGAGGGTCATGAATGGTACCCGCAGATACTCGATGCCATTGCCTCTGCTAAGCGGTCGCAGGACCTTATGGAAGCGTCGATAGTATCCGCAGCGGAAGTATATGGAACGTTCAACGAAATTCAGGATGATTTCTTTGAATATGTATTCGATGGTCCGCACAGCGAAACCATCTTGGTGATCTCGTGCGGACCCAAGGGTCAGGAACGCGACATATTCGTCGTCACCCAGTTCATGGATCGGTACATCGCACTTGGCCCGAAGATTGGGTTGACGGGTCCCCATGCATCGCTCGACGAGGCCCTGTCTCTGGCAAGAGCGTTTGTGTCAGATTGCGGCAAAGGCAGGCTGATCAGCATCACTGCCGATCCAATCATGCCTGCTGCCTTCATCGAGGAAATCGTCATGTCCGCTTGCCCAGAAACCGGAATGCGCTTCACTCTGAATGAGCAACTCTGCGAACGCGGCACCGAGACCACTTTCGTGCCAGCGAACTCATGAAGCGATGGCGAAGCTCTGGAGCCCCACCCGGCCACAGCTTCTGCTTAGGCTTGGAGTGCACGCTGGCATTGGAGCCGACCAGCAGAGGAACGCAATGCACCAGACCCGACGGCTCGGTCACTGTGGTCGGCATTCGGAGAAACGGACGTAGTGGTTCTGATCTTCATCTCGACACAAAATCCGATCTGGCCGGGACTGTGGATTTCCACTGACCCTTGGTCCATGCATCGATCTCACTGGCCCTGTATGCTTTGCGTCCCGGAGAAATCGCTACCAGCTCCGGAAACGTGCCCTTGCGTCGCATCCTGTAATGCGTGATGCGACTGAGTGTCGTAATTTTGCAGCAATCAGCCTCGTTTATGAAGTGACTAATCCTCGTAAGTTCCATCGACGCTCCTGTCTTTATCGAACACACAGATCATACCAGAAACAGGCTGAAACAGCAATTCCGCCCATGAAGGCGCGATGGAAGTAAAAACTCACAATGAATCGCTTCACCTCTCCACAGTTGTTGGTTCCAGTTCGTACCATCACCGCTGCATTGGCTTTATGCTCTACGTTAAATTTAGCCAATGCCGAAGAGGGTGGCACTTATACAAATATAGCTCAGTCGGGAGATGCTCCGGAGTGGTGCGGCATTCTGACGCAGACCAGCATGCGTGGACACGACTTCGATGCCTGCAGACCTATCGGCACCGTGTTCCGGGACGACCCCCGACTTCCTGAAATGGTTGTCGTTCTCGGTGCGGATGGGAACCCCTTGGCGGTGGGTCGCTTCGAAGTCACGTTCGAAGAATGGGACCGCTGCTATCAGGGTGCCTTCTGCCTTAGCCTACCTCATGACAATGGATGGGGTAGAGGCCGAAGGCCGGTCATCAATGTGGCACCTCGCGACGTTGAGCAGTTCCTCGCATGGATGACCAAGGTCTCGGGAGTGGCCTATCGCGGAATGACCGATGCCGAGTGGGTGCATGTCGCGAAGTCAGACGAAACAGTGACGCATGAGATTGCGCATTTCGATGCCGACCGGACCCTTGAGGTCGGCAGTCTGAAGCCCAACGCAGCCGGTCTCTACGACACCCTCGGCAATGTCTGGGAAATGACGTCTAAGTGCGAGGAGAAAGACCCGCTCTGGCCTCGAACGTGCACGGTCTCGCGATCACGTGGTGGATCATGGGCCAATGACATCGCTTATGTCAGCGCTGAGAGCGTCAACGCGGTTCTGGTTGAGGAAGGGAACCGCGTTACCGGCTTCAGGATCGTGCGCGACATGCGGCTCTATTCCGCTCCTCCGGACTAGCTCGACCGGAACTCCTGTCTCCGCACCAGACCTGCAGCCAGTGATCCCAGAGCCGATGATTCGGTTCGCGGTTGCCGATTCACCGAAATTTGGTTGATTACCTCGATGCGTTGAGGTGCGGTCATTCAGCCTTCAAGAGTGCAACACTTTGGGGGCTATAGATATAATCGGTGATGGTTCCGTCTTTCACGCGAGAAACGGCCTCATCAACGATGCTCAACGGCACGAGGAACCATTCGCGCGGCCTGAATGGTCGTCCAAATCGGTCCTTCATTTCGAGGTCTAGCCTAGCAGGCTCAAATATCTTGTGTAATAGATTTTCAAGCTTTACGCGGTTGACGTTGAATAGCTCATAGGTTGCAATGATTTCCACATCGGCGAATAAGAACGTCGGGTCTGTTTTCGCAGCGGCTATACGGATCGCAACATCATTCGCTGTTACCCCGATTTTGTGGATGACATCGCGATGCTCAACGATACGTGGGTCTTTTGAATTGCTACGCAACACGTAGATCGTGCCGCTGCCAAAGTCACCTTCCTCCGATGTGCTGCCGAAAAGTGGTCCCGCATCCACCTCGCTGATCCTCCGACCAGCTGGATCAGCGTTGAGTTGCCGCTGTAGGGACCGCATGAGCATATTGCTCTCCGTCCCGTTGTCGAAGATGACCCGCAAACGAGCATCGCGTTTTCCGTGGTCGTTTGTGAAGACTTCATCTTTCTCCGCAACGTAGGCTATCTGGCCATGGACGATAAAATATCGGCCTGACTCGATCTCAGCCTTGAGTTCGAAGGGTCGCGCTTTCCGTATGTCGGCTTTGAGTTCCTGCTTGACCCGGTCAAAAAGCGGCCTGAACTTGCCGAACTCGGTGCAGGGCTTACGTGTGGCAACCTCATCTGGTCGCTTTATGTCCTCGGGTCTTTCGACGTGGACCAGTGTCTCGATGTCAGAGGGCTCAAAGGCACCCTCAAGCTCTGCCAGCAACTCATCGTCATCCAGTTCTTCGCTGAGCTGCTGCACATCGCCCAACAGCCCGTGCCTATCGAGCTTCAGGAGGACATCACGCACGTCTGGTAGCTGCCGTAGCCTATCCAGACGGACCGCATACAAGCGCTCGAATATGTCTCTTCCCTCTCCATGCAAGGGAAGTCGCCCTTGTTCATCGACGAATTTGAGCACGTCCTCAAAGCCAGCGATGATCCTCTCTTCACGCGAAGTCCGTCCACCCTTCTTGTCGGGCTCAATGAAACCAACAAGGTCTCTCTCAAGAGCATCAAGGTCGATGTCAGTCATATCGGCCTTCCCGCTTGAAACGTATGAATGCACTCGCACCCTCTGCTAACCGCTTCTCCCAAGCATCAGGTGCAGTCAGAGACGGGTTGCGGCCATGCTCTTTTATGAAGCGTGCTGCTCGGAAGGCTAGGTCTTTTGCATCCTCGGGACTGAGCTTGCTATTGCGTCTGGCTATAGCGGCAGCGACCTGTTGCAAACGTTCCTCCGTCATCGACTTGGCAAGGATTGCGTACGCTGAACCGAAGGGGTTGACGCTGTCTATCAGATCGATGCTGAGCTCACGAACGTCCATAGCGAACTGCCGCACACCATCAATGAATGCTGTATTGCCCTTTATCTCTGCCTCGGGATTGGCTGCAGCCTTGGCTGCTTGTTGTGTTATGGACAGAGCTGCAACGGCCTGTTGCCTGATCGCTTCTTGATCCCTCCCACTGAGCTCGGGGTAGCGGTCACGCACAATCTTCCCCATGCGTGTCTCTGTGAGTTCCTGTGCTGGGGTCTCCGAGTCAAACAGACCCTTTTCGATGGCTACCTTGTCCTGCACGAATGCAGTGATGACTTCGGTCAGGTCCTCCTTGCAAATCCGCTTCCCTTCATCGCTTTCAGGTAGGACCAACCCCTTGATTTCAATGTGGACCTCACCGGTCTCCGCATTGTAGCCGACATTGGTTTTTCTCGGATCATATCCCTCAGCACCGTAGTCGAATCCCTCATAGGGTTCGCTGGTCGGTGACTTCGGAGTGAAATTGAAACGAGGGGCCAGAACCTGCTCCATCAAAAGACTGGCAGCGATTGCCTTCAGCGTATCATTGACGGCACTGACAACTGCGTCCTCAGCGGCATCAGGTTCAGCTATGAGGTTGGTAAACCGTGCGCTGGTCTTGCCCTTCGCATCACGTGTGGCCCTACCGATGATCTGGACGATTTCGGTGAGGCTTGAGCGGTATCCAATCGTCAGAGCGTGTTCACACCAAATCCAATCAAACCCCTCCTTCGCCATGCCCAACGCTATGATAACGTCGACATTGTCCCTGTTGTTCTTCTGAGACGGGTCCTTGAGGGAATTGACGACCTTCAAACGCCTGTTCTCATCGTCATCAACCAGATCGGCTATGCGAAGCGTCCGTCCATCAGCAGTCTGTATGAGCTGTAAACCAGTCGCTGGATCAACACCAACGTGCTTACCCAGTATATCCATAACGCCTTCGGCTTCTTTTATCTTGTCCTTAAGACTCTCCCGCGCATTGACGTTTGGGATATGTACAATCGTCTTCAGATTACTATCTAGGACCTTCGCTAGATCATTCAGGTATGGCCCCGAATAGAAGAAATACCCTATGTTCAGGGTCTTTAGATATTCGTAACCGTTAAGCTGTTCAAAATATGTGTATGTGACGGTCTCGAACTTCGCTTCATCCTCGGGGTTGAGCACTGGTGCAGCATCACCACGAAAATAGGAGCCCGTCATAGCGACGAGATGGGCCTTCCCGTTCGCTATAAGCTGGCTCACCTGCGTCCCCAGCACGTTGTCCTCGCCAACGCTCACATGGTGAAATTCATCTACCGCAATCACTCGATCATTGAATGCGTCGACACCGAGCTCCTCAAAGGCAAAGCGAAAGGTCGCATGTGTGCAAACCATTGCCCTGTCATCGCTGACGAGGAACTGCCTGACGGCACCCACATTCGTTGTCGATGCCTTTGCAGTTTCAGGAACCGGGGTGTTGCAGAGGTTCCACTGCGGCTTGACCGACCAATCAGCCCAAAAGCCATACTTCGTCAGCGGCTCGTCTGCGAACGAACTGCCGATGGAGCGCTCTGGCACGACGATGATGACCTGCTTCAAACCCTGCTTGTGCAGCTTGTCCAATGCGATGAACATCAGGGCACGGCTCTTGCCTGATGCTGGAGGCGACTTGATGAGGAGGTACTGCTCACCACGCTTCTGGTAGGCCCGTTCCTGCATCGGACGCATGCCGAGTTCATTCGCTTTGGCTGAGACCCCGGTTTGGGCAAGCGCTACAGAGACCGACGGAATTCCGGCAGCATCAATCATTGCACTGAACCCTTCGACTTCTGACGGGTCACTTTCTGCGCAGTTTTGCTCGACACCATCTCCGTGTAGAGCTCAAAAAGCTTCTCCAGTCGCTCGGTATCATTCCGAAAGCGTCGTCCTATGTAAATTCGCTCCAAGACCTCATCGTTCTGCTCATGGGCTTGTCGCAAATCGCTCGGCATAGCCTCAGGGTCGTAGAGATCAGCTATGGTCGCTGGAAAATGGGCCTCGCGGGCTAACAGAATATTCTCAGCGCATCGCGCTAGGTCGGACTTATTCCGGTCAGTTAACGTGGGGACGGGGAATGTGTTCCAACCTAGGGTGTTTGAATATCGATAATCAGACTTCAACTTTCCACAGACTGTCGCAATCCAGATCAGGTGCAAACGGGAAGCTAGCAAAGCCATGCACCACAAAGGGGCGTCGAAAAGAGCGAAACAGGCATCTGTTATCGTAGATTTTTTATCTATTAGGCCAACCGGAAGATATGATCGATTCTCAGACGATACGCGGGGTATGATAATTGATTGCCGTTTACCAATATTCATCTCACGCATCTGATGAGCGCGAGTGGCCATCTCTTGCGCACTCTTGTCTCGACTGGCGAGACGCGTCGCTCGGACCCCATCTATCCGGTTCTTGATCTCACCTATGGCTGCTGCCTCTGGGAGATATTTATCTTCAATCCAAATGCAGTATCTCTCCTGCCCTCTTATAAACTCAGCAGACCCATATATCCGTCTAATAAATCGCTTCTTTTGCTCTTCTTTGAGGTTGAGCTCCTGCATTTCCTGCCTTGAAAGCAAGAGGTATCCGCCATCTACAGGTTTGTTTCCGAAGTTCATCGGATGCAAATGATTGATCGGGGCTGAGGCTTTTTCAACAATGATGTGCGGCCCCGCAACGAGATAGGCGTTAATGTGGCCTGTCTCCTTCGATACGGTGGCACTATCTGAGTTATTTGAAAACAGTCTCCGCACTTTCGTAGGATGGTTTGAGATTCCAACAATAATAACAGTTACCCCAGCGTTATGGCTGGCAAGGTTTTGCCATTTGAAGCTGGTATGGGCGAAGCTGATCTCCCACCCACCATCAAAAATGAGTGGCCATAGAATTGGAACCTGCTGCCCTTGGCAAATCGAATTCGTCGTAACAAAAGCTGCTACCGTATTCGTTTCTCTTCCGTAGTCGATGGCTTTGATGAACCAACCGCAGACGTAGTCGAGAGACTTCCATGACTTCGTTCGTGCGTCAAAAAGTTCGCGCAAATCGTCCTTTTGTTCGTCGGATTGCCAAGTTGAGCCTAAATAGGGTGGGTTTCCACAGATATACGTCTCACCCCCGTCATTCTCAAAATCGATCTGAGATTGATCTGAAGAAGTGGAAAACAGATCATCAGCTCGCATCTGAACTGATGACCCTGTAGGTGGACATACAGTCAACCAATCAAGTCTAAGCGCATTACCACATGTGATCCAGTTTTCGGCATCAAGTGGTAGAAACTCTTGAAGGGCTTCCTTCTGTCCTAAATGCAGTGTGTCGCACTGGAACTCTGCGATGATCAAGGCAAGTCGTGCAATCTCGGTGGGGAAGCTACGCAACTCAATGCCACGGAAATTGGTAATCGGAATGTCTGACTTACGACCTTCCTCACCACGTCGTTTGTTGAGCTCAGCCTCGATCTCTCGCAACTGCTTATAGGCAATCACTAGAAAATTCCCTGAACCGCAGGCAGGATCGAACACGCGAATTCGTGACATGCGTTTCCGCAAATTCAAAAGCATTCGTGCGTTGTCACCGGCTTCCTCAAGCTTGGCACGAAGATCATCGAGAAACAGAGGATTGAGCACTTTCAGGATGTTCGGCACGCTCGTGTAGTGCATGCCAAGCGCACCACGCTCTTCATCGTCAGCAACCGCTTGGATCATCGAACCGAAAATGTCGGGGTTGATCTTCCTCCACTCCAAGTTGCCGATATGGAGGAGAAAAATGCGTGCCATCTTCGTGAACTTAGGCACCTCAGTGCTGCCTGAGAAAAGTCCACCATTTACATAGGGGAACGCTTCTGCCCAGCGAGGCACCTTCGCTGCCACACGGTCGGTAAGCTTGATGTTCATAGCTCTGAATATGTTTTCGATCACGTCATGCGTGTTAGATGCATCTTGCGCACTCATCTGCTCGATGGTCTGCGAGAAAAGGTTTCGTCCTTGGAATATATCTGTGTCCTCTGCGAAGAAGCAGAAGATGAGCCGAGCCATGAAATGGTTCATGTCGTGCTGACGATCCGCTTTATCCCAGCTCGGATTGTTCCTTCGCAGCTCCAAATACAGCTTGTTGAGACGACCAGTTGCACGAACGTCGAACGAGCTCTCTCGTAGCTGCTTTATCGTGCTGATACCTGCGAGCGGCAGGAAGAACGCAAAGCGGTCCGGAAGGTCCTCGTAGGGACATGCTATGGTCTCACCCGTAGCGAGGTCTTCAGCCTCAACCGTCGCACCATCCGTCGTTAGGACATATCGAGCTTTGGCTTGAACAGTCTTCGGGCTCAGCTTCAAAGCCACTAACGCTTGGGTGGTTGCACCGACAGAGCAGGTCGCTATGTGGATGTTGCTGCGTTGGAGGACACCATTGGGAATGTCCGACCCGTTGGACGCACCTGACCTTAGCCTCGATATCGTTGCGTCCTTGTTGCCGAATGCCTTGAGAAACTGGAATGGGAATTCCGGTGCGTCAAACGGCTCTGACGCAAGCTGAGAGACAGCTTCCTCGATTTCAACTGCGTTCATGCACCACACCACAAGTTCGAGTTTCTGAGGTTGGCTCAGCCATCAGCCCCCCGGTCAGGAAGGCCACTTGCTCAGTTGCCCGCAAGTCAGCACGCTTGGCCACGAACTGATGCCGTTCATGTTAGGCCAACTTCACCGCAGCCCGCATCACGTTTGCATTGCCGGTGGGGTGCACCTTGCGTTTATCCCAGAAGCGAGTTCGTCCCCTACCGACACAGTAGATCACGAAACCTCTGTGATCGGCAGGGGGAGCGCATCACTGCAAAAAGGGGAAACAGCCACACTCCGCCCGATCACGGACCAATGCCTATACCGAGGAGGAGGAGAGGTCCCTTCTTGAGATCATCGAGGCCTTCAATGGTCGGCACGGCACCACCTTCTGCGGTTCGAGCGGGTGAATCAGGAGATCATGGACGACGACATGAAGGATAAGATGCGGAACAACCCTGCGGACGTTGTGTACGACACGTTCTCACGGGCCTTCCTGCAGGGCATGATCCGGATGTTCAAGACCGACCGCGACATGCAGAACATCGTCATGACCGACATGGTGGCTCGGGAGCAGGCAACCCGGCACTTCTTCAAGCGGGCTCAGGGAATGGTGCTTTAGATTCACTGTAATATTAATTCAACAATGTTTTCATCACCAGCAACCTGAACCGTATATTGCACGTTAATCTCGAATCCATCTGATAGAATTTGTGGATTAACTCCATTTAACAAAAGTCCCATGGATAGCATACCCGACTGCTCATCGAGGCCACTGATCTTAATCGTTGCAGTCGCTTCACAATAGCGCTTCTTTATGGATGCATCGTAGCCAATATGCTCACGCCATTGGCTTGTCGTTACAGTTGCGGTTGGATGCTCGTTGCCGAACATCGTTCCCAAACGATCAGCTGCATCACCTCCTAGTGCCTCAGCGATGCCCCCAAGCGGATTGAGACCAGCCTCCATTTCCTCCACAAGTGACTCGTTCACGATAGCGACCACATCGTTACTACCGCAGTCCATGGCAGCACCAGAGCAGCCAGTGAGCAAGAGCCCTGTGGCAGACAAAATTGCCGCCTTCAGTAAGCTTCTTGTGTTTGGAAAGGTCAAAACCGACCCCCTAAGAGACGTTGCATTTTTAATACCTTAGCTACCGTATCCGTCGATGAAGTCGGACCACTTCTCCATCACCTGAAGACGGGCCTCAATCAGGTCCGTTCGTTTGTAGGCAGCAACAACGGCATTGCGTTCCGTGTGAGCAAGGATCAACTCCATGACGTTCTCAGGGATATCATTTTCTGCGCCCCAAGTGCGAAGCGATGACCGAAACCCATGAACCGTTGCGGACCGTCCGGGGGTATCGCTCGGAACCTTGTGGTCCCTGAGGAACTTCGACAGCGTGTTGTCGCTGAACTGACCATCGCGAGGTGCGGGGAACACAAGAGCGGTACCCCGACCACTCTCTGCCTGTTTCTTGAGGATTTCCCGCATTCTCCGCGTGAGTGGTACGCGGTGTTCCTTCCCTGCCTTCATCCGGATACCGGGAATGGTCCAGATGTTGGTCTGCATGTCGACCTCGTCCCAAAGCATGCCCCGCACCTCACCAGACCGACACCCGGACAGGATCAAGAATTCCAAGGCCTCACGGCAAGTCCCAAGGGGTCCATTTCGAAGAACCTCATGCACGAGCTTTGGCACATCCCTCCAAGGGAGCGATGGAAAGTGGACCCTTGTCGTGCCAGCACTCTTTCGCTGCGGCAATAGCTCTCTGGTGATGTCGAGCGGGTTCGCGCTAACCATCCGTGTCGAACGGGCCCAAGACATGATCTTGTTGCAACGCTGCAAAAGCCTTGTGCTCGTCTCCGGCATTTGGAGCCAGATCGGCTTCAAGACGTCGCGAAAATGCTCGGCAGTGACCTGATCGACGGGAAGCTTCCCGATCTTTGGGTAGGCATAGGTCTTGAGGGAGGACTGCCACTGGTCGAAGCTCTTCGAGCCCGGTCTCCATTTCCCCTTCTGTAGATCGAGGTAAGCGGTGCAGGTCTCCTCGAAGGTCTTGACCGCAGCCTTTGCCAGTCTCTCCTTCTTCGTAGCCTGTCGCTTATCGAGCGGGTCGATCCCCTTTGCCAAAAGTCCGAGGCATTCGCGTGCGGTCTCTCTGGCATGGGCAATTGTGGTTGTCGGGAAAATCCCAAGGCTCATGTCGCGACGCTTGAGAGCGGTTGGGGACACGTACCGGAAAACCCACATCCCCCGACCCACTTTGCCATTGGATTTCAGCATCAAATTTGGGACCGATCCGTCCATAAACAGGTCCCCTTTCGCCTTGATGGTTTTGGCCGTTTTCTCTGTTAGTTTCATGCGGCAGACCCTCAAATTTCTCCCACATATCCTACCACAATTTTTTGAAACAGCCCACAACCGTGTGAAACAGCTTTTTCCGAAAACAGCTTACAAACAGGGGCTTAGCATGATCACAGAACACGAAAGCTCACGCCTGAAATCGAATAGTGGAGGACTTTCTCTCCGCCACTTGCCCCCGCGAAATGTTTCTCCCGATCCGGCTGCGGCCGGATTTTTCCGTTGTTTTCGGGGGTTATGCGGATCGACCTGTTCACCAGCCTCAGCGCCGAACGACTCGATCGCGTTCTCTGACGCCCGATATTCTCCCGACCTGTTGCCTTCCCTGAACTGATTAAACTCCATAACCCACTGACTTGCTTGAAATAATCAGCCGCCCAAGCTGATCACTACGATTGGAGTCGGGGAACAAGACGTGACTCGGTTCGGACGAAGCCGTGCTTTCTGATGTCGCTTCTTGCCATCACGAAGCATTGACGACCGCGGCTTCGCTGCGCACCCTCGCTTCAACGGAGGGCGGCAATGTGTTCTATTTCCATGAGTTCCTGACGAGGCTCGACCTCGATCTCGGGCAGACGCGCCTCCTACGGCACGACAATCGCGGCTTGGTGGCTTGGAGGCGGGGCGGTTTTCAGAAGTTCGGCTGCTTTGCGAGTTTTCAGCGCCGCACCCCATCGCCCTATGCCGAGGCACGGTTTGCCTGCCATTTTGTGCCGGGGCCGATGCTGGGCGACGGCGACGCAACCGGTTTGTTCGTCGGGATCACCCGCATCGTCGATCGCTGGGATTGGGATGGCGGCCGTATGCCGGCAATTGCCGATCCCGAAATCATCGAGAGCGAGCGCGACCGGCAAGATGTGCACGCTTTCGACCTTGAATGGCTTGAGGCCGGGTTGGGACACTCGGAGCGCATACTGGTGCGCTGGGGGCCACCGGCTGCAGCTCGGGCTTGGTCGCAATGGGCGGCGCGCCGGCACAAGGAGATTCTCGAACTCAGACTTGATCGCAGGGAGCCGCCGTTCCCCGGATTTTCCAAGTTCATGAGCCGGATCAGCGGAATCCCGGTGCTGCCGCAGGCGTGGCAAGGCGCGCTGGAGTCGGTGCGCGGAGTCTATCTGCTCGTTTCAGAGGCAGGCGAGCAGTATGTCGGGTCTGCCACAGGCCAGGAGGGCCTGCTGGGCCGATGGCTGGTCTACGCTGCAAACGGTCACGGCGGGAACGTGTTGCTCCGGCAGCGTGGTCACCGCGACTACGCGGTCTCGATCCTTGAAGTCGCATCACCAGACATGTCGCGCGACGACATCCTCGCGCGTGAGGCACACTGGAAGGATAAACTGGGCGCGCGGGCGCACGGCCTGAACGAAAACTGATCTCATACCCTGCGTGCAGCTGCGTGCAAATTCGGGCCACCGCACCCTCAGCTGGCGTCGCGATCAAAACACAGCCGCTGTTCTTCCCAATCGAGCGGGAACGGGTCCAGCAGGTTTGCAAGCGTGATTTCCGGCCCCTGCCGCCCGTCGAGGATGGCATCTACGACATCAGGCGCCAGCAGGGTGAGGCGAAGGATGCGCGTCAGATAGGACGTCGCGATCTTCTCATGTTCGCCGATTTCGGCCATCGTTGCGAACCGGCCTGCTTCCAGCATGCGCTTCCAGCGAAAGGCGCGCGCCAAGGCTTTGATCAGCGTGTTGTCCGTCCTGCGCTGCACCGGCGCGTCTGCGGGCGGCTGGATTTCTTTACGGCCGCCGCGCTTCACGATACGGAACGGCACCCGGACGGTGATGGCGCTTGGCATAGGCACCCCGCTCATGCCGCCCGCTCCATGTCGCACGCCATCATCTCCCGGGCGACAGCTGCAAGACCATCGGTCCGCAGGCGCACATCAAGTGCATCCGTGCTGATGTCCACGCGTTCGACCAGCAGCGCCACGATACGCGCCTGCTCTGCGGGGAAGAGTTCATGCCACAGGGGATCGAGCATTTGCAGTGCGGCGCGCGCATCGGCCTCAGTGATGCTGCTGTCATGCACGCGGGCCTCTTTCCATGTCCCGGCCACGACCTCGGGCTGGCGAAGCACAGTGCGGATTTGCTCGATGACGGCGGCCTCGATTTCACCAGCGGGCACGCGGCTGACGGGGCAGGATCCCACGCCATGTTTCAGCACCGTCTGGCTGACGTAGTAGCGGTAGAGCCTGTCGCCCTTGCGGGTAT